>Ga0105340_1000568_pt1 | contig 17755 bp, 16 predicted proteins | sample EasRivMeERMLT700_FD_89676 | JGI IMG/M metagenome (GOLD analysis project Ga0105340, IMG submission 89676) | Soil microbial communities from meander-bound floodplain in the East River, Colorado, USA - East River MetaG ERMLT700 | ecosystem: Environmental > Terrestrial > Soil > Floodplain | place...
GAATCCTCGATCCTGGATCCTGCCTTTAGGCTCCGACTCTCTTGAGCGGCACCACGGTGCGCGCGGCGGCGTGCTGCGAGATCTGGTCGACGATGAAGCGCGCAGTGATCGGCGTGCCGTCGTAGTGCAGGATGGACAGCAGGCGCGAGGGGTTCACCTTCGCCTCGTTGACGAGCAGCGTTTTCAGCTGTGCGTCGCGATTCTGCTCGATCACGAACGCCCACGGGTGCGAGGAGACGAATTCCGCGATCTCGTCCTGGAAGGGGAACCCGCGGACACGCAGCGCGTTGACGTGGATCCCGCGCATCGCCAGCACGTCGAGCGCTTCCTGCATCGCCGGGCTGGTCGAGCCGTAGTAGATCGCGCCGAAGCGCGCGGGCTTCGCGGCCGGCCGTAGCAGCGCCTTTGGCATCAGCTGCTTCGCGGTCTCGAACTTGCGCACCAGCCGCTGCATGTTGTCGACGTAATCCGGCCCGGCCTCGCTGTAGCGCGCGTAGCGGTCCTTGGTCGTGCCGCGCGTGAAATAGGCGCCGCGCGTCGCGTGCGTGCCCGGGTAAGTTCGGAACGGAATGCCGTCGCCGTCCACGTCGAGGTAGCGGCCGAACTCCTTGCCGGCCTCGAGCTCGTCGTGCGTCATCACCTTGCCGCGGTCGTAGGCGCGGGCGTCGGTCCACTGCAGCGGATCGCACAGCCGCGTGTTCATGCCGATGTCGAGGTCGGTCATCACGAACACCGGGGTCTGCAGGCGCTCGGAGAGGTCGAACGCCTGCGCGGAGAACTCGAAGCACTCGGTGGGATCCTCGGGGAACAGCATCACGTGCTTGGTGTCCCCGTGCGAGGCATAGGCGCAGGACAGGAGATCCGACTGCTGGGTGCGCGTCGGCATGCCGGTCGAGGGTCCGCCGCGCTGCACGTCAATCAGCACCACCGGGATCTCGGCGAAATAGGCGAGGCCGATGAACTCCTGCATGAGCGAGACGCCCGGTCCCGAGGTGCAGGTGAAGGAGCGGGCGCCGTTCCAGCCGGCCCCGATGGCGATGCCGATCGACGCAAGCTCGTCTTCCGCCTGAATGATCGCGTAGCGGTTCTTGCCGGTGGCCGGATCGACACGGTACTTCTGGCATTGCTTGATGAATGCTTCCGCGAGCGAAGAGGAGGGCGTGATCGGATACCACGCGCACACAGTCGCGCCGCCGTACACAGCGCCCAGGGCGGCCGCGGTGTTTCCGTCGACGAAGATCTTGTTGCCGACATTGTTGGCGCGCTTCACGCGCAGCCCGATCGGGCAGGAGAGGTTCTGCAACGCGTAATCGCGCCCGAGCCGCAGCGCCTTGACGTTGGACTGCAGCAGCGCCTCCTTGCCCTTGTACTGCTCCGAGAACAGCTTCTCGATCTCGTTCGGATCGATCTCCATCAGTGCGGAGAGGGCGCCGACGTAAACGATGTTCTTGAACAGCTGCCGCTGGCGGGGATCACTGTAGGTCGCGTTGCAGATTTCGGTGAGCGGCATGCCGATGACGTTGACGTCGTCCCGGAACTTCGATTTCGGCAGCGGCTTGGAGTTGTCGTAGAAGACGTAGCCGCCGCTCTCGATTTCCTTCAGGTCCTGGGCCCAGGTCTGCGGATTCATCGCGACCATGAGGTCGACGCCGCCGCGCCGCCCCTGGTAGCCGGTTTCGTTGACGCGCACCTCGTACCAGGTCGGCAGGCCCTGGATGTTGGAGGGAAAGATATTGCGCGGCGAGACCGGAACGCCCATGCGCAGGATGGAGCGCGCGAAGAGCTCGTTCGCGCTCGCCGATCCGGAGCCGTTGACGTTCGCGAACTTGACGACGCAGTCGTTGACCGCCTCGATCCGCTTCATGCGGCTTTCCTCTTCTGCGTGCGGCACGCGGGACCGGCGTGCGTCATGTCGAGCAGGAACTTCTGCATGTCCCACGCGCCCGTCGGGCAGCGCTCGGCGCACAGGCCACAATGCAGGCAAACGTCCTCATCCTTGGCCATGATGCGGCCGGTCCTGAGGGTGTCCGAAACATAGAGGTCCTGGCTGAGTGTCATCGCCGGCGCGTTCAAGCGCCCGCGCAACTCCTGCTCCTCGCCGTTCGGCGTGAAGGTAATGCAGTCCATCGGACAGATGTCCACGCATGCGTCGCACTCGATGCAGAGCTTGCTGGTGAACACCGTCTGCACGTCGCAGTTGAGGCAGCGTTGCGCCTCGGCGAAGCCGGTCTTGGTGTCGAAGCCCATCTCGACTTCAACTTTGATGTCCCTCAGCGTCACCTTCTTGTCGCGCCACGGCACCTTGTAGCGGGCGGCGAGGGAGATATCGTTGTCGTAGCTCCACTCGTGGATGCCCATCTTCTGGGAGACGAGCGTGACGCCCGGCGCCGGGCGCTCGCGGATGTCCTCGCCATTGAGCAGCTTGTCGATCGAGACCGCCGCGTCGTGGCCGTGCGCCACCGCCCAAATGATGTTCTTCGGACCGAACGCGGCGTCGCCACCGAAGAAGACGTGGGGCAGCGTCGATTGCATCGTGACCTTGTCCACCACCGGCATGCCCCGGCGGTCGAACTGGATGCCGATGTCGCGCTCGATCCAGGGGAACGCGTTCTCCTGTCCCACCGCGACCAGCACGTCGTCGCATTCAAAATGCTGGTCCGGCTCGCCGGTCGGCGCCAGCTCGCGGTTCCCCTTCGCATCGTACTCGGCGCGCACTTTCTCGAAGGTGATGCCCGTCAGCTTCCCGTTGTCGTGCGTGAACGATTTCGGCACGTGATAGTTGAGGATCGGGATGCCTTCGTGCATCGCGTCCTCCTTCTCCCACGGCGAGGCCTTCATTTCCTCGAAGCCCGAGCGCACGATGACCTTCACGTCCTCGCCGCCCAGGCGCCGGCTCGTGCGGCAGCAGTCCATCGCGGTGTTGCCGCCGCCCAGCACGACGACGCGCTTGCCGATCTTGTCGATATGGCCGAAGGAGACGTTCGACAGCCAGTCGATGCCAATGTGGATGTGGGCCGCGGCTTCCTTGCGGCCAGGGATGTCGAGATCACGGCCACGCGGCGCGCCGCTGCCGACGAAGATCGCGTCGTAGCCCTCGGTTACGAGCTGTTTCAGGCTGTCGATCCGCACGCCCGGCTTGAAATCGACGCCGAGGTCGAGGATATAGCCCACTTCCTCGTCGATCACTTCCACCGGCAGGCGAAAGCGCGGGATCTGCGACCAGATCATGCCGCCCGCGCGGGGGTCCTGGTCGAACACGGTAACCGTATAGCCGAGGGGAACGAGATCGCGGGCGACAGTGAGGGAGGCGGGGCCGGAGCCGATGCAGGCAATGCGTTTTCCATTCTTCTGCTTGGGGGGCTTGGGCAGGCGGTCGCGGATGTCTTCTTTATTGTCCGCCGCGACCCGCTTCAGGCGGCAGATCGCGACCGGCTCGGGCTTCTCCGCGTTGCGCTCCTCGACCCGGCCGCGGCGGCAGGCCGGCTCGCACGGACGGTCGCAGGTACGGCCGAGGATGCCGGGGAAGACGTTCGACTGCCAGTTGACCATGTAGGCGTCGCCATAGCGGCCTGCGGCGATCAACCGGATATATTCGGGTACGGAGGTATGGGCTGGGCAGGCCCACTGGCAATCCACTACCTTGTGAAAGTAGTCAGGCGCACCGATGTCGGTGGGTTTCATCCAGCTCCTTTTTCTTGCTGCCTGTTCCTGCCTTAACGTTGCTGCGCGCCCGCGCGATGACTACGCTGGCCACCGCGTAGGGAGCGCAAATATTACGCCTAAGTCACCGAATTGAAAAGGCTTTCTTACAAGAAGTTTACGCAATGCCAGGGCTGCGATAGGGGCTTTCCGCGCTGCACCACCCCTTCAAAAATAGGCAGTCGCCGCCATGGCATAGTTCCCGGCCGGACCGGCCGTCCAGAGGGTGGCCTGCGGGACGTCAGAAGATGCGTTGCCGTTAACGGTGAAGAGTTCGAAGTGAAACAGGGGTTGGTGCGCGCGGTATTCGAGCCTTCGGACCGGACGTGGATCATGGCGCCGGGCGAGATCCAGGAGGAGGATGACCTGGAGCGGGCCGTGAACGACCAGCCCGGGATAGCCTTCCACTTTACGGCAATAATCGAGATCGTAATGGATGCGCTGGCCGATGAAGGTGAGGGCGGAATAACGGAACAGCATGACCGGGTCGGCCACGATTTCGCGCCGCCAGCTCGCTTCGCGCGGGGCGGGCTGGACCCGCGGCGGCGGATCTCCCGGCCGGGCGGCCTCGCGGTAGACGATATCGTGCTCCTCGATCACCGCCAGCTCGCCGCCGCAGGACACGGAATGGCGCACGGTCACGAACACGAGGCTGCCGCTGCGACCTTGCTTCGGCTCGATCGACAGGATCGTGGAATCGCGGCGGATCGATTCTCCCACGCGCAGCGCGCGCCGGAACTCGAGCCGGCCGCCCGCCCACATGCGGCGCGGCAGCGCGACCGGCGGCAGGAATCCGCCGCGTTTCGGGTGCCCGTCAGGTCCGAGCTCCGATGCCGGCGCGGCTTCGAGAAAATAGAGCCAGTGCCACCCTGGCGGGAGCGCGTCGCCCGGCCCGGGCGCGGGATCGCGGCGGTCGAGCGTCGCGGCGAGCGCGACCGCGGGCCACGCGGTCACCACATCGGCGCGGGACTCGGTGCGGCCGATCCAGGTCTCGAGCCCTTCCGTGGCGGGGGGGTGCATGCGGGACACCTCGAAAATATCAGTGATCAATTGGACGCGCCGCGGTCCTAGTATTCGAAACGATATCAGAAAGGGAAGGGGATTCTCATGGAATGGCTGCTCGATCCGCATGCCTGGCTCGCGCTGGCGACGCTGACCGCGCTCGAGATCGTGCTCGGCGTGGACAACATCATCTTCATCTCCATTCTCGCCGGCCGCCTGCCCGAGCACCAGCGCGACCTCGCGCGGCGGCTCGGCCTCGCGTTCGCGATGCTGACGCGCATCGGGCTGCTCCTTTCGCTCGCCTGGATCATGACGCTTACCGTTCCATTGTTCGAAATCCCGGTGTTCGGCAAGCCGATTGCGGGGCGCGACCTCATCCTGATCGGCGGCGGGCTGTTCCTGCTGTGGAAGAGCGTGCACGAGATCCACAATGCGCTGGAAGGCGAGGAACCGGAGGCAGGCGCCGGGCCGGCCGCCGCCGCGGCGACCCTGGGCGGAGTGATTGCCCAGATCGCGATCATCGATATCGTGTTCTCGCTCGATTCGGTGATCACCGCGGTGGGGATGGTCGAGCAGGTTTCGATCATGGTGATCGCCATCGTCATCGCGGTCGGCGTGATGATGTTCGCGGCGAAGCCGATCGGCGAATTCGTGGACCGGCACCCGACGATCAAGATGCTGGCCCTCTCGTTCCTGATCCTGATCGGCGTCGCGCTGATCGGCGAAGGCTGGGACCTGCACATCCCGAAGGGCTACATCTACTTCGCGATGGCGTTTTCCGTGGCGGTGGAGATGCTCAACCTGCGCCTGCGCGCGCGCAGGGCCGCGCCGGTTCACTTGCGGCGGCCCATACCCCTTCCGGAAAAGGAGAGCCCGCCCGGCGGCTAGGCGCCACCCGGGACTCCGACGTCGTCAGCTGAAAGCGGCGATGCCGGTCTGGGCGCGCCCGAGGATGAGGGCGTGAATGTCGTGCGTGCCCTCGTAGGTATTCACGGCCTCCAGATTCATCACGTGCCGGATGACGTGAAACTCGTCGGCGATGCCGTTGCCGCCGTGCATGTCGCGGGCCGCGCGCGCGATGTCGAGCGCCTTGCCGGTGGCGTTGCGCTTCGCGAGCGAGATCATTTCGGGTGTCGCGCGCCCTTCGTCCAGCAGCCGCCCGATCCGCAGCGCAACCTGCAGGCCAAGCGCGATCTCGGTCTGCATGTTGGCGAGCTTCAGCTGGATCAGCTGGTTGGCGGCGAGCGGACGGCCGAACTGCTTGCGCTCCATCACGTACTTGCGCGCCGCGTGCCAGCAGAATTCGGCCGCGCCGAGCGCGCCCCACGAGATGCCGAAGCGCGCCTTGTTGAGGCTGGAGAACGGACCCTTCAGTCCGGAGACGCCGGGCAGCAAGTTTTCTTCCGGCACGAAGACCTGGTCCATGACGACTTCTCCGGTGGGTGACACCCGCAGGCTGAACTTGCCCTCGATTTTCGGCGTGGAAAGGCCCTTCATGCCGCGTTCGAGGAGGAAGCCGCGGATCTCACCGTCGTCGTCCTTGGCCCAGACCAGGAACACGTCCGCGATCGGCGCGTTGCTGATCCACATCTTGGAGCCGTGCAGCGTGTATCCGCCCGCAACCTTCTTTGCGCGCGTCGTCATGCTGAGGGGATCGGAGCCGGAATCGGGCTCTGTCAGGCCAAAGCACCCGACCCATTCGGCGGTCGCGAGCCGCGGCAGATACTTCCGTCGTTGTGCTTCGTTCCCGAAATCGTGGATGGCGGGCATGACCAGGCTGGATTGCACGGACATGACCGAGCGGTAGCCGCTGTCCACGCGCTCCAGTTCGCGCGCAATCAGGCCATAGCACACGTAGTTCACGCCGGCGCAGCCGTAGCCCGATATCGTGGAGCCGAGGAAGCCCATCTTTCCCATTTCGTTCAGGATCTCGCGGTCGAAGCGCTCGTGCCGGTGCGCTTCCAGCACCCGCGGCATGAGCTTCTCCTGGCAGTAGGCGCGCGCGGTGTCGCGCACCATGCGCTCCTCGTCGGTCAGCTGCTCCTCGAGCAGCAGGGGATCGTCCCACTGGAACGCCGGCTTGGTGGTGGGGATCGGTGCCGTCATGGGGGCATTCTACTAGCGGCGGGCGGCGGGCGGTTCGATCGTTCCCATGTGGAAGGGAAAGTGGCCCTTCCCGCGATCCTCGAAATAATGGGTCAGGGCATTGCGCACGCTTGCGAAGGCGATCCGGTCCCACGGGATCTCCGGCTCCGCGAACAGCCGCACCTCGAGCGATTCGGCGCCCGGCCGCACGTTGTCATCGAGCAGGCGCGCGCGGAACAGTATGTATACCTGGCTGATGTGGGGGATGTTGTAGAGCGCGTAGACGGGGCCGACCTCGACCCGCGCGTTGGCTTCCTCCAGCGTCTCGCGCGCGGCGCCCTGGAACGTGGTCTCGCCGTTCTCCATGTAGCCGGCGGGCACGGTCCACAGACCGTGGCGTGGCTCGATGGCGCGCCGGCACAGCAGGATGCGGTCTTCCCACTCCGCAATGCAGCCTACCACCATGCGCGGGTTCTGGTAGTGGATGGTCTGGCAGGCGTCGCAGACATGGCGCGGCAACGTATCGCCGGCCGGAACCCTCAGCACGAGCGGTGCGCCGCAGCTACTGCAGAATTTCATCGGGTCGGAGATTTCAAGTTTGACCTGCACTATATGTTAATACCGCGGCGTCCGGTGCGTGATCGCGGTGCTATCATGAAACCGCGCCGTCGTACACTATTCAATTGCCGGATCCTCGATCCCGAATCCTGAGCACGTTCATGCGCCCGTCACATATTTCCCGGATACTCGAGCAGGAGTTCACCAGCACGGCCTCGGCGTCGCACACGCCGGTCATGCTGTGGGGCCCGCCGGGGGTCGGCAAGTCACAGATCATCGCGCAGATCGCGCGCAGCCACGGCGTGCCGCTGATCGACGTCCGGCTCTCGCAGATGGAGCCCACCGACCTGCGCGGGATCCCGTTTCGCGCGGGAGACCGGGTCGAATGGTCGGTGCCGGCGCTGTTGCCGGAGGCGGCGCGGCACGGTGCGCGCGGGATCCTGTTTCTCGATGAGATCACCTCTGCGCCGCCCACCGTCACCGCCGCCGCCTACCAGCTGATCCTCGACCGCCGCCTCGGCGAATACCGCGTCCCGGACGGGTGGGTGATCTTCGCGGCCGGCAACCGCCACGGTGACCGCGGCGTGACCTACGTCATGCCGACGCCGCTCGCCAACCGCTTCACGCATTACGAGGTCGAGCCCAACCTCGAGGATTGGGTGGCGTGGGCACATACGGCTGCGATCGACCCCCGCGTGATCGCCTTCCTGCGCTTCCGGCCCGACCTGCTGTTCGAGCTCGACCTTGCGCGCAGTCCCGTTGCCTTTCCCAGCCCGAGGTCGTGGGAGTACGCGCACCGCGCGCTCGTGAAGTTCGGCGGGAGCCCCGAGCTGCTGCTCGACGCGCTGCAGGCGTGCGTCGGCCCGGCGGCCGGGGTCGAATTCAAGGCGTTCCTGGATCACATGGACGAGCTGCCCGACATCGACGCCATCGCGCGCGGGGAAAGCGCGCAGGTGCCGCGCGGTATCGATCTTCAGTACGGCGTCGCGGCGGCGCTGGTGCGGCGCGCGGTTCAGGTGCGCGACCTGCCGCATGCGGCCGTGGTCTACGGACACATCCTGAAGTACGCGAAGGGCTTCCCCCAGCGCGAGCTGGGCGTGATGCTGGTGACCGATCTCCACCGCTCGATCGGCAAGCCGCTCATCACCGTGCCGGAATTCTCCGAGTGGGCGGCCGGGATCACCGACCTGATGCTCTACGATCTGAACGCGGCGGTGCATTGAACGAGCCGCGCGACATCCAGACCAAGCTGGGCGCGGCACGCACGCGCCTGATCCTGGAGCGGCCCTTTATCGGCGCCCTGGTCATGCATCTGCCGCTCGTCCCGGCAGTAGCAGCGCGTTGCGAGACCGTCGCGACCGACGCGCGCGCGATCTACTACAATCCGGCCTACGTCGCGTCGCTCACGCTCGCCGAGGCCCAGTTCGTGCTCGCGCACGAAGCGCTGCACTGCGCCCTGGGCCACTTCGCCCGCCGCAGCCACCGACTGCGCAAGCGCTGGGACGTGGCCTGCGATCACGCCGTCAACCTCCTGCTGATCGACGAGGGACTGCGGGCGCCGGTGGGCGCGCTTGCCAATCCCGATTTCCGCGGCCTGTCGGCCGAGGAGATCTATCCGCTGATCCCGCCGGAGCCGGTGGAAAGGACGCTGGATTACCACCTGTTTGAAGAGAGTGGGGCGGATATCCCGCTTCTGGCCTCCAGCGTGGACGCCGAGGAGCGCGCAGAACTGGCGCGGCGCTGGCAGAGCCGCACCGTAGCTGCCGTGCAGCAGGCGCGGCGCGCGGGGCGGCTGGCCGAATCCTGGCTGCGGCGGGTCGATGCCATGATCCAGCCGCAGTTGCCCTGGCGCGCGCTGCTGGCGCGCTACCTGATGAACTCCGCGCGTGATGACTACAGCTTTCAGCGGCCGCCGCGGCGCGAGGGCGATGCACTGCTGCCGCGCCTCTCGAGCGGCGAGGTGGATCTGTGCGTGGCGCTCGACACGAGCGGCTCGATCGCCGCGGAAGAGCTGGCCCAGTTCGTGTCCGAAGTTGACGCGATCAAGGGCCAGATCCGCGCCCGCGTCACGCTGCATGCTTGCGACGAGCGACTCGACGCTCGCGGACCGTGGGAGTTCCGGCACTGGGAAGCGATCGCACTCCCGCCCGCGCTCGGGGGCGGTGGCGGTACCCGCTTCGTGCCGGTATTCGAATGGGTCGCGGCCACGCAGCGGCGGCCGGATGTCCTGCTTTATTTCACCGATGCCGAGGGCGAATTTCCGCGCGAGGCGCCTGCCTACCCGGTGCTCTGGCTGGTGAAGGGTCGGAGCAGGGTGCCGTGGGGAGAGCGCATACAGCTCAATTGATGATGCGTGACTCGTGACTCGCGGACGGCTCGCGTCGATACTATTTCTGGCGGGAGCTTTTCTCGCCGGGACAGCAGCGGGCGCAGCCACCCTCGCGCCCGGAGACCATGAGTTCACGCTGATCCACGGCGAGCTCGACCGCAGTTACATCGTGCGCGTGCCCCCGGCCGTGGCGAGCGGCAAGCCACTGCCGGCGGTTCTCAACTTTCATGGCGGCGCCGCGCACGCTCGCGAGCAGAAGCGCTACTCGCGCATGGACGAGGTCGCCGACCGCGAGGGCTTTGTCGCGATCTATCCCAACGGCAGCAGCGGCATTGGGGGCCGGTTGCTTACCTGGAACGCGGGAGTCTGCTGCGGCCCGGCGGCGGCGGCGCGCGTGGACGACGTCGGCTTCGTGATCGCGCTGCTCGACGACCTGGCGCGGCGCGTGGCACTCGATCCCGGGCGCATCTACGCCACGGGACTTTCCAACGGCTCGATGATGGCGTACCGTTTTGCCGCCGAAGCGGCACCGCGGATCGCCGCGGTCGCGGGCGTGGCCGGCGCGATGACGCTCGACCGATTCGCGCCCGCGCTGCCGGTGCCGGTGATGCACATACACAGCGTGGACGACGGGCGCGCGCTCTACGACGGGGGGCTCGGCCCCGTGTTTCCCTTCACGAACACGCGCGTGCTGCACGAGTCCGTGGACAACATGCTCAAGAAGTGGATCGCCCACAATGGCTGCCCGGAGCAACCGCAGATCGGAGACACGGTGCGCGGCCGGACGGGCGCGGCGGATGCCACGCACACGGCAACGCGCTATCGCTATGCGCCCTGCCGCGGCGGGACGGAGGTGGTGTTGTGGAAGCTCGCGGGCGCGGGGCACGTGTGGCCGGGCGGCCTGCAGGATTATCTCCACCGGCTCCTCGGCGCCAGCACGACCGTGATCGACGCAAATGATGAGATGTGGCGATTCTTTTCGCGTTACCGCCGTCGACAACAGTGACTTACTGCTCCGCGGCTGCGGCCTGCCGGAACGGGCTGCGGTCGGTCATTTCGTCGACGTACTGCTTCATGCCGTGCGTCTCGCGGGCGAGGAACTGGTCCACCGCGGCGGCGAATTCCGGGTGGGCGAGCCAGTGCGCCGAGCAGGTCTCGACCGGGAGCAGCCCGCGCGCGAGCTTGTGCTCGCCGCGTGAGCCGCCTTCAAAAGTCGCGATGCCGCGCGCAATGCAGTACTCGATGCCCTGGTAGTAGCAGGTCTCGAAGTGCAGCGCGGGATGGTGCTGCAGCGCGCCCCAATGCCGGCCGCACAAGCGCGATCCGCTGCGAACGTTGAGCGCGGCGGCGATCGGAGCGTCGTCGCGCTCGGCGAGGATCAGCACGAGATGCCGCGGCAGCGCGGCACCGATGCGGCAGAAGAACTCCAGGTTGAGATAGGGCGTGGAGCGGTGCTCGCGATAGGTCTGGCGGTAGCAGCGGTGAAAAAACGCCCAGTCCTGCTCGCGGATCTCGTCGCCTTCCAGCCATCTGAACCGGATGCCCGCGTCGGCGGTCTTGCGGCGCTCCTGCTTCACTTTCTTGCGTTTGTCGTGGCTGAAGCTGGCCAGAAACGCATCGAAGTTCGCGTAGTCGTGATTCGTCCAGTGGAACTGCACGGTGGTGCGCGGCATCATGCCCTGCTTGCACAGGCGCCGGGCCTCGGCCGCTGTCGGAAACAGGCAATGCAGCGAGGACACGCCGAGCTTTCGCGCGAGCTCGAGCGCGCCCCGGATCAGCCGGTCCCGGTCCGTGTCCGTCGCGGCGAGCAGCCGCGCGCCGGTGACCGGCGTGAACGGGATCGCGGAGAGCAGCTTGGGATAGTAGGCGATCCCATGGCGGTGGTAGGCGTCCGCCCACGCCCAGTCGAATACGTACTCGCCGTAGGAATGCTCCTTGAGGTAGAGCGGCATGGCGCCGGCGAGCGCCGCGCCCGACTTGAGCAGCAGGTATTGCGGGTGCCAGCCTGTCGCGCCGGCAGCGCAGCCGGTTTCGTGCAGCGCCGACAGGAACTCGTGGCTCAGGAACGGATCGCCGCCTGCCAGATGATTCCACTCCCCGACCGGAATTCGGGCGAGCGACTCGGCGACCTCGAACGTGTTCATGGGTGAGCGGGGATGGGCGCGATGATATATTAGGGATATGAAAATTGCGATTGCGCAGATGAACGCGACGGTCGGCGATCTCGCCGGCAACGTCGAGCGCATCGCGGATTTCGCGCGGCGCGCGCGCAGCCAGGGCGCGAACCTCATGGTGACGCCGGAGCTGGCGCTTTGCGGCTACCCGCCGGAGGACCTGCTGCTGCGCGCGGACTTCCTCGAGGCCTGCCAGCATGCGATGGAGGACCTCGCCGCGCGCGTGCGCGACGTCACCCTGGTGGTCGGTCATCCGCGGGTGGCGGACGGCAAGTGCTACAACTCGGCGTCGGTCGTCCAGGACGGCAAGATCGTCAGCACCTACGACAAGCAGCGCCTCCCCAATTACACGGTGTTCGACGAGGAGCGCTACTTCGACCGCGGCACGCGCCCCTGCGTGTGCGCAGTGAACGGCGTGAACTTCGGCGTCAACATCTGCGAGGACGCGTGGGGCGCCGAGGGCCAGCGGACGGCGCGGCCGCGCGGCCCCGAGACCGATGACCGCATCGGCATCAATATCTGCGCGGATTCCTGGAATGCGGACGCGCCGCGGGCGGCGCGCGAGGCGGGCGCCACCGTCCTGCTCGTGCTGAACGCGTCGCCCTACCACGTGGGCAAGCAGCGCGTGCGCCAGGACGTGATGCGCGAACGGGTCGCGGAGACCGGCCTGTCGGTGGTCTACGTCAACCAGGTGGGCGGGCAGGACGAGCTGGTCTTCGATGGCGGCTCGTTCGTGCTCAACCGCGAAGGGGTCGTCACGCACCAGCTGCCCTCGTTCGACGAAGCGCTCGGGCTGGTCACGCTGACCGACGGGGAGCCGCAGCCCGGCGAGATTGCGCCGCCGCTTTCGACCGAGGCGGAGGTCTACCGCGCGCTGCAGCTGGGCGTGCGGGACTACGTCGGCAAGAACGGCTTCCCGGGCGTCCTGCTCGGGCTCTCTGGCGGCATCGATTCGGCGCTCACGCTCGCCGTGGCAGTGGACGCGCTCGGCGCGGAGCGCGTCCGCGCGGTCATGATGCCCTCCCAATACACCGCGTCCATGAGTGTCGAGGACGCGCGCGCGGAGGCGCAGGCGCTCGGCGTACGCTACACGGAGATTCCAATCGGTCCGGTCTTCGAGGCCTTTCGCAAGGCACTGTCGGGCGAATTCAAGGGGCTGCCCGAGGACGCGACGGAGGAGAACATTCAGTCGCGCATCCGCGGCACGTTGTTGATGGCGCTTTCCAACAAGAGCGGCGCCATCGTGCTCACCACGGGCAACAAGAGCGAGATGGGAACGGGTTACGCCACCCTCTACGGGGACATGGCAGGCGGTTTCGGCGTGTTGAAGGACATCAGCAAGATGATGGTGTACCGGCTGGCGAACTACCGCAACGGGGTGGGCCGCGTCATACCTCAGCGCGTCATCGAGCGCGCCCCGTCGGCGGAGCTGCGCGCCAACCAGACCGACCAGGACACGCTGCCGCCGTACCCCGTGCTCGACGCGATCATGGAAGCCTACGTGGAAGACGATCTCAGCCCGCTCGAGATCATCGCCAAGGGGCAAAGCCGGGCGGACGTCGAGCGGGTGGTGCGGATGGTGCGTACCACCGAGTACAAACGGCGGCAGGCGCCGATCGGAATCCGCATCACCCCGCGCGGGTTCGGCAAGGACTGGCGCTTCCCGATCACCAACAAGTTCCGGCACCGATTCGGCTGATCCCTCACCCCCGCCCCTCCATCCCCTCACTCCTTCCCTCTCTCCCGAATGGAGAGAGGAAAGCTCGAGCCTCCCTTCTCCACTTGGGAGAAGGGCGGGGATGAGGGATCGAGCGGCGAGGGGAAATGTGCAGCGGCAAATGGTGCTTTGACCATTTAGCCGAGACTCGATTGGGCTGTGCTATCCTAGCGGCCAGGCCGTGGTGGCACAGGGGAGATCCCCATGAAAAAAATCGAAGCGATCTTCAAGCCGTTCAAGCTCGACGAAGTGCGCGAGGCACTGTCCGAGATCGGCGTGAGCGGGCTCACGGTCACGGAAGTCAAAGGGTTCGGCCGGCAGAAGGGCCACACCGAGCTCTACCGCGGGGCGGAGTACGTCGTGGATTTCCTGCCCAAGGTCAAGGTCGAGGTGGTGGTCCCGAACAAGCTTCTCGAAGGCGCGATCGACGCCATCGTCAAGGCCGCGCGTACCGGCAAGATCGGCGACGGCAAGATCTTCGTCACCAGCGTCGAGCAGGTGATCCGCATCCGCACCGGCGAAACCGACGAGGCGGCAATCTAGCCGCCTTTCAGCAGTACCACCACCGCGCCGCTGCCCCCGTCCGCCTGCCGTGCCTGGCAATACGCCAGGACTTCCTCGCGCCGCATCAGCCAGCCGGCCACCTTGCGCTTCAATACGGGCTCGCGGTTTTTCGAGCGCAGGCCCTTGCCGTGCACGATCCGCGCGCAGCGCAGGCCCCGGCGCAGGCATTGATTGAGGAAGCTCGCCAGCAGGGCGTGCGCTTCGTCGACGACCAGGCCGTGGAGATCCAGCTCGTCCTGGATCACCCAGTGGCCGCGGCGCAGCTTCCTCAGTACCTGGGTGCTGACGCCGTTGCGCAGGTAGCACAGCTCCTCGCCGGTCTCGCCGCCGGCGTCCCAGGGGTACTGGTGGCTGAGACTTTCCTGAAGCGTCTCTCGGTCGTCGCGCAGTCGCTGGGCGGGGATGGGTTCGGGGGGCGGCGGCGCGTGCCGCGCCCGGCCGTGGCCGGGCAGCGGGGTCACGTCGGACACCGTCGCGCGGAATAACTCCACCTCGTCGGGGGTGAGGGCCGCCTTGCGGGACTTCTTCATCCTGTGCACGCCGCGCGAGGCCGGCCCGCGCGTCAGATCAGCCCCTTGTTCTCGAGGTATTTTTGCGCGTCGAGCGCGGCCATGCACCCGCTGCCTGCGCTGGTGACGGCCTGGCGGTAGACGTGGTCCTGCACGTCGCCCGCGGCGAACACACCCGGCACGCTCGTCGCCGTGGCGTTGCCGTCGAGGCCCGCCTTGGCGATGATGTAGCCGTTCTTCATCTCGAGTTGGCCCGCGAAGATCTCGGTATTCGGGCGGTGGCCGATGGCGATGAAGACGCCCTTCAGCTTCTTCTCGGTGACCGCATGGGTCTTCACATTCTTCACGCGCATCCCGGTGACGCCGGAGCTGTCGCCGGTCACTTCTTCGAGCACGTGGTCCCAGAGGATGTCGGACTTGCCCGCCGCGACCTTTTCCTTGAGCTTGTCGACGAGGATGGCTTCGGCGCGGAACTTGTCGCGGCGATGCACCATCGTTACGTGGCTCGCGATGTTGGACAGGTAGAGTGCCTCCTCGACCGCGGTGTTGCCGCCGCCGACCACTGCGACGTCCTGTCCCTTGTAGAAGAAGCCGTCGCAGGTGGCGCAGCCCGAGACGCCGCGCCCCATGAACTGGGTCTCCGACGGCAGCCCGAGGTACATGGCCGAGGCGCCGGTCGCGATGATCAACGCATCGCAGGTGTAGGTCGCCTGATCCCCGACGAGCGCGAGTGGCCGGTCCTTCAGCCGCGCGGTGTGGATGTGATCGAAGATGATTTCCGTGCCGAAGCGCTCGGCATGCTTGAGGAAGCGCTCCATCAGTTCCGGGCCCTGCACGCCCGCGGCGTCGGCGGGCCAGTTGTCGACGTCCGTGGTGGTCATCAGCTGGCCGCCCTGGGCGAGCCCGGTGACCAGCACGGGTTTCAGGTTCGCGCGCGCGGCGTAAACCGCCGCCGAGTAACCTGCCGGCCCGGAACCCAGAATGAGGAGGGACGCGTGACGGGTTGCGCTGGCCATGACGCTGATATGAGGATTAATTGCAGAAAAGCAACACTCTAGCAGCGGCATCGTCGTGGTGTCGAGCCAGGCGCGCACGGCTCCGAGCACAAGCGACCGGGCAGCGCGCGAGCGTTTCCGGAGTGACGCCAGACGCTTGATCTGGCAGACTATAGCCTTGGCCGCGCGGCGCAGGCGCCACGGTTCATAACAAGAACGTGGGGTGGGGAAACATGGCAGCACAGTTCGCGTTGAATCCGCAGATCCTGAAGAGCGTTCCGCTGTTTTCGTCGTTCAGCGACGCGCAGCTCGCCCAGGTGCTCACCGCGGTGCAGCACCGCAGTTACCCGCGGGGCGCCTACGTTCTGCGAGCCGGCGAGGAAACCGACGCCCTCTATATCATCCTTTCGGGCCGCGTGAAGATCCTGATCCCGGACGAGGAAGGGCACGAGGTGATCCTGTCGGTCATGGGCGCGCACGAATTCTTCGGCGAGATGGGATTGCTCGACGACCTGCCGCGCTCGGCGAGCGTCGAATCGCTGGAGGCGTCGGAAATGCTGCGCCTGTCGAAGGCCGGCTTCACCAACATCCTCAAGGACAACTTCGAGCTGGCGATGCTGATCATCCGTAACCTGGTCAGGCGCCTGCGCGAAGCGGACCGCAAGATCGAGAGCCTCGCCCTGATCGACGTCTACGGACGGGTCGCGCGCCTGCTGATCGAGATGGCGCAGAACGTGGAAGGCAAATGGATCGTGGAGCACGCTCCGCCGAAGCAGGAGATCGCGCGGATGATCGGGGCGTCGCGCGAGATGGTAAGCCGCGTGGTAAAGGATCTGCACCGGAAGGGGCTGATACGCGCGGAGAAGCGCCGGATTCACATCCTCGACAAGCAGTCCATGCAAAAGCGGGCGTCCGCCCGCCACCAGGCCGAGCGGCCCCCCCATAGCTGAGGGGCGGCGCCCCTCCGTCACAGCGCGCCGGATTCCAGCCGACCACCGAGCCCCCTCCGCCTTGCCGGGGGCGGCATCCGAGAAATCCGTCACGGCCTGAGCCGGCATTCGCCGCGCACTCGGTCACTGTTCCCGCCTTTGGGTGCTGGTATGAATTTTGCTGCTAGAACAACGGGTTCAGTGAACCGCGGTTATCGCGGTGGTCGTGAAGGGCTTCGACTATGAAAGTATTGATTCGCAACGCGCTGCTCCAGGCCGCGTGTCTGGCGCTTGCGCTTCTGAGCACCGCGAGTTGGGCGCAGGGCGCGGGCACGGTCACGCACCTCAGCGGAACGCTGTCGGTGCAGCGGCCCGACGGCAGCGTGCGCATCCTGTCGCAGAAGTCCGAAGTGCACCCGGGCGACCTGCTGACGACGGAGCGCGACACCTATGCGCAGGTCAATTTCACCGATGGCAGCTCGCTCACCATGCGGCCCACTACTCAGATCCGGGTCGAGCGCTACCACTTCGTGCAGGATCGCCCGGAGGATGACAACACCCTGCTGCGGCTCGTCCGGGGCGGGATGCGCACCGTAACCGGCCTCGTCGGCAAACGCGGCAACCCGGATGCGTACCAGATCGGCACCCGGTCCGCGACCATCGGCATTCGGGGCTCCTCGGGCGACACGATTGACTACGCATCCGGGGGCTGCGACGGTGTCATCGCGGGCTGCGGTACGGTCCCGGCGGGGGTCTATCACGCTACATACACCGGCAGCTATATCATGCGGAATGAAGCGGGGGAGCAGATCATTAACGAGGGCCAATTCGGCTTTGCCTCGGACCCGGGGAGCGCGCCCTCCTTACTGCGCGGTGATCCGGGTCTCAACCTGCATCAGCTGCCATTTGCGCTTGGCACGGGCGGTACAATCAAGCCACCCGTGCAGCAGCAGGACTGCGTCGTGCGCTAGTCACCCCAGGCTTCGTCCCCCGCAAACCCCGCCTCGAGCGGGGTTTGTTTTTTCAGGTGCCTGCGGCGGGTCCTTTCGATGTACAATCAAAACCTTAAACGGACAAGTTGATGTTGTTGAGCGAAAAGAATCCGGCGCGCGCAGCGCGCAATCCGCTGCCGCCGAAGCTGGCCGCACTGATCCGCGAGTTCCGGTGGTTTGCGCTGCTCGGGCTCGCGCTTTA
>Ga0105340_1000570_pt1 | contig 17712 bp, 8 predicted proteins | sample EasRivMeERMLT700_FD_89676 | JGI IMG/M metagenome (GOLD analysis project Ga0105340, IMG submission 89676) | Soil microbial communities from meander-bound floodplain in the East River, Colorado, USA - East River MetaG ERMLT700 | ecosystem: Environmental > Terrestrial > Soil > Floodplain | place...
CGATGTCAAATTCGTCGACACCTTCGGCACCTGGCAGCACTTCAGCGTCCCGGTCGCCGAACTGACCGAAGACGTCTTTGTCGAGGGCTTCGGTTTCGACGGTTCCTCGATCCGCGGTTGGAAGTCCATTGAAGCGTCCGACATGCTCGCCATGCCCGATCCCATCACGGCTTTCATCGATCCGTTCTGTACGGTGCCGACGCTGTCGGTGACCTGCACGATTGCCGAGACCGGCACCCGCGAAGCCTACAATCGCGACCCACGCGGCATCGCTCAGCGCGGTGAGAAATATTTGCAATCCACCGGCGTCGCGGATACCGCGGTGTTCGGTCCGGAAGCCGAGTTCTTCATCTTCGACCACGTGCAGTTCGATTCCAAAAGCAACGGCACCTTCTACGAAATTGACTCGGAGGAAGCGATTTGGAACTCGGGCCGCAACGGCGAGCCGAACCTGGGCTACAAAATCCGTCACAAAGAAGGTTACTTCCCGGTGGCGCCCACCGACACGCAGCAGGACATCCGCACCGAGATGTGTTTGATCATGGAACAGCTGGGTATCACCGTGGAACGCCAGCACCATGAAGTGGCCACGGCCGGCCAGGCGGAAATCGACTTCCGCTTCGATACTCTGGTGAAGACCGCCGACACGATGATGCTTTACAAATACATCATCAAGAACGTGGCCAAGCGCCACGGCAAGACCGTCACCTTCATGCCCAAGCCTCTCTTTGGCGACAATGGTTCGGGCATGCACACCCACCAGTCATTGTGGAAGAAGGGCAAACCTTTGTTCGCTGGGAATGAATACGCCGGCATGAGCGAAATGGCCCTCTACTACATCGGCGGTATCCTGAAGCACGCCAAGGCGCTCTGCGCGATTTGCAACCCCACAACCAACTCCTACAAACGTTTGGTGCCAGGATACGAAGCGCCAGTGAACCTGGCTTACTCGGCGCGCAACCGCTCGGCGGCCATTCGCATTCCGACCTTCAGCGAGAGCCCGAAAGCCAAGCGCATCGAATATCGTCCGCCCGATCCCGCAGCCAATCCGTACCTGGCTTACACGGCGCTCCTCATGGCCGGTTTGGATGGCGTGCTCAACAAGATCGATCCGGGCGAGCCCATCGACAAGAACATGTACGAACTGGCGCCCGAAGAACACGCGAAGATTCCGCAAGTGTGCGGCAGCCTGGCCGAGGCGCTGGATCACCTGGAAGACGACCACGAATTCCTGTTGAAGGGTGACGTGTTTACGCGCGACTTCCTGGAGATGTGGGTGAGCCACAAGCGCAAGGAACATGATGCCTTGCGTCTGCGCCCGCATCCCTACGAATTCTTTTTGTATTACGACGTGTAGAATCGACGCCGCTTGAGCGGCAGTCGCACTGAGGTCAGGAGGAACTGCAACAGCGTGGATCGAAAGATCCACGCTGTTGTAATTTCAATACGTCTTTCCTTTGCCCCCTGTCTCCGTGTCGATTGTGCTCATATTTCGCGTTTGGCCGGAACAATCTGGCTCCACGTCAAGTTAGACCAAAGTCGTATTCCCAGTTGGACCAAAGGCGTATTGGTGGGGGGCGTATCGTGGACTACGGTCACTGGATGAAGGGGCAAATATGAACATATTAAGCTTAATCCAGAATCAGTTGTCCTCGCAGACAATCGGTCAAATCAGCAATGCCGTGGGCGAAGGGCAGGAACAAACCAAGTCCGCGCTGAGCACCGCGTTTCCAGCGCTACTGGGATCCCTCGTGGGGAAGGCGAATGCCTCTCCGTCCGGTCTCAGTGAAGTATTCAACACGATCAAACAAGGCCAACTCCAGGGCGGATGGACGGACGCCATCGGGCAGGCGATAAGCGGAGGGCCTCCACCGGCCGCGAGGCAATCTCTTTTGAGTTTGATCCTGGGCTCGAAACTCGGCCCGGTCGCAGATTTTATCGCGAGCCGTTGCGGGATTCGCGAGGGATCGGCGACCTCGTTGCTGGGCATGGCAGCGCCATTGCTCATGGGCACTCTCGGCAAGCAGGTTTCCTCGCAGGGTCTCGGGGAAGCTGGTTTGGGCCAGTTGCTCTCGTCGCAAACCAACTACCTCAAAGACGCGATTCCTTCGGGGCTGGCGAATACTTTGGGCATCGGCAATCTGCTCTCGGGCACTCAAGCCCCGACTGCGTCCGCCAGGTCAGCCGAACCGGCTTATCGTGAGACGTCGTATCGCGATCCAGCCAGTCGCGAAACGGACCGCGAACCGGTGCAAGCAAGTGGCGGTGGCGGCATTCTGAAATGGGCCTGGGTGCCTCTGCTGCTGGCGTTGGGCGCATGGTTCGTGGCCAGTCGAATGAACCGGCCGTCGGACGTGGGCGGAACGCCCGAAAGGACGGCCGTTACTGCCGGCTCCGGCCAGGATTCGCGAACGGCTACTCCTATCCCGGATTCGCGAACAGTTGCTCCCGTCCAGAGTCCGCGGACATTGGATTTTTCAAGCCTAAGCCTGACCCCGGGGGGAGCGGCTGACAACCTGGCGAAGTCAATCGCCTCGGGCAATTGGAACAATACCATCGAGTTGAGTGGCTCCACGACGGGCAGCGTCAGGGAAATCAGCAGCGTGTTGTCGGCCGCGCCGACTGTTAAGGTTCGCATCACCGGTCGCGGTGATACCGAAGAAGCAGGGTTAAGCCGGGCCAACGCGATCAAGAACGCGCTTGTCGCCTCGGGAATCAGCGAAAGCCGCATCATGACCAGCGGCCAAACCGGCACGGGCGTGCCTACGATTAACCTCATGCGCTAAGAGAAGGTTGCGACCACGCTCAGACTCCACCGTCTTGAGAAGCGTTTGAACTTCGAACGCTGTTTGAGCGTGGTCGTACAGCCCACAGCATAGTGCGGATTTTAAACCCGCAACTTCTCCTACTTGTCTTCTATCCACGCAAGCAGATCGAGAATCTCGTCCCGGCTCAACGTGTTCAGGAATCCCTCGGGCATCGCAGATACATCCGAAACCCGGCGCGACACAATCTCCTGCTTCGAGACGCGCTCCTGATGGTCCGGATCGGCCGGGTTGGTCGCCAGCGTCACGGTCTTCGCGTTTTCACTCACGACCCGGCCATCGTGGATCGCGCCTGACTTCGTCGAAATCGTCACGTTGCGGTAAACATCTGCGATAACTCTCGATGGCTCGATGATGCTTTCCAGCAGCGCGCGCCGATCAAATCGTGCGCCCACCGCGGTCAGATCGGGCCCCGCCAGCCCGCCTTCATTCCCAACTCGATGACATTGCGCGCATCCAATCTCGGTGAAGAGACGCTGTCCTCGCGCGCGATCACCGCTTCGCTGCGAGATCGTGGACGCATCGAAATCAGCCATCGTCCATTGCTTCACGAACGGTCGTTGAACAACCTGCGCGGGCGCTGGCGTGGCTGGCCTGTCGAGTGCAGCCAGGACATCGGCGAGCACCCTCCGTTCAGCATCACTCAATGTGGCTTCAGCATCCGCTCGGATATAATTCAGCGCCGTGGGCAACATCTTCGCGCCCTGAAACTCTCGTCGCGCGCGGCCCAGCCACGTGAAATAACGGCGGCGGTCATCAAGAGTCCAGCCGCTTTTGACCAGCCGCAGGGTAAACAGATAATGCAGTTTCTCCTCCTGCGTTTCGGCGCGATCGATCAATGGAAGCGTCCTGGCGATTACGTTCGATGATTCCAGATACACCAGAAGTTCACATAACGACTGATTCACTCGCACATCCGCAGCGGGATAATGCACTTCCCAAAGTGTCGCCAGGTCTCGTGTGGTGGTCGCGTCCGGTTTGCCCATGCGAATAAAACAAACCGCCAGCGCTCGCACTGCGATCAGCTTCTGCTCGGCAGTAAGCGTGGGGCGCGACAACTGTCGAAGCCGTATTAGAATGGTTGATTGAAGTTCGCTGGCATCCGGCCCGCTGACGCGCGCCAGCGCGAGCAGCGCCGTCAACGCCGCTGTCGGCCGGTTTTCCGTGAGAGCCCGTTCGCGCCATTCCGCCACGGGTCGCATCTCCAGTTCCACGCGCGCGGCATAAACTTTCCAATGGTCCGAATCATTAAGCCCGCTCCAAATATCACTCAGAGACCTTCGTTCCGACGTGCCGCGAGAGCGAGTGGACTCGACGATCTTCGTCGCCGACTCTGTCGTCGAGGAAACACGATACAACCCCGATTGCGTTCGTCTCCCGCCGGTGATGAAATACATCGCGCCGTCCGGGCCGAAATCAATCCCCGTCACGTTCAGCGGACGCCCTTTGAGGAACACTTCCGCCTTTCCAGTGTAACTGGCGCCGCTGCGCCGCAAATGCACCGCGTGAATCCTGCCGTAGGCCCAGTCCTGGATGAAGAGCGCGCTCCGCCACGGCTCGGGGAAATTGCTCTTTGTGCCAAACTTCACCGCGGTTGGCGAGCTAAGCCCGATATCGACCGCGCTCGGCAACGTGTCCGGCGACCAATCGGGCAACACACCCGTGCCGCGTCGCCATCCATAGTCGCCGCCCTGCGCCAAATGCAGCACGCGCGTGGGATGATACCACGGCATCCCGGCGTCCCACTCCATATCAGCGTCGAACGTGAACAGGTCGCCATTCTCGTTGAAATCGATTCCGTACGGATTGCGCAACCCGCCGGCCACCAATTCCCACGAGCGTCCGTCGCGGTCAGTGCGGATGAGATGCCCGAACGGCATTTTCGCGCTCGCGTTGAACAAATGCTTGTCCCACTCGCACGGCAACAGCCTGTCCTCCGCATAATGACGCAGCGGCGAATTTGTGCTGACACTGTCGCGCGGCAGCCCCACATCGTCCCCGTGAATGCTGTAAATCATCCCGTCCGGCCCGAGGGCAAGCTGATTCCGTCCATGTCCCACTCCGCCGGGCGTCGCCTTCAGGAGTTGCACCTCCTCGAACTGGTCGTCGCCATCGAGATCGCGCAAACGATAGAGGCCCTTCGAATTATTCGCGTTCGCGTAAAGCGCCCCATGTGCGAAGAGCAACCCACGGCATTCCAGCAGATTCGTATTGATCGTCTCAACGCGAAGGGGACCATCGCTGCGCGGCGTGAGCCGCAGCAATCCCCGATCTTCCCGCGCGACAACGATCCGCCCGCGCGGATCAAACGCCAGCGCGACCCAGGATCCTTCATCCGCTGCCGCTGACCGAACCAATTCAACCTTGAACCCGGGAAGTGCGGTGATATGCGCCGCCGCCGTCGCTGAATTCGTCAGCGCCCGCTTCCACTGATTGTAATCCTCATCCACCGGCACCGGCACCGGCGCTGCCGCGACGCACGCCGACGCGCTCACAACCCAAACAAGACTCGAGAGATGGGCAGGCAATACCGCCATTAGAATTGGAAGCGGGCTGGATTGCAAAGCCAGTTCTACTGATCACTACCCCACTGATTACTGATTACTTCTTCCTCCATCCTTGACCCGGCGCCTCTACGCGCCTAAGCAGGGCGCATGAAACTTTGCCTCTTTGGTGTCTCCGGCATTGCCCTCGGCAAACACAACATCAAAGACCCGCGCCTCGACCAAACGCACGAACTGATTGAAGCCCAGAAAAAGACCTACGCCCAGGCGGACGTGGTGGAGGAGAAGGAGATGATCACCTCTGACGCCATCCTAACGACGCGCACCGCACTTAGCGACCTCCTGATGAAAGACCTTGATGCCGTTGAGACGCGCCTCGGTCGCGATCCCGGCGACGCTGAAAAAGCGGTCCTGCAAAAACTTGCCGACACGTTGATGAGCGAGAAGCCCGTCTCCGCCGCCGGCCTCACGGCCGACGAGATCAAGGCCATTTCCGCGCACAACTTTCTTTCCAACAAGCCCGTGGTCGTGGCCGAAGAAGCCGAACTGTCAAATCCGGACCCGTTGTTTGTCCGCGCGTTCAGCGAGAGCGGTTACATCAGTTTTCTCACGGTCGGCGGAAAGGAAAATCGCGCCTGGCCGATCCGCGCGGGCGCAACCGCGTGGGAAGCCGCCGGGACAATCCACACTGACATCCAGAAAGGTTTTATCCGTGCCGAGATCATCAGCTTCGCGGACTTCATCGAGGCTGGCGGCGAGACGCAGGCCAAGCGCGCCGGAAAACAGCGCCTGGAAATCAAGACCTACGTCATGCACGACTACGACGTCGTCAACTTCCGTTTTAACAAATAACAATTCGCTACTTCTATTAAAGACTCGGTCAGCGAGTACTTCAAAACCATCGAACCTGCATCGGATTGGCCGATCGCCAACGGCGTTTGCACTTCGAATTTCGTTTCGCATCTTTAATGGTGTCGAACTCCGTGATGAACTTTTCCCACTCAGGCATGCGCTGTTTTCTGGTCGTGATTGTGACCGACTCGCCTGTGGTTGAAAGGATTACAGACCACTCAGAATGGTCCGGAAAGCGTTCCGCGGCCTGCTTGAGAAAGCGAGCAATGGCCGTGTCCGTGCGAATCCGATTTGCCAGGCGAAATTCCCTTCGAGCGAGATAACCCAGACGAATGAGGGCGGCTTCATGTTTTGCGGCGGCAGTTTCGTAATCCTGATACGTTTTCGGGTCGCTGCGAAGCAGGTCAACCAGAGCATCGGATCGATTGTAATCTCCGACGCGCAAGCGTTCTGCGGTTTGAATGGAAACCTTCCAGCGCCATTTGTGATAAGGGACACGGCAGGTGAACCAGGCAACACACAGCAGGCAAAGTACGGTGGCGAGTGCTATTACGACGTTGCGCTTCATTGGTGACGGCAAAGTGGTCAAGAATGGAAAGGCCGAATTCTCGCGGATTGCAACAGCTTTTTCGAAATCAGGAGTAAAGATGGAGCAATCAGTAGGAGGAAGGATCTATTAGTCAGCGTGACCCATCGCACGTCACCACTTATTCCTCTTCATAGCAAAATTATCCTATTTTTTGCTGGCGTTCTTCAGTGAGGCGAGTTTAATTTTATCATCCCGGCAAGATGTCCTGCTCGTGCACAAAGCTTTCGGCGCAGGTGATTTTCGCTTTCTTCGTCACCGTTGCGCAGTTGTTTGCCCTCGATCCTTCCAAGGCCGTGACGCAGTACCAACTCGATGTCTGGACGGAGCGAAACGGGTTGCCGCAAGGCTCGGTGCAGGCGATCACGCAGACGCGCGATGGCTATCTTTGGATCGGGACCCGCGATGGCCTGGCACGTTTCGACGGGGTGGCATTCACGGTATTCCGGTCTGAAACGTCTCAAGGTTTGCCGTCAAACGATATCCGCGCGCTGAAAGAGGACAGGCACGGAAGGCTGTGGGTGGGGACGTTTAATGCGGGACTGGGCTGCTACTCCAACGGACAGTTCCGCGCGTTCACGAAGAAAGATGGACTTCCGAATAACGGCGTGCTGGAGATTTTTGAGGAGAGGAACGGGACGCTCTGGTTTGGAAGCTGGAGCGCGCTGGTACGTTATGACGGACGCAGCTTCAAGCGATGCGGGAACAACGAGGGATTCGCCGGGCGGACTGGCCTGGCCTTTTGTGAAGACGCGGACGGGCGGTTGTGCGTTGCGAGTGAAGGAGCCATCAGCCGGTTGATCGGAGATCACTTTTATGAATTGACTAATGCAGCGCCGTTGCCCGACTGCCCCATCCAGCAAGTGTCTGCATCAGAAGACGGGGCATTGTGGATTGCGAGCGCGGGGGAGGGCGTGTTTCGCCTGCGCGATGGTCAAATGCGCCAATACACAAAGGCGAACGGCCTGGCCGACAACAAAGTGGCAAGCCTGCTGCACGATCGCGCGGGCAATGTTTGGGTTGGCACGTGGAGCGGACTTTGCCGGCTGCAGGGCGACAGCATCGCGACACTGACGCGACAGGATGGTTTGCCTCACGATTACATCGAGAGTCTTTACGAGGACCACGAGGGTGGTTTGTGGATTGGGACGAGGGGGGGCGGGCTGGCACGATTGCGCGATGCGAGAATATCCAGCTACACGACACGCGAAGGACTGGGACACAATTTTGCAAAGTGTGTATTTGAAGACCGCGAAGGGGCGATTTGGGTTGGCACGCATGGGGGCGGGTTGAGCCGTTTCCAAAATGGACAGGTGACGACGTTCGGGACCGACCATGGGTTGCCGAGCATGTTCGTGTGGTCGGTGGGAGAGGATGCCGAAGGGAACCTTTGGGTGGGAACGAGTCGGCCAGCCAGCGTGAGCCTTTTCAAAGACGGGTGCTTCACGCCGCACCGGTGGAAGCACGGGCCGACACGCCGGAACGGAGTGCGGGCGATCGCGGGAGACCGGGAAGGTAACCTTTGGATGGGGGGCGATGGGGGCGGGCTGTGGCGTTTGCGAGAGGGCAGTTTGACGTGCTTCACGACGAGCGACGGGTTGCCGAGCAACCTGATTCGGGTGATTCAGCAGGTCCGGTGCGGTGATTTGTGGATCGGGAGCAACGACGGCCTGTGCCGCTATCGAGATGGAAAGTTCACGACGTTTACCACTGAGAACGGGCTGGCGCACAACGCCGTGTATGCGGTGTTTCAGGATTCTGACGGTGATCTCTGGTTTGGAACGCAGGATGGCCTTTCGCGTTTTTCAGACGGCAGAATGCGCTCATATACGACTCGGGACGGGCTGTTCCACAACGTCATCTACCACATCTCGGAAGACAGAGGCGGAAGGCTCTGGATGTCGAGCAATCGCGGAATTTTCTGCGCGCCGAAACAGACGTTTGTCGATTTCGATACGGGCGCAGCGCCGCAACTCTCCTGTGTGTCCTACGGAATTGCCGATGGCATGAAAGCAGTGCAGTGCGAGGGGGGAACGCAGCCGGCGGGGTGCAAGGCAAGTGATGGCAAACTGTGGTTTCCAACTGCCAACGGCGTGGCCGTGATAGATCCGGAAAAGCCGGGTCGTGACCTGCCCATGGCACCTGTGGTTGTCGAGGAAGTGTGGGTGGGGAAAGAAAGGTTGGATGTGCGTTTGCCGGCCAGGCTTTCGCCGCGCGCGCGTGAATTTCGATTTGAGTACACGGCGCTCAGTTTCGCAGCGCCTGAGAAGGTAAGATTTCGTTACAAGCTCGAGGGCCTCGACGAAAAGTGGATCGACGCCGGGACGCGCCGGGTTGCTTTCTATAACAAAATCCCTCCCGGGAATTACAGGTTTCAGGTGATGGCGTGCAACAGCGATGGTGTGTGGAACGAAACCGGAGCTGTGTTCGCCTTCTTTCTCGCGCCGCACTTTTACCAAACGCCCTGGTTCTATGGGCTGTGCGTGGCAGCCTTGACAGCGAGCGGATGGGGCCTGCATCGCCACCGGATGAAGCGCGCGCACGACCGATTCTCGCTGGTGCTGGCTGAGCGCAGCCGAATTGCACGCGAGTTGCACGATACGCTGGCGCAAGGCTTTGCAGGCATCGCGTTTCAACTGGAAGCGGTGGCGACCAAGTTGCGAGAAGCCCCCGACCACGCGAAGCAACATCTCGAGCTTGCTTTGAAAATGGTCCGTCACAGTTTGGCGGAGGCGCGACGGTCGGTAATGAATTTGCGTTCGCCCGCGCTCGACCATGGCGACCTGGCGAGCGCACTGGCCGAAACGTCTCGACTGATACTTGCCGATCGGGCCGTGGAATTCGACCTGCAGACCGACGGGATTGCCCGCCCGCTCCCCTCGAAAGTAGAGAACAACCTCCTGCGGATTGGGCAGGAAGCAATCACCAACTCTGTCAAATATTCGCATGCGAAAAGGATTCGGGTCGATCTGGCGTATCTTCAGAGGGCGGTCGTATTGAGCGTCTGCGATGACGGCGAGGGTTTCGAAGAATCAGAGTCTGCGACTTACGGCGTGCATTTCGGGATACTGGGTATGCGCGAACGAGCAAAGCAAATGGGAGCGAAGCTGAGCGTGATCAGCCGCAAGGGGGCCGGGACGGCGGTGACAATTGAGGTTCCGGCGGAGGCGTTGGAGCCGCGGCAAACCGTATGACCCCGAAACAGCGCATTCGAATCCTCATGGTGGATGATCATCTCGTGGTGCGGATGGGGCTGCGCAGCATGATCGATACACAGGAGGACATGGTGGTGGTGGGCGAGGCCGCGAATGGCCGTGAAACCATCGAACTTTTCCGGAAGCTCTTGCCGGACATTGTGTTGATGGATTTACGGATGCCGAATCTGGGAGGCGTGGAGGCAACGGCGGAGATCTGTCGCGAATTTTCGGGCGCTCGCGTGGTCGTCCTTACAACGTACGACGGTGACGAAAACATCTATCGCGCGCTGCAGGCGGGCGCCCGGGCATATCTGCTAAAGGACATACCTCGCGAAGAATTCCTGAGCGCGATTCGAGCTGTCCACACCGGACAGTACTGCATTCCTCCGGCGGTGGCAGCGCGCCTGGCGCAGCGAGTGCCCTTGTGCGAACTGAGCACGCGCGAAGTCGATGTGCTGCGATTGATTGTGGAAGGACTGAGCAACAAAGAGATTGGTTCAGCGCTCTCGATTGCCGAGAGCACGGTCAAGAATCACGTCAACAGCATTCTGGGTAAACTGAAGGTGAATGATCGCACCCAGGCCGTAACAACCGCGTTGCGCCGGGGAATCGTAGTGCTGGACGGTTAAAGGAGTCCGAAGGTCACCAACGCTTTGCCGGGCGAGTAGATCAAAAGTTCTACGCGGTAACAGGAGGATCGATTTCGTGACACACGGCGCATTGCTCCCCAACATTTGAGCATCCCAATAATTGTGTGCGAACGCAAACGTGAGGCGACCACGGCCCAAGCTGGCCACGGTAAGACACGACGTCGAGCCTCAGACCAACACAATCGTTCTCACACCAACTGGAGTATGCGATGAAAAAGATGTTCCTCATAGGTGTTTGTTCTCTGGTCTTCTTTAACGCAGCGGCGCAGCAGAAGCAGGCGCTGTTCCTCACCACGGCCACGCCGACGGCGGGCGATGTCGCCGTTTCGAATCGCCTGGCGCAGCTCGGTTTCGTTGTTACGCGAATCACCGACACGGCTTCCCAGACGAGCGACGCAAATGGCAAAGACTTGATTGTCGTCTCCTCTTCCGTCGGGTCCGGTAACATTGCCACCAAGTTTACAGCGTCGGCGGTTCCGCTGGTCAACGCGGAGTCGGCGATCTACGACGAACTGGGGATCGATGCGAACAACGCCGGGGGTGCTACGATTGCGGGCCAAACACAGGTTGATGTCATCGATTGCACTCACCCGCTGGCGGGCGGTTTGACGAACGGACTGAATACCGTCTACACGGCACCGGGCCCGCTGGTGGTCCTTGGCACGCCGGTCGCGAGTGCGCAAATTGTTGCCAGGGCTCCCGATGGCCGGCCTTCGGTGTTCTTTATCGAAGTGGGCGCAGATCTCAACCCCATCCGGATCGCCACGGCGCCGGCAAGGCGCGTAGGCATTTTCTGGGAAGCGACTACGTTCATGACGCCCGCCGGATTGGATCTTTTTGATGCCGCCATAGCCTGGGCGGTGGCGGCGCCCGATTCGACATCGCCGGTTGGCATTACGCGGCAGCCAGCCAGCCAGACTGTCAACGAGCAGACTGTTGTCGCGTTCCGAGTTGGTTATACGGGTGCTCCTCCGTTCACGGTACAATGGCAACGCAGTGACGGCGGGGGCGCCTTTGGCGACATTGCTGGAGCCAACTGCCCGACGTATGGAATCCTCGCGACGCCACCGGATAGCGGGGCGCGGTTCCAGGCCGTGGTTGGCAACGCTGGTGGAACGGTGACCAGCAGCGCCGCGACGCTAACCGTAAACACCGATACAAACCCGCCAACGATGTTCCTGGCCATCGGTGGCGGCACGCCGCCCACCGCTTTTGACCTGGTGTTTTCTGAGCCGGTCGATCCAGCCTCGGCCGCCGAAGCGTTGAATTACGCCTTGGGAAATGGAGGCACGATTCTGACAGCAACAATGGACGCTGACGGAAGGACGGTGCATTTCACGTCGGACCCGATCACAAACGGAACTGTGCTGCGGAGTACTGTGCCGATTACCGACCTGGCATTTACACCCAATGTGCTTGCTCCAGGTGCTCCCGGTTCATCCATTGCGATCATAACCACAGACGGTTCGATTCGCCGGCACCAGTTCAATGGGTTTGGCGGCATCCTTGTCTCCGACCTCACAAATAATGCGAAGTTTCCGAATTTCCCGGACGTGATTGATTTTCCGGCGATCTTCGAAACGGCGGTGAATGCGGCAGATAACTATGGTGTGCAGTTCCTCGGTTATGTTACAGCTCCGGTTTCCGGTGATTATCATTTTTATTTTTCGTCGGACGACGGCGGCGCACTCTATTTGAGCACCGACGAAAACCCGGCGAACAAACGGTTGATCGCTTTCGAGCCTGTGTGGGCGGATTCGCGCATATGGACGGGCAACTCCGGTGGTGGTCGCAATCTCGCGGCGCCGCAAAATCAGTCGCGGACTTTGTTCCCGAACGGCATCCCGTTTGTCCAGGGCCGACGTTATTACATCGAAGGATTGATGAAGGAAGCAACGGGAGGAGACAACCTGGCTGTAGCGTGGCAGCGACCGGGCGACCCGATTCCCGCCATTGGCAGTTCACCTATTCCTGGATTGTATCTGTCACGGTTTGATCAGGCGGCAGCCATTGCGGCGGGAGAGCCCGCCGATCAAACCCTTCTGGAAGCGCGCCAGGCTACATTCCGCATTGTGGCCAGCGGTTCGCCACCGCTGACGATTCAGTGGTACGAGAACGACATCGCGATTCCCGGCGCCACTGGCCCGACATATACGACTCCGCTTCTCACCACCGCGGACAGCGGCAAAATGTTTCATGCTGTCGTCGACAATCCCTTCAGTTCCACGACGAGTCGAGTGGCACGATTGACGGTGAATGCGGACAATGCTCCTCCGGTTCTAGTCTCCGCTGCTAGTGTAGCCGGCACTGACATCGGGCTCTGCTTTGATGAGGCGCTTGATCCCGTTTCGGCCAGCAATCCCGCTAACTATAGTGTGAATGGCGGCGCGGTGAGCGTCACCAGCGCCGTGTTGCGTCACGATGGCCGCACGGTGCAGTTGGTCCTTGGCTCTGCCGTCAGCAGCGGTTTTACGGTGCAGGTGAACAACGTGCTCGACCTGACTGGCAGAAACGCGGCTGCAGGCACAAGCGCCAGTGGTCCTGTCGCTGGGTTGACGGCTGCGGACGTGGGGACGCCCGGAGATCCGCTGACAATCGGCTCAACCTTCTCCTGCATGACGAATGAATTCGAAATCATCGCGGGTGGATCTGACATCTGGGGCAATGCCGATCACGGTCATTTGGCTTATGAAACTTTGACCGGCAACTTCGACAAGAAAGTTCTGCTCGCGCGCGTTGACAATACTGACGTGAGCGCCAAAGGCGGGCTGATGGTGCGTGAGACTACGGCGGCAGACAGCCGAAACCTTCATGCAATCGTCATGCCGCCATCCCCGGCCCGCAATATTTTTGAAACAGGGATGCGCGCGGCAACCGCCGGCGCGACCGCGGGGTGGGGCGTGGGAGCGGGAGGGGCCAATGGCAATTTCGCAGCCACGCATCCCAACTCATGGATCCGCCTTCGACGCGTGGGGGATACATTTAGTTCCTTCATCTCCTCCAACGGCGTCGACTGGGTGCAAAATGGTGAGAGCCTCCAGAGCTATCCCGCGGAGGTGGTGGTGGGTATGGCTGCCACGGCCCACAACAATGATGGACGGACCAATCGCGTCCTGTTCCGCAACTTTGGCAATACCACGTTCCCGGGCGCCGTAGTCACGATCACGCAAAATCCGGTGAATTTCACCGGGGAAGAAAATCATCCGGCAACCTTTACGGCCGCAGCAACGGTCTCCGGCGCGCCAGCGTCGGAACTGCAATTCCAATGGCAGCGCAGCGATGGCGGCGGTGCGTTCACGGACGTTCTAGGCGCGGCCGGCAGCAATTACACCTTCTTTGCGAAGCTGGCGGACAATGGCGCGCAATTTCGCGCGGTAGCATTTGTGCCAGGAGCGAGCGCGACGAGCACTGCCGCGACCCTGACCGTCACCAACGATATTACGCGCCCGCGCATCGTCCGCGCGACGATCAGTTGTGCGGACCAAAGCCTGATCACTGTCCTCTACAATGAATTGTACAACCCGGACACGGCGCAGGAATTCTTTAACTACAGCCTCGCGGACACTCTGGGAAACCAGTATCCGATCAGCAACTTCGCGACTCAGGCGAATGGCATCACCGTAAGACTTACCGCGGCGGCACCACTGACCAATGGCCCAACTTATATCCTCACGGTGAACACGGTGACGGACGTGGCGGGCAATCCAATTGAACCAAATACGAGAGTGACGCTCGCTAATGAGGCTGCCCGAATGGCTGTCGGTCCTCAGAACCTTATTGTGGTTGAAGCCGAAAACTTCGATGCGAACGTGCCGCAGGGAGGCAAGAGCTGGGTGTTTTCCTCGCGGCCGGGAGGGGTAGGTCCAATCTCAGGTGCAGGATATATGCAGGCGCTGCCTGAGAGCGGTGCCGCAATCAATGAGCCGGGCCATCTCACGCAAAGCCCACGGCTCGACTACTGCGTAAACTTCCCGGTCAGCGGCCGCTGGTACGTGTGGTTGCGTGGGAACGACATCGTGGCGGGCGGTAATTCGGTGCACGTGGGCGTTGACAACACCGACAGCGCAGACTTGAACGACAACCGCCTCGGCAATTCCGGCGGCGCGACTGGTTGGGGCAATCCCGCGGGCGGCACCAGCCCATGGCAATGGACGCGCGACGCAGACGTGAACACGCGGATTGCATGGGTGGACGTGCCAACAGCCGGTCTGCACACCTTTAATATTTGGATGCGCGAAGACTCTGTCGTCGTCGACAAACTCCTGCTCACCACTAACGCGGCGTTCGTCATTTCACCGAACACCGGCATTGGACCTGTGGAAAGCCCGCGCGAGGGCGGGTCGGCGCCAACGATAGCCATTTTGCGCACAGGGGGGGACGTTGTACTCACCTGGGACAACGCGGGCGCCGCGCTGGAAGCTGCGGACAACATAACCGGACCCTGGGCGCAGGTATCGGGGGCTACTTCCGGTTACCGGGTAGCCGCAGCTTCGGCGCGTAAATTCTATCGAGCGGTGATTCCGTAGATGAACATGGAGCGGCAACCAGGTTAGCTCTCCTGGTTGCCGCGAACCATGCGGTTCGGAGCGCTGGACAAGGGTTTACTTTTATCGCCAATTCAGCGACACTGGAAGGACAGGTGGAATTGCGCGCATGGCAGCAGAACCAGTGACTCGGCGCTTCCGCGGACAACTTTACGTTGCCTGCATCGGCCTTCTTTTTGCCGGCCTGACGCCGGCGCTGGCAGCAGAACCCTTAGGCCAACTTCCGAAAAGCGTCCTCAAGCCAACTTTAAGTGGTGTCGTGGAGCATTACTGCAACGATTGCCACGACAAAGAGACCCATAAGGGTAACCTCGATCTCGAGACCGCAATTGATAAAGACGTCACGGCCAACCCTCAGATTTGGGAGAAAGTGGTTCGCCGAATCCGCGCCCGCCAGATGCCGCCGGCTGACAAGAAGCGACCGGACGAGGGCACGTATCACGCGATGCTCGCGGAACTCGAAAGTTCGCTGGACGCGGCGTGGCAACAGCATCCCAACCCGGGTCGCACAGACACATTCCGGCGACTGAACCGCACGGAATATCAGAACGCCATCCGTGATCTTCTCGCGCTCGAAATCGACGCAGCCGCTTTGCTCCCGAAGGACGAACTCGGCCACGGTTTCGACAACGTCGGCGTCGCAAACCTTTCTCCTGTGCTGTTGGATCGTTACATCTCAGCCGCGCAGAAGATCAGCCGCCTCGCGGTGGGCACGGAGAGTCCTGTCGGTGGAGAGACGATCCGCATTCGCGCAGACGTTACGCAGGAACAACACGTCAAGGGACTGCCGCTGGGCACGCGCGGCGGCGCGCTCATTGCACACACGTTCCCGCAGGACGCCGAATATGAAATCCAAATAAGGCTCGCACGCGATCGCAACGAGGAAATCGAAGGCTTGTATGAGTCGCATGACATGGAACTTCTCCTGGATCGTCAGCCCATTAAATCATTCACGGTTGCTCCGCCCAGAGGACACAAAAACTACGAGACAGTAGACCAGCATTTGAAGGTGCGGATTCCTGTCACCGCCGGTCCACATAAGCTCGGGGTCACGTTCGCGAAAAAATCCTCGTCCTTGTTGGAGACGAAGCGCCAGCCGTACGATGCTCACTTCAACATGCATCGGCACCCGCGCCAGACGCCTGCCATCTATCAAGTCTCCATCAACGGGCCCTACGATGCCAAAGGTCCCGGCGACACGCCCAGTCGTCGCAAAATCTTCGTTGCCAAACCGGCGAAGGCTGAGGACGAAGAGAATTCCGCCAGGAAAATTCTGTCCAGTCTCATGCGGCGAGCTTACCGGCGACCGGCCATGGAAGCCGACCTGGAGAAACCGATGGAGTTCTATCGACAGGCACGCGCCAACGAAAGCTTCGAGGGCGGCATCGAAACGGCCCTGAGCGCCATCCTCGTCAATCCGCACTTTTTGTTTCGCGTCGAACACGATCCGGCCGGAGTCGCGCCGGACACTGCTTACAGTATCGGCGACATTGACCTTGCGAGTCGCCTCTCCTTTTTCCTCTGGAGTAGCATTCCGGACGACGAACTGCTCGCGACCGCCGAGCGTGGCGAACTTCACAAGCCCGCCGTGCTGGAGAAACAAGTGCGGCGCATGCTCGCGGATTCCCGCTCCCGGAATCTCGTCCGCAATTTCGCCGAACAGTGGCTGCACCTGCGCAACCTCGAATCCATCACGCCCGACCTTCGCCTCTTTCCCGATTTCGACGACAACCTCCGCCAGGCGTTGCTCACCGAGACCGAGCTCTTTTTTGAAAGCATGCTGCGCGAAGATCGCAGCATCACGAATCTCCTGCAGGCGGACTTCACTTACCTCAACGAACGCCTCGCGAGGCATTACGGAATTCCCAACGTGTACGGCAGCCACTTCCGGCGCGTCGCGCTCGACCGAAACAGCGTGCGCGGCGGGTTGTTGCGCCAGGGCAGTGTGCTCACCGTCACGTCATACGCTACGCGCACTTCGCCCGTGATTCGCGGCAAATGGGTTCTGGAAAATCTGCTCGGGACACCTCCTCCGCCGCCGTTGCCCGACGTGCCGGCGCTCAAGGACAATACCGTCGCGGCCACTCTTTCCGTCCGCGAACGTCTGGCCGAGCATCGGGCCAATGCTGCCTGTGCAAGCTGCCATAACATGATGGACCCGGTCGGCTTCTCGCTGGAGAATTTCGATGCGGTGGGCCGGTGGCGAACGCTGGAGGACGGCAAGCCCGTTGACGCTTCCGGCGGTCTTCCCGATGGCAGCAAATTCACCGGCGTCTCGGGCCTCGAGAGCGGCTTGCTCAATCGTCCGGATGTTTTTGCGGCAACTTTAACCGAAAAACTTATGACGTTTGCGCTCGGTCGCGGCGTCGAATATTACGATGGTCCCGCCATCCGAAAAATTGTGCGCGAAGCGCAGGCAGCGGATTACCGCTTCTCATCCATCATTCTCGGCATCACAAAGAGCACACCGTTTACCATGAGAAAATCGCTATGATCATAACCAAAAAAGCTCTACCGCGACGCACGTTTTTGCGTGGGATGATGGGAGCGACAA
>Ga0105340_1000571_pt1 | contig 17681 bp, 13 predicted proteins | sample EasRivMeERMLT700_FD_89676 | JGI IMG/M metagenome (GOLD analysis project Ga0105340, IMG submission 89676) | Soil microbial communities from meander-bound floodplain in the East River, Colorado, USA - East River MetaG ERMLT700 | ecosystem: Environmental > Terrestrial > Soil > Floodplain | place...
ACGGGGACGACGAATGAGTCCTCGATGGCGTAATCCTTTTTGCCCGCGGGGATGTCGATGCCGGCGGCGATGCCGAACGCGATCGGGAGCTGGATGCCGGTGAAGCGCTTCGTCGGCGCGGTGTCGGTGAAATAAAGGGCGATGGTGGACGCTTCCTCCTCGGCCTTGCCGGAGGGATGGAAGTGCGTCGAGAGAAGGAGATCGGCCCCCTTGGGAATCTTGAACGCGAGGCCGTCGGGCAGCGAACGCGCTTGCGTGCCGAGGGCCCAGCCGCCGATGCCGACGTTGGTGGTTTGCGGTCCGCCCTCGCCGCCGAGCCCGCCGAGTCCGCCCAATGCGCCGAGGCCTTTCTTTTCCTTGCCGCCGAGTCCGGCGAGTCCGCCCATGCTGCCGCTGGTGCCGACCACGCCGCTGGCCGCTTCCTTCTTGGCCGCGGTTCCGGTGACGTCAAGGAAGAACAACGTGTGATGCACGACGGACGGAGCGCTCGGGCGGAAGTCGATGGCCTTGACCCATTTGTCCTCGGCGAGATTGAGCGCGACGGCGAAGTTGCGATAAATGTCGCGCCCCTCGGCCGGCACGCGATACGACTTCGGCATCTTGACCACCAGGTCCGGCTTGCCGAGCGACCATTCGCTGGCGAACGTCGGCGCCGGCGGCAAATCCTTCGCGTCCCCCTCCGGCATCCCCGCGGCAAACCATTGCTGCACCACGGCGATCTGCGCGTCCGTCAATCGACGTTCGTTGCGAAACGCGACGTCTCCCTTGTCTGCTTTCCACGGCGGCATCTGCTTCGACTGCGTCACCTGAGCGATGAGCTTGCCGCGTTTCTTGGCGTCCTGATACGAGAGCAGCGGAAACGGCGCCGCTTCGCCGGGGCGATGGCATGTCGTGCATTGTCCAAAGACGATTGGCGCGACGTCCTTGTTGAACGTCGGCGAGTTTTTTTCCTGAGCGAACGCAGGCGACGCGCCGGCGAGCAACAGGAGAGCGAGAAGGATTGTGGAAGTTTTCATATTGGTCCTTTCGATGATATTCCTTTTTTCGTGACCACATAATCGGCGCGACTGATCGGAATTTACCCCGAAGGGGTTGCATCTCGAAGCCCAGGGTCGCGCAGCGCACCCTGGGAATGCACGTCAAATGACCAAAATACCCCAAAGGGGTTGAATCAAGACCGCATTAGGGGCGGATGCAACCTCTTCGGGGTAGAGATTTCGTTTCAACCACCCAGGGTGCGCTGCGCGACCCTGGGCTTTGAGATGCAACCCCTTCGGGGTAATCCCCGGGCTACCACTTTCGCGGCAATTGTTTTTCTCATCCACATGCGGAGCGGGCAAATGCATCACTTTGGCTCCGGCAAATAACAACCAATCACTTTCGTCGTCGCCGTCGCCACGTTGTCGCCGCGAATGACGGCGTCGAGTGCATTGCGCAAATCGCGTTGCGTCGGTTCGCCCCGGCGTTTGCCGTAGCCGGCGTACCAGTCGTCGATGCGGCCGCGGTAGGCGACCTTACCGTCCGGCGTCAGCACGGCGGCTTCCGGCGCCATCGTTGCGCCGGCCTTCTTGACAAGCAAGTGCGACGGATCGCGCAGCACCGGGCACGGGTAGCCATAATCCTTCGCATGCTTCCTCGCCTGTTCAACGGTCACATCGGGGTCCGCGTGAACGATGAACAACGCGATTTTCTTCGGCTCATAATCCGCGACGATGCGCTTGATCTCCGGCGCATACGAATTCGAAATCGGGCAATCCGGCAGCAAAAACAACAGCACCGTCGCCTTCTTGTCCGGCTGCGACAGCGGCGTATGCGTTCGGCCCTCGATGTCCTTGAATGAAATCGCGCCGCCGTTCGCGTCTTTCTTCTCGCGCCCCTCCTTGCGAACGCCGAACCAGCGGGCGACGAGTTCGAGCTTCACGCGCGGCTCGATGTTGCCCTCGTGGATGCGCTTCGGCTCCATGAGATGCCCTTCGAGATGATACTTGGCGTCGTCATCGGGTTGCGTGTCGATGAGCGTGAAGGTGACCTTGTGCGGATTGCCGAACAGGCTGCGCGTGATCGTCAAGCGGCGCACCACCTTCGCTTCGCGGTCGATCTCCAGCGTCGCCTGGCGGAGCAAGGGACGCGGATGTTCGGGCGACGGCTCGGCCACGATGACGCGCGTCAGCTTCGACGCCGACGCCGGCTCTTCGGTCAAGGCGCAATCGTGGAGGACATCGTTCAAGAGCGTGTCCACGTTCAATGTGTAAAGATCGGCGACACGCTGCAGCGGCCGAGGCGTTTGCTCGAGCGGGGCCCGCACGCCGCGGTGTGAATCGAGGACGGCCCAGAGCGAGCCGTTTTCGCCGCGGCCCCAGATGAACGGCGGCGCGAGTTCGCCGTGCCGCATCTCGACCCAGAAGCGATCGCCGCGCGTCCAGACGCGAGCTTGACGTGCGGCCACGCCGGCGGGTGGGCGGTCTTCGTCGTCGAGAGCGGTGCGCGGGACTTCAACCAGATAGCATCGCGCGAGCGGTTGATTATGCACGCGCCGGACTTCTTCCACCAGTTCACGCGGCCCCGCTTGCACGGGATTGAAATACCAGCCGCTGAAAAACGCCAGCACGACTGCCGCCGCGACCGCCGCAGCCAGCGCAAATCGAAAAACGGGGCGTCGCCGCGTGGGCGTACGTCCCATCGCCTTTTGCACGCGCGCCAACCCGGCCGCGCCGTCCACGTCCTCCGCTTGTTTGGCGAGATACGCCTGCACGAGCGAATCAACTTCGGTCAATGGATCAGGTTCCCGTTCGTTCATCCGCATCCTTTTCCAGAAACGGCGCCAGTTCTTGAGCGAGCGCCCGCCGACCGCGGTGCACCAATACACCTGCGTTGGTCGAGGTGATTTCGAGGATCTCGGCAATCTCCGCGAGCGTGTGCCCCATGCTTTTCAATTGCACCGCCGCCCGTTGCTCCTCGGGCAAATGCGCGAGCGCTTTCGCAATGGCCGACTCCAGTTCCGCATGCAATACACGGCGCGGCGGTTCCGGCGTGGCACGGTCGGCGGGATCGATCGCGTCGCCCTCATCCGGCCCGGCGCTCAGGCTCAGCATCGGGCGATCGCGCGTGTTCTTTTTGATGCATGCATGGCTGATCGACGTCATCAACAACCGAACACCGTCGCGCGGCAGATCGTACACATCCGCCTTGCGAAGCAAACTGCAAAAGCAATCCTGCACGACATCCTCGGCGAGCGACCGCTCTCGCAACAGCGACCGGGCATACACGACCGCCCGCGGCCAGGCCGATTTGACCCACGCATCGAGGTCGTCCCGCAAATGAGGCGGCTCCTTCATGTCCTGCAATGTATCGCACCGCCGTCGTTCTCGCCATGCCGTCCACACGTACCTAAAGCCGAATCGAGGCGGTTTATTACACAAAAATCGGATAATCTCGCGACGGCTTTTCTCGAGTGGAAGTGCGTTCCGTTCATCGCGATATCTATGATGATCATTTGCGACTTTGGCCCGACGCCAAAATCTTACTTCAAAGCGTTGCATCCCAATGCTCGGTGTCGCGCAGGGCACCCTGGGAGCTAGGTCCATCATGCTATGCCTGCACCGAAGGTGCTAAATCTCAAAGCCCAGGGTCGCGCAGCGCACCCTGGGGATTGAAATCGCAGACGTTTGCTACGCCAACGGCGTTGCATCAGCCTAATCCCACACGTAACGCTCGTCCCATTCGAGGCCGTATTTAGTCAGCAAATGGCGGAGTTCATCTTGAAATGTTATTTTTCGATGATGCTCTTCTTGCGTCGCAATGTAAGAGCGCACCGGTTCGACATGACCAGGGCTGATCGAAAATGTTCCGTAGCCGTTTTGCCAGTGGAAATCGTTCAATGAAGTGAATTTCGTTTTGATCCATTTGGACGACTCGCGTTTCAGTTCTTGAAGCGAATCGGCGACCGTGATGGTGCGTCCGAACCGGCACAACAAATGGACATGGTCGGCGACACCGCCGACGCGCAGTACAGGACAATGGACGTTGTTGCAAATCCCGCCGAGGTAATTGTGCATTTCGTCACGGATGGCGGGGTCTTGCAGAAAGGGGCGACGATCCTTCGTTGAGAAGACGATGTGCAAGTAGATTTGCGCGAGAGATTGTGGCATGACGTAGCCCGCGGAATTTTGGTGATGCAGCCCCGTTCGGGGCAGATTCACGGAGACAGCATGGCCCAGGGTGGTGCGTGACCCTGGGCTTTGAGATTTTGCACCTTTGGTGCATAGTACGGATTTCTCACGTCGCGACATGGCAAGGCCGGTTTGCGATTCATTTGGCAGCGATATCAATGACGATCTCTCGCGAACTCGGCACGATGACCGCCAAACTCGACGTCCTGAAATCCAAATATCGCCGAGCAATGTTCGCGTGCTTGACCGCCGGCGTCTCATCGGACAATACGAGGCGAGCGCGATAGTTCCCTGCCGGCAGCCCTTGTAACACCGTGCCCTTGTGCAGCATTTCGACGCGAAATCGGCCGTCGGCGGCGATGAGGCCGCTGCCGCGAACGTTGGAATCGGTTTCGGATTCGAACTCAACGTGCGACTCGCGCAGAAGTTCGATGTTGCCGTTCTTTAGCACCACCTGTCCCTTGACGGAGTGCGTCTTCAAACTCGGACCACATCCGACCAAAAAGACCGGCAAAACCACCGCCAAATATGCAAACTTCATATTAGCTCCGTTCGTATGCGAGACCGAGAAGGCAAAGCCGTGAAAGGTTTTGTCGCGAGAATTCCATGGGTTGGCGGCGTATTTGAACCTGAATCAACGCCAACGGCGTTGCATCCCAAAACCCAGCGTCGCGAGCGCAGCGAGCGCACGCTGGGCAATGCGTCGCACTTCAATCGACCCTGAATGGGTCGTATCAACTGGTACCAATCGGTTGATGTAACGCCTTCGGCGTATCCGTTACGGGCGTCGGTTACCCAGGGTGCGCTCGCTGCGCTCGCGACCCTGGGCTTTGAGATTCAACGCCGTTGGCGTAATCGACGACCTTAGTTCCATTCATGGATCGAGCGTCACCGTCAGCCCGTCGGCGCGTCCGGCGATCGCGGTGAGCACGTCAAGATGGGTCGTGATGGCAAGCGGTCGAACCGTGCCGTCGGCGAACACGAACTGGCAGATGCCCGCATGAGGACCGCCGAAGCTCGTGTTGGCGAGGGCGCCGTTCTGATCGTTCGCGGGCCGCAGCGGTCGCTGATCGCCGTTGGTGGCGATGCCCATCATGCGGCGGCTGGAGTTGGTTTGGCCGCCGAAGATGCTGCGATCTTCGTTCTTGCCGCGCAGCGAGTTGGGCCGGATGTGCTTTTCGCCGAACATCGCCGTGTTCGACGTTCCGTCGATGATGCCGACCAGCGTCACCTGGCCGCGCCACCCGGATTTGATGATCGGGTTGCCGCTGGCGTCGGTAGTGAGACTGTTGCCCATATTGGCGACCGGGATAATGACGCCGTCCGAGTTGGAGCCGTTGGCAGCCGTGCCGAAGCTGGCGACATAATCGCTCAGAGTGCCGCCGGCGGGGACAAAATCGTCCTTGCTCAAGACAAACGTCGGGCGAGCAGGGCAATAGAGCACCGGTAGATGTGTCTGATACGCGACCGCGGGTTGCCTGGACGCGGGGTAGATCAGGTTCCACTGACTGTACAGCGGGCCTTGATCGAGGTAGGGCAGCACGAGCACGCCCCAGGATGCCCAGCCGTCGGGATCGAGCTGGTTGTTGCCCAGCCAGCTTGGCACGAGGAACTTCTGTTGATCGTGATACGCGTGGGCGGCTAGGCCGAGCTGCTTGAGATTGTTGGCGCACTGAATTCGCGCCGCCGCATCGCGCACTTTTTGCACGGCCGGCACCAGGAGCGCAATCAAGACGGCGATGATCGCAATCACCACCAACAATTCGATGAGCGTGAAGCCGGAACGCGGTCGACGTGGGAAGCGGGGCATCGTTCTCTCCTTATCCATGGGATGGTGTTGAAGTACCAAAGAGGTCCCCAGCGCCTTCGTTGCGATGAAAGAAAGCCGGAGTCGGTTTCCCGTCTCTCCCAGGGGAAAACGCTCCCTGGGGACCTCGCGGGTCGCATTAGGTATTTTGTCGTATCAGTGTGCGGGCGAACGATACGTAGAACTTTCGTCCTTGCGATCGCCGGAAGCGACACAAGCGAATGTCTCGGCTCAGCTCGGCCCCGCAGCACAGGCTAAACCCGAACCTCTACGTCAACAAAGGTGGGAGAGACTGGTTCGATCGGATCAAGGCAAGGTTGGCGTACAACAGCATCGGCGTGTCGTCATGGCGTTCATGGGAGCCCATCCGCCGCATTTAATGTTTACTAAGTTGATCATATTACTAATTATCGTCGGCGACGCGGTGAAAGTCAACGGCAATTCCCGTTATTCTCAGGAAATGTGCGGCAAGAAACTGCATGCATCTCATTTGGCTGCATGCATATGATGGATCTTAAAACGGGGGGCCAGGTCCAATTCGGCTCCCTCTATGTGTGGTTTGGTGAGTAAAATGGGGGGGCGTGCTTGCAAAACGTTCGCATCAAACAAGTTACGGCAACGACTTGTTACCCAAGTCTTGTTGGGTAAAAGGGGTAGGGGTGTCGTGGAACGAATGAGACGAATCAATCCGCCAGCGTCGCCGCCAGCAATTCCAGCGGATGATATGCTCGCCGCTGGGCGAGGTCGCGGATCTGGTGGCGGCACGACGTGCCCGGCGCGACCACGATCGCGTCCGGGTCCTTCGCGAGTTCCGGCAGCAAGTCAAGCTGCGCGATCTGCACGCTCAAATCGTAATGTTCCGCCTCGTAGCCGAACGAGCCGGCCATGCCGCAACAGCCGGTGTCGAGGACGCTGACGTCCAGTCCGGGGATCAGGCGCAACAGCGACGCGGTGCCCTTCAGGCCGACGAGCGCTTTTTGATGGCAATGGCCATGCAAGAGCGCGGTGTGCTGCGTGCTGACGGCGGCGTTCTGCGAGCTGAGCTTGAGGGCGCATTCGCCGCTGCGGACCTTGTCGGCCAGCCAGGCGTCGGCGAGGTGCGCGGACTTCGCGATTAACGCGGTCGCGGGGCCGGGGACGAGGTCGGGCCATTCGTCAACAAGAGTCAACAGGCAGCTCGGCTCCAGCCCCACCAGCGACGTGCCGGACGCGAGCCGCGCGGCCAGGCGCGGCGCTTGCTCTTGAATCAACGCCCGCGCCTCTTGCAGATAGCCTTTGCTGATGAGCGTTCGCCCGCAGCACACCAGATCGGCGAGTTCGACGCCATACCCCGCGGCCGAGAGGATGCGTGCCGCCGATTGGCCGATCGCGGGCTCGTTGTAGGTCGTGAAGCAATCGTCGAGCAAGAGCACGGGGCCGAGCCGGGCGTTGGCGGGGCGCTTCCATTTCGCGAACCAGCGGCGAAAATGATGGTAATGCAACGTCGGCAGCTCGCGGCGGCGATCGATGCCGACGAGGTGATGCATCATCCAGCGAGCGAGGCGATTGCGCTGGCCGAAATTGACCAGCGGCGCCGCCAACGAGCCCCAGCGATTCAAACGATGCAGCTCGCTAAGCATCCGATGCAGCAATGGCCGCGGGCGATCCTGATAACGCAGGTTCAGCACCTCGGCTTTGAGCTTGGCCAGATCGACGTTGCTGGGGCATTCCGATTTGCACGCCTTGCACATCAGGCACAGATCGAGGACGGCGTGGACGTCGTCGCCGGCGACCGCTTGCAACGGGCGTTCGTTGACGAGCGCCAAACGAAGCACATTGGCCCGGCCGCGCGTGCTGTCTTTCTCGTCGCGCGTGGCCCGGAACGAGGGGCACATCGTGCCGCCCTTCAACTTTCGGCACACGCCGGCGCCGTTGCACATCTCAATCGAGCCGGTGAAGCCTTCTTGTTTCGAATAGTCGAACAGCGTCGCCGGCACGGTGGGTTGGTAGTTCGGCCCGTAGCGCAGGTTTTGCGTCATCGGCGGGGCGTGTACGATCTTGCCGGGATTGAAGAGGTGATGCGGATCGAATGCGTCCTTGATCTGGCAAAACGCGCCGTAGACGGCGTCGCCGAACATCTTGCGATTCCATTCGCTGCGAGCGAGGCCGTCGCCGTGCTCGCCGGAGAGGCTGCCGCCGAATTCGAGCACGAGATCGGTGATCTCCTCGGTGATTTGCCGCATGCGCGTCACGTCATTGGGGTCCTTGATGTTCAGGACCGGCCGAATGTGCAGGCAGCCGACGCTGGCATGGCCGTAAAAAGTGCCGTCGGTGCCGTGCTTTTTGAGCGTGTCGCGGAAGCGGCGCACGAACGCCGGCAAGTGCCTCGGGGCGACGGCGGTGTCTTCGATGAACGCGACCGGCTTGCGATCGCCCGGTACGCTCAACAGCAGCGGCACGGCGGCGTTGCGCAGGTTCCACAACGGCTGTCGTTGATTCGCTTCGATGGCGGGCAACATCGCGATCAGGCCCGGCTTGCCTTGCAGTTTGCTTTGCAATTTCATGATGCGGTCGGTGACGAAGCTGAAATCGTCGCCGCTGAATTCGACCATCAGAAGTGCTTCGGGTTCGCCGGTCAACGCCGACGCGGTGCCGCGCAACGAGAGATTGTTGCGCGCCAGTTCGAGCAGCATGCGATCCATCAATTCGACGGCGCTGGGTTGCAACTCCAGACAGACGCCGACGGCATCGACGGCCGCGGCCAGCGTGGAGAATTGAGGAACGAGAATGCCGACGACTTTCGGCTTCGGCACGAGGTTCAGCTCGGCTTCAAGGACGACGCCGAGCGTGCCTTCGCTGCCGACGATGAGTTGGTGCAGGCCGGCTTTCGTGGAATACGATTCCGATCGTGTGGAGTTTTGCGTTACACGATTGGAATCGTATTCCACGAGTGCGTCGAGGTTGTAGCCGCTGACGCGCCGGAGGATGCGCGGAAAGCGTCGGCGAATCTCATCGGCGTGGTCGGCGACGATCTGGCCGACGCGGCGATGCAACTTGCCGAGAAACGTGCGTTCGTCCAGGTGCTGCCAATCGGCGGGGCCGAGGTCGTGCGTTTTGCCGTCACTGAGCAGCGTGCGGAGTTTGCGGACGTGGTCGATCGTCTTGCCGTGGACGATGGAGTGCGAGCCGGCGGAGTTGTTGCCGATCATGCCGCCGAGGTTTGCGCGGCTCGCGGTGGCGACGTCGGGGCCGAACATGAGGCTGTGCGCATCGAGCGCGCGATTGAGCTGATCGAGAATGACGCCCGGCTGCACGCGGGCTGAGCGTTGCTGCGGATCGATGTCGAGAATGTTATTGAGATACTTGCTGCAATCGAGCACAATGCCGGCGCCAATCGATTGTCCGGACAAACTCGTGCCGCCGCCGCGCGGCACAATGGGGACGTGCATTTCCAGAGCAATCTGCACGGCGGCCTCGAGCGCCACGGTGGTCTTCGGGATGACGACGCCGAGCGGCTCGATCTGATAGATGCTGGCGTCGGTCGAATAGAGCTGGCGCGTGGTCGAGTCGAACCGCACCTCGCCGTCCACGTGGCGGCGCAGATAGTTGAGCAAAGCCGTGTTTTTTTGGGGGGTGAAGTCCATGGCGCGGGAACAACCAAGTGCGACGACAGACAGGAGATTTCTGCCCCACCTTCCCATTGCTAAGCAGCGGGTGTTTTGATCGGTGGGTAGATATGCATGCCTTCAACATCCAATCCACGAAACGTCGGAACGTGGAATACGGTGGCAATTTGAGCTGGCAAAGGTCGAGTGTACTCCATCGCAAACTGCACGTATGGGTCGTCCATCCTTTCCAACCTCAAGAGGAATGGATCGAAGTGAACGTCCTTCATTCCCTGGGCCAATCGATGTACTTCGCCATACGCATCGCGCATGTTTTCGACGGTAATCTTCGGTGATGCAACGTGAAGACTCCAGTCATGCTCATGCCGGTCCTTGCGCCAAAAAGCGATAGCGATCGGATAGGATTTCGCGAATTCTCCCAGAAACCGACAGCCCGCATCAACAAGGTCCTTGGGAACGTCTACCAACGAATTCTGATCCATGGCATCACTCCATTTGGCGTGTCGATAATCGCTTTGATCAATTCGTCGGCCTCAGCCTGCGCCTTCTGCTCGTATCGACTTTCGGGCGCCCACTTGATAACCGTAGACCAGTTTTGGGCGAGTATGACATTGGCCGACACGTCGGCCTTCATCACCGTGTGCAACCCTGCCATTTTCAGGAGATCAATAATTGTGTGAGACCAACATTCCACCGAGTATTTCTTGTTCTCAAAGATCACTTTTGGATTGGCCGCCAAGTGAACCAGAATACAAGATTTGAGTCCAAATTCGACGGCGTATCCAGCGACGTAGTACGCGGACGACCAATACTTGGCGGCTTGAAGGGCCTGCGCTGCTAGAATTCGCTCCTCAGCCAACATTTGCCAGGCGATTCGGTCCACAAGGGAACCTCCGATAGGTTTATGATAAACGCTCGAAGTATCTACCGCAACCCCGTCGCCTTGTACACCTTCTCCATGGTCCTCTGCGTCTCGATGCGAGCCTTGCGGGCGCCCTCGCGAAGGATGTCCTCGACGGTGTCGGGCCTCGCTGCCAGCTCCTTGCGCCTGGTGCGGAACGGGGCGAAGTACGCATCGATCTTCTCCTTCAAGAGCTTCTTGGCGCCGCCGAAGCCGATCGAGCCGGTTTTGTAGGCGTTCGCCAGCTCGTCCTTTTCGGCCGGCGTCGCGAACAGGCTGTGCAGCGCGAACACGTTGCACGGCTCCGGGTTGAGCGGCTGGCCCATCGGCGTCGAGTCGGTCTTGATGCTCATCACCGTTTTCTCGAGCGGCTTGCCCTCCGCGAAGATGTCGATCGTGTTGCCATAAGACTTGCTCATCTTTTGCCCGTCGGTGCCGGGCACCTTCGACTCCTTGTCGAGCCGAAACGTTGGGATGGGGAAGATATCCTTCTCGAAGGCGCGATTGAATTTGCCGGCAATGTCGGCGGTCATTTCCAGATGCTGCACCTGGTCCTTGCCGACGGGGACGACGTTGGAGCGGACGATCAAGATGTCGGCCGCCATCAGCATGGGATAGGTGAAAAGCCCGACGCTGGCGTCGATGCCTTTTTCCACTTTTTCCTTGTAGGAGACCGCGCGTTCCAGCAAACCCATGTTGGTGACCGTCTCGAGAATCCACGTCAATTCCGTGACTTCGGGCACGTCGGACTGGCGATAGAACACCGCCTTTTCTGGATCGAGTCCGAGCGCCAGATAATCAAGAGCAACGTCGAGCGTGTGTTGGCGGAGCAAGTCGGCTGCCTTCAGCTTGCGGTTTTGCTCGACGGACATTTTTTCGGCGAGGTCGCGCATGGTCGTTTGCGCGTGGTAGTTGGCGATGAAATAGAAGCAATCGCCTTGCTCTTGCAGCTCGATGTGTTGCTTGATGGCGCCGAAGTAATTGCCAAGGTGCAACTTGCCGGAAGGCTGGACGCCGCTGAGGATTCTTTGTTTTTTTGTCGATTGATCCATCGGCGTCGAGCCTTTCGTGTATTCAAGACAAGGAGACAGGGAGACAAGGAGACAAGGAGACAGGGAGACAAGGAGACAGGGAGACAAGGAGACAGGGAGACAAGGAGACAAGGAGAAGAGCGGCGTCGTTTTTTTCTCCTTGTCTCCTTGTCTCCTTGTCTCCTTGTCTCGCGCCGTCTCGCGCCGTCTCGCGCCAGAATGACGTTCCCTCAATTCAGAGTTCACTGTACACTGTCGGACAAACGCCGGCTAGCACGCCCTCACTCCCGGCCCCTCTCCTAAAAGGAGAGGGGGGAATCAAGGATGGTTCGCCATGGATCAACGCAAGCTGACGCTATTGGCAGCGCTCAAGACGGGCTCGCTCGAAGGCGGCGAGACGCGGCTCTATCGGCGCGCCAAGTTGCCGGGCATGTTCGCGCAACGCACGCGGCTCAACGCGGAGATAGCGAATCAGGCGATTGCCGACGGATTGATCGAGACGACGCGTGTCGAGACCATCGGCAAGACGACCATCGAATGGGCCCGCGTCACGCCCAAGGGAATGGCGTATTTGCTCGACAGCGAGTCGCCAACGCGGGCGCTCGAAGAACTACGCGAGGCGCTCGCCGTCAATCAGCAGGGATTGCCGAAATGGTCGGCATCGATGCGTGAACGAATCGACGAGTTGTCTGCGCAGTTCACGGCCGAGGTCGCGGCCATGCGCGAACGGCTTGAGCAGATGGCTCGGCAGGTTGAAGCTGCGATTGCCCGGCTCGAGTCGGCGAAGGTGGAGGCGGCGCTTCCGGAGTCGCCATTGAGCGCCGCGACGCTCGACTTATTGGAACGCCGCCGGCAAGTCGGGCTTGGCACGCGCTGTTCGCTGGCGGACCTGTTCACGGCACTGAGGGTAGACCACGCGGAGTTGACGATCAAATCGTTCCACGCCGGCCTCAAGCAATTGCATCATGCGAAGGCGATCGCATTGTTCCCTGGCGCCGGCAACGGCGACGCTCCGGGGCCGGAATATGCGCTGCTCGACGATGCGAACGTCTATTACTACGTGGCGCGGGCAACGGATGTTGCATGAAATTCGCTTGGCGAGCCACGGGGTTTATCCCCGTGGATTGGATTTCCATCCCACGGGGATAAACCCCGTGGCTCGCATCCCCTATACTGAATTGGACCCACCTGCCTGCCTTTTCGATTCCATGAGGTTCCCCATGAAGCAAGGTTTGCTCGCCGGCGCGATGTGTCTTCTCGCCGCTTCGTTCGCCTTCGCCGACGATTGGCCACAGTTCCGCGGACCAAATCGCGACGGCGTCTCCAAGGAAAAAGGTCTGCTCAAGGCCTGGCCGAAAGATGGACCGAAGTTGCTGTGGACGTATCAGGATGCAGGCCTGGGGCACTCGTCGTTTGCGATCATCAAGGGCGTCCTGTACACGCTCGGCACCGACTTCGATTTCAAGAATCAAAATACCGGAGCCAAGGATGAATACGTCATCGCCATCAACGTCGCCGACGGCAAGGAAATCTGGCGCGTCAAGATCGCGCCGATCTACACGTACAAGGGCAACAGCTACGGCGACGGCCCGCGCTCCACGCCGACGATCGACGGTAACTTGCTTTATGCGCTGGGCGGGCAGGGGGAGCTGGTTTGCCTCGATATCAATGCGAAGGGCAAGGAAGTCTGGCGCAAGAATCTCCTCAAGGACCTCAATGGCGTCGTCATGACGACGTACGGCGTCAGCGAGGCCGTCTTGATCGACGGCGACCACGTCATTTGCACTCCGGGCGGCAAGGACGGCACGCTCGCCGCGCTCAACAAGAAGACGGGCGCGCTCGTCTGGCGCAGCAAGGACTGGACGGAGAAGGCGCCGTACTCATCCATGATCGCGGCCGATATTCAAGGCGTGCGCCAGTACGTGCAACTCGGCTACATCGGCGGCGCCGGCGGCGGCTCGGTCGCGGGGATCGACGCCAAGAGCGGCAAGCTCCTCTGGAAAAAACAGGCGTATGCCGGCGATAACGAAGGCGCCAGCACCTCGCCGATCGTCAAGGACAATCACGTCCACACGACCGTCGGCTTCGGCGGCGGCTGCCATCTTTTCGAAATCGACAAGAAGCAGGAAGCGACCGAAAAGTACTCCAAGAAGAATCAAAAGCTGCTCAAGAACACGCACGGCGGCGTCGTGCTGGTTAATGGCCATGTTTATGGCCACTCCGAGCCGAGCGGTTGGATCTGTCAGGAATTCAAGTCGGGCGATGTCAAATGGTTCCATCGCGATGAACTCAAATGCCAGAGCGGCGCGATCATCGCCGCGGACGATTTGCTGTACTTGTACACGGATGAAGGCGAGGTCGGCCTGGTGAAGCCCGATCCGGACAAAGAATTCGACGTCGTCAGCACGTTCACGATTCCCAAGAAATCGACGATCCCCGCCCCGGGCAATCGCACGACGAGTCGGCAAAGCCGAATCTGGGCCCATCCGGTGATTGCCAACGGCGTCCTGTATTTGCGCGATCATGAGTACATCTTCGCCTTCGATATCTCGGCCGGAAAACCAAAGGCGGAGAACCGAGCGCCGAGTACCGAGTACGCCGTTTTCAGCACGCAACCGTCGCTAATGCAGCGCATTTTTTCGGGCCGACGATGTTCGTCGCCTGCATTTGTATCGCGCTAATAATAAGTACTTCATGGACCCAAGACTTGCGAACCTGTTGAGTGAGATCCTGCCGACGCATCGCTTTTATGCGAAGAAGTTCGCCGGGCTGCCGCTGGATGATTGGACGAAACTGCCGTTCACGACGAAGGAAGAATTGCTCGCCAGCCAGGCCGAGCACCCGCCTTACGGAGAATTGCTGACCTACCCGCTGGAACGCTACACACGATTGCATCAAACGTCCGGCACGAAGGGTTCGCCGCTGCGCTGGCTCGACACGCCGGAAAGCTGGCAGCGCATGCTCGGCTCGTGGCGGACGATGTTCGCGATGATTGGCGTCACGCCGGCGGATCGCTTGTTGTTCGCGTTTTCGTTCGGGCCGTTTTTGGGTTTTTGGACCGCGTTCGAAGCCGCGTCGGGCATGGGCTGCATGTGCCTTGCGACGGGCGGATTGTCCAGCGGCGCACGGTTGCGGATGCTGCTTGAGAATCGCGCCACGGTCGTGTTGTGCACGCCGACTTACGCATTGCATCTGGCGCAATTCGCGCAGGAACAAGGCGTTCGACTCGACGGCGTGCATTCCGTCATCGTTGCGGGCGAACCGGGAGGCAGCGTGCCGGCGACGCGGGCCCGCATTGAAGAAGCGTGGCGCGCGCGTGTCTTCGATCACTCGGGAATGACGGAAATTGGCCCGCTGGCGATTGAATGCCGCGAGAACCCCGGCGGTCTACATATATTGGAAGACGATTATTATGCGGAAGTGATCCAAAGTACTCCTCACGCTCCGCGTGAGGATTCCGTCACGCGGAGCGTGACGGCTACTTTGGGTGAATTGGTCATCACAAACCTGGGACGACTCGGCAGTCCGCTCCTACGATATCGAACAGGCGACCTCGTCCGCGTCGATCCCCGCCCCTGCCCGTGCGGTCGTCCCTGGATGCGTTTGGACGGCGGCATCCTTGGCCGAACCGATGACATGATCGCCCTGCGCGGCAACAACGTGTATCCGTCGGCGCTGGAAAACGTTATTCGCGGCTTCGCCGAGGTCGTCGAATTTCGTATCACAATCGATCGCTCGACGGCGCTCGCGCAGATGCGCATCGAAATCGAAGCGGCGAACGCCGGACCGGATTTGGCGACGCGCATCGGCGACGCGATTCGCGATGAATTGATGTTCCGCGCCGACGTGACGCTGGTGCCGCCGGGGACGTTGCCGCGCTTCGAGATGAAGGCGCGGCGAATTCACATGCAATAATTTCGCTTGCGGTTTCGCGCGTCGGCCCGCGCCAAGTCGCGAAACCGCAAGCGACGTAATAGAGCGATTCCAACGGGAGAAGATCCATGGCTCGACGTTTGCATCTACTGGTGGCATTGTTCGCGGTCGTGGTCATTCCACTGACGGGCGCCGCTTCCGACTGGACGCACTGGCGCGGCCCGAAACAAACCGGCGCCGCGTTCGACAAGAACCTGCCCGACAAGGTGCAAGACAACATTATCTGGACCGCGCCGTTCGGCAGCCGTTCGACGCCCTTGGTCTTGAACGATCGCGTCTACTTCATCAACTATGCGGCCGACAAGGTCAAGGTCGCCGGCCGCGAGGAAGACGTGCAAGAGTCGATTCGCGAGCGCGTCATGTGCCTCGACGCCAAGTCGGGCAAGAAACTCTGGGAACACGTCTTCCCGATCTTCCACACCGACATCGTGACCTCGCGCCTCGGCTGGACCAATCTCGCCGCCGACGCCGAGACCGGCTACATCTACGCCCACGGTACGCAAGGCCTTTTCATGTGCCTCGATGGCAAGACGGGCAAGGTCGTCTGGCAGCACTCGATGGGCGAGGAATATGGCCGAGTGTCCGGCTACGGCGGGCGCATCACCAGTCCGATCGTCGATGAGGACCTGGCGATTCTTGGCATGGTCAATTCAAGCTGGGGCGATCAAGCCAAGGGCGGCAATCGATACATCGCGTTCAACAAGCGAACCGGCGTGCCCGTGTGGTGGTCGGAGCCGGCCGCGTCGAAGGGTACGTACTATTCGTCGCCGGTGGTTGCGACCATCAACGGCCAACGTTTGTTGATCTCCGGCGGCGCCGATGGCACCGTGTATGCGATGAAGGTCCGCACCGGCGAACTGGTGTGGAAATACTCAATCAGCGTGGTGCCGATCAATGGTTCTCCCGTCGTTGAAGGCAATTTCGTTTACATCGGCCACGGCGAAGAAAGCGCGGGCACGAGCGTGCAGGGCCGATTCGTTTGCCTCGATGCGTCGAAGGTTGACAAGGGCCAGCCGGCCCTCGTGTGGAAGGTGGACGGCATCGTCGCACGGTACGCGTCGCCGATTGTGCATGAAGGGAAGTTGTACATTCCTGATGAAGGCGGCCGCCTGTATTGCCTCGACGCCAAGACCGGCAAGGAATTCTGGAACATGAACTATGGCCGCGGCGAGGCGCGCGGCAGTCCGGTTCTGGCGGACGGCAAAATCTATGTCGGCGAAGTCGCGGCACGATTCCACATCCTCGAACCGGGGCCGAAGAAGTGCAAGCGGCTCGACGAGGAGTTCTTCGCGGGCGTCGGCGGCGTGGACGTCGAATTGAACGGCACGCCCGCGATCGCCAACGGCCGCATCTATTTCGCCACGAGCGAGGAAACCTATTGCATCGGCACGAAGAATGGCGTGGCCGCGAAAACCGACGTCGCGCCGCCGCCCGCCGTCAAGCCGGGCAAGGTCTCGCATTTGCAGATCGTCCCGGCCGAGGTCGCGTTGCACTCCGGCCAGAGCGCGAGCTTCAAGGCGTTGGCGTTCGACGATAACGGCAACTTCGTCAAGGAAGTGAAAGCCGAATGGTCGCTGCCCGCCCCCAAGCCGCCGCCGGGGAAGCCGGCGCCGCCCGCGTTGAAAGGTGAAATCACGTCGGATGGCAAGCTGACGGTGGACGGGAAAGTGCCCAATCAACAGAGCATCGTGGTCGGCACGTTCGAAGGCATTGCCGCCAGGGCGCGCGTGCGCGTCGTGGCGAAGATTCCTTATGCCAACGATTTCGAAAAAATCCCGGACGGCGCCGTCCCGGGCGGCTGGGTCAACACACAGGGCAAGTTCCTGGTCAAGACCCTCGACGGCAACAAGGTGCTCGCCAAGGTCAACAACGTTTTCAGTCCGCTGATCTCGCGCGGCCATGCGTACATCACGCTGCCGGACGCCAAGGATTACACGATCGAATGCGACGTGCAGGGCACGCAGGCCGGCACCGCGTTGCCGGAGATCGGCGTCGGCGCCAATCGCTACACGCTGCTGCTCGCCGGCAATGTGCAAAAGCTTCGCTTGCAATCGTGGGATGCGTTGCCGCGCATCGACAAGACGATTCAGTACGAATTCAAGCCCGGCGTCTGGTATCGCATGAAACTCACCACGGAGATCGCGGGCGGCAAGGGCGTCATCCGCGGCAAAGTTTGGCAACGCGATCAGAAGGAACCGGCCGCCTGGACGCTCGAGGTCAACGATTCCTATGCCG
>Ga0105340_1000572_pt1 | contig 17674 bp, 14 predicted proteins | sample EasRivMeERMLT700_FD_89676 | JGI IMG/M metagenome (GOLD analysis project Ga0105340, IMG submission 89676) | Soil microbial communities from meander-bound floodplain in the East River, Colorado, USA - East River MetaG ERMLT700 | ecosystem: Environmental > Terrestrial > Soil > Floodplain | place...
GCAATGCGCCTTCAGGTTGGGACCAAACCAAGTGGACTGACCCTAATCATCAGTCGCCTAAGTATGTTGTAGGTCGTATTCTTTACTCTGTTGGAGATTTAAAAGATCCCGCTAACCGCGAACGAGCTATTCAGCAGATTCAACAGGCGTATCCCGGCACTACATTCAATGGCAAGGATCGTATTAATGTTCCCGGAATCGGCGAAGTAGATATCTTTACGGGTGCTAGCGCAGGTATTTACGGCGGTGCGTGGCAAGATTTGACTGCTGCAGCAAAAGAGCAGGCTGCTGCGGGTACAAGTAGTGGGGGTTATCCCAATAGCGGTGCTTCGGTATATGGCGGAAGCTCTGGCTATCAGACACCTAGCTACTCGGCACCGAGTTACACACCAACACAATATACACCTCAAATTTATACCCCGCCAACAGCACCACCAATAGATCCAGCATCTATTAGCAATTCTGGTTCTACGCTTAGTATTACCAATAGTGCGGGTGAAGGCCCGCCCGCAGGCATGAACGAAGAACTGTGGAAGATGCTCATGGAGCGTGCGAAGCAGGGTTTAAATGTCAATGCAGAAGATCCCGCCGTTAAGGGGCAGGCTGAAGCTTATTCAGCACAGGCGCAGCGTGCGCGTAGGGATTACCTAGGCGATCAAGCAGAAAGTAGCTCACCATATAGCACTGGCGCTATGGAAGGTGTAGAGCGCATGACTGCGGAATCTATGGGTCAGGATATCGGTAAGTTTGAATCGGAACTTATTGGACGAGAAATTACTGCCCGCAGAAATGAAATTCAGCACTCATTGGATACAATGGGAGATATGCTTACAGAGCAGCAGCGTATGCAGTTGCAGATGGAGCTATCTAAGATGGATCAGGCGTTGGAGCACACACGCCTACGTCAGCAGAACGAGCAGTTTTACGCAGGTATGACACAGGCAGACAAGCACATGATGGCGAATCTGAGCCAGCGTGATGCTCAATTCTACGCTAGCTTGGGTCAAGCGGATCGTCAGTTCTTGGCGCAGTTGCAGCAGCAGGGTAGGTTCCAAGAGATGGATGACGCCTTCCGCAAGATGCAGCTTGGTCAGCAACAGAATCAGTTCTTGGATGATCTTGGCTTTAGACAGCAGGAACAGCGCAATTATTGGGATTGGCGTCAACGCGGTAACGACTAACGCTTATAGCGTAAGTAACATTACTTATTAAGAAGGAATATTATGAGTTTTTGGAGTAAGTTAGGTAAAGTATTGAAAGTTGCAGCACCGATTGCAGCTTCCTTTATTCCCGGAGTCGGGCCGTTAGCGGCTATGGCAATCGGGGCTGGCGGTAGTGCTGCTGGTAGTGCGCTTAACAAAGAGGGCTTGAAAGGCTCACTTATTAATGGCTTAATGGGTGGTGCGACTAGTGGCTTAGGCGCTTTGGCGGGTGGTGCAGGAGCCGCTGGCGCTGCGGGTAAGGCGGCAAGTGGCGGTATTAAGGGCACAATTGGTCGCGTAGGCGGCAGTGTGTTATCCGGCTTGATGAATCCGCAAACCTTGCAAGATATGGGACGCGGCGTAAGTGCTATTTCCAAGACTCAAGCTAGTAATCGCGGTGTTGAACTAGACGCCATGATGGAAGCCGATAGAGCGCGAATTCTAAATGATAGGGCGCGTCGTGAAGACGAAAGCGATATCTGGAAGAAGATGCAGGCTGCGGATTACATGAAGCGTGGAAGCCAGCCGACTAAGCCACAAATGAGTGCTTCTGGTAGATCCATACCTCAGTTTGATTTTGGTCCAGCGCCGATCAGTGAGGGCAATAAACAGATGGCTTCTACACTCGAACAGCAGCTAATGAAGCGTCTAAATACCGTGCCTCAGTTACGTGATTACGACAGCAAGATGAAGCCGGGAACAGCAGAAAGTATTACAGGTTGGGCTGGTCCGCTTATGGGCGGAGCCGGTAGCATTATTGATGCGATGAACCGTAATAAGGAGTCTAAAACAACTACGGAAATGCCTCCAATTGATCCCAAAGCAGGATTTGATCCTAATGCGGATTGGACTGAAGGCTTGCGTATTAAGCCTCCAGTATTGGCACCACCTTACAATCCTGATGATGATTGGGCAACAGGTCTTTACAGCGGCGGGTTAAAGTAATGGGTAGTAGATTTGATTTCGGTAGTCCGGGAGCCGCGTTTACCGACGAGATGACTCGCGTTCTTGCTGAACGTAAGGCTGAGGAGCGTCAAACGATGCTTGACAATCTTACTAAAGCGGCAGAACTGCGGGCTACGGAAGCAGCAGCGCAAGATAAGATGTTCCGTGAGTATCAGATGCAGTCTGGTAGAGCGCGAGATGAGCGAGAACAGTTGCAGACTGTTGAAACTGGTATGGATCTAGGTACGGACGTGTCTACCTATTCACCAGAGATCCAAGCACTGTTACAGAAATATGGTCGCATTCAACCGGGTAAACCGGCCGGTACGCCGATGGTATCTACCGATAGCTCGTTTATGGAACCGCAGTCCGGTGAAACCGGCGCTATTGATACTGTAGCGAGTGCCGTTGATCAGGGACCGCCAGTTCCGCAGATGCGTTACGTAGGAACACCAGAACAGCGTGAACGCGAGCGTCAGCGTGGTGAGATGGGCCAAGTTATGTCTACAATGATGGCTAGCGGTGATCCAGAAGCGCAGCAAGTAGCCGGTTTGATGGCGCAGATGGTCGCAGCAGGACAGCAACCACCCCCACAAATGTGGAATAAGTTCCTACCTAAGAATCCTATTAGAGAGTATAATGAAGCTACTGGCGGTATGCGAACACTTATGGGTCCAGACGGCAAACCATACACTAGTGAAGGTGAAACCATTATTCAGCGTAGCAGACCGCCACGTGTTCCAGCAAGTGATTACAGGCCAGATCCAATTGGCACCGATGCTAACGGTCATCCTGTATTCCTGATGCCTAATGGTCAGCGTTTCACGGACACATCTATCCAGATGAAGCCAGATCCCAATTCAGCGCCATTAGGTATTCCTCTGGGAATGTTTAATGAGCTTAATGAGTTGTCTGGATTAGTTAGAGAAGGTGCGGAACCAACAGATATCTCACAGTATCGTCGGTATGCAAGCAGCGTAATTAGCAAGACTACTATGTCTCCTAGAGTCAAGGAATTGGCTAGAATCTACTTGAAGAATCCTGCAGTTGCTATGGGTATGGAGCGGACTGTTGGTTTAAATGAGAAAGAACTATCCGATTTGCGTCAGTTGCAAGATGTTATTGCATCACCAGATATGGTTCCTGTATTGCAAGCACACGCAATCAATATTGCGATGCCAAAACCAGCTAGTGTAAAGATGGAGCCTATGCCTTCGCATAAGCGCGAGGAAGCACCTAAGTCTAAAGAAGAAATAAGACAAGAAGGCTATGACCGTTTATTTAGAAAGTAACGTTTAATGTCACAACAGCTAATTCCACGCAGAATGCTTACACCAGAAGAGATTCAAGAGATTGAGTTATCTACAGGTGTTAAACTAAATCCAGATGGTTCACAATCAGGTCCGTCTGAAACAGCAACAGAAGGCTCGGGACGTAAGTCTCGCGGAGCCTTAGCTACTGGTGCGGGTGTGGTTACTCGTCTAGGTGGTGGTGTTATCAGCAGCATTGTTGGTGCGGTGCCCTCTTTTATTACTACACCTGCAGCGGCCGCTATCGGTGGCGCTACAGAAGCATTAGCACAGAAGATTGAAGGCGAAGGACCGATTAATAAGAGCCGAGTTCTACTAGAAGCCGGATTAAGTGCTGTTCCGATGGGCAAGGTTTTCAAAGCCGGGGATTTTGTTCGCAAGAACATGCTTCGTGGTGCTCTCTTTGCTGAAGCCGGTAACATTGGTCGTCGTTATGATGAAAAAGGAGAATTCTTACCTAGCTCACTAGGTGAAGCTGGATGGGATGCTGCCTCTATTGGGCTTGGCGCATTAGGCGGTAAGCTGACTCCCGGTAAGAATAGTGGGGCTGCAGCAGCAGTTGTAGATGATCTAGAAGTTCCGCCCGGAGATCCTTTAGGTGACGCTTTACTGCAACGCCTACACACTGTTACGGAAGATCAAAGTAAGATTGGACGTTTGATTCATCCAACAGGTCGTTACATGAATCCGGAAGCTCCGGCTACTTTTAGCAACCCAGAACTTGTTAAACGAGGTCGTGCGGTAGGGGTAATTACAAAACGCGGGGAGCCTACAGGACCACCAATACCAAGTAATTCTTTAAGCTATGAAGACGCGGCTCCTATTGCGCCAAATGTTGCTCAAAAGCAAGCAGAGCTTATGCGCAAGCCCAATATTACTGCGTCTAAAACAGAAAATCTTGCTGCCGATGGTGTAGTGCGTGAGCCGCGAGCCCATATTAATGCATTAGACGAAGAAATTGCTCGTTCTAATAAGATGGCAGATGCGCAGCGTAAAGCGCACGAGATTACACGTAAACAAGAAATAAAACTCCAGAATGCCGAACGAACTGCTGAATTGCAGGATCTGCGCTCACGTAAGGGCGGGACGGATTTAGAGAAGATCCGGACGGATGCGGAGAAGGCACAGGCTATTGCTATTAAGGACGCAGCTAAAGCTGAAGCTGCGGATCTTAAGACTATTGTAGAAAAAGAGAAGGCTCACGCTGTAGCGATTAAGGATGCAGAAAAGATTAGCACTGCTCAAGAGAAGGCGCATGCAGCGGCTCTTGCGTTAAGAGAAGCTGAGAAACAACGTGACGAAGCTCAGAAGGTTATTGATAACCTTATCAGCGAAGGCGCAACACCGGGACCAGTAACCGTTACTGAGACTTCGGTTAAGGTGCCAACATCTAGCGGTAATCAGGTTATTCGTCAGACTCTGCGCGAGAAGATTGAAGAAGAGGGCGGAGAAGAAGCGGGCAAAGCGGCAGGTAAAACACCTCCGCCGCCAGTTGATCCACTGAAACCGTTAAAGCCGGAAGTAGTCGCAATGACTATGTATCCGAATGAACCCTCTGCGTTGAGGGCTATTGCTGCTACAGGTGTGCCCGGAGTTGCCAAGCGTATGGGACGCGGTAAGTGGCAAGCTGTGTTTACGACCTTGGAAGGTGAGACACCGAAGCCTGTAGCGCCGACCGCGCCAGAGGCCTTAGCTGGTGACGCTATTGTTGCGCCTAAGAATATAGCACCCCCAACTCCCAAGCCAGCGGCTCCAGTAGCGCCAGAAACATTAGCTACCAAAACACCGGCACCAACAACATCGTTGGATGCGGCGGACGTTAAACCGCCTGCACCGAAGCCCCCAGACGTTACCCCGCCAGATGCCCCACCAACAGCAATGGTTCCTGCAGTTCCCAAGCCGAAACCGCCAACTGGTGGAGCACCGGCCAAGGCTGAAACACCTGTAGGCACCGGAACCCGAAGCACTGGAAACAGCGCTACGGACGCAAGACTACGTAAAGAAGCGCAGAAGGCTGTTACAAAGACTGGTAAGGTTACAGACGTAGCCACAGCCGGACAAAAGGTTGCAGGTCGCAGCATTCCAGAAGGTCATACCGTTGTTCGCATCAATAGTGGAATGCGCGGCAGCGTAGTTGAATGGGGTATTGCGGATAGCAATGGTGCGCTTATTATTCGTTCCAAAGCTAAAGAAGATATTTGGAATAAGTTGGACGAGCTTAATGGACAGGGTAAGACACCTCCACCAGTTACTCCTAGAGTAGCAGGCGATGACTACGAAATACCTTATATCGGTAGAGATAACGCAGCTACTAACGATTTTTTAGATGGTGTTACGCCTATAAAGGGACAAACCCAAAAAGTGAATCCAAAGACTAGCTGGCAGGAAAGTTTTGAGAATTCAACATCAGCAGAAAAAGCTGAGATAGCTTCACAAGAAACAGGGCGACTTGCCGGTAAACCTGAACCACCAGAGCCGCCTCCCGCTCCTGCGCCAGTTCCAAGAACACCAGTTAAGCCGACAGGCGGGGCACCGGCCAGCGCGGAAGCGCCTAAGTATACTCATGGCGGCGCATCAGCCGCTTTAGACAAACTTAAACAAAAACGAGATAATATAACTGGAGCGGGTAGGGCTGAACGGTTAGCTAAAGAAGCTTCAAAGCGTAGCCGAAAGGCTCCGGAAGGCGAAGCTGCGCCTAAAGCTGACTTGAGTAAGCCTAATGCGGCTGTTACGGTTAAGGAAGCGGCTAAGGCTGCACCAGAAGCAAAGTTCCCAACTAGCGCGTATGGCACTATTGATGATGCCGTTATCGAAGAAGGGGGTAAGGCTAAGAATCCGATCATTCTAGCCGAATTAGATGGCGCTGCTACCGCTGGCGAAGTGAAAAATCGGTTACTCTTCACATTACAGTCTTATGTTAAGAAAGCTGACGAGATTGAAGCTCTACGCGGAGTTAACGAAAAGGGTATGCCTACCGGACCTACAATGGGTGCAATTACCATTGAGGTTCCAAATGGACCTACTATCAAAGTCGATCCGCAACAGGCTAAAAATCTAATTGCGCGTATTGAAGCTAACAAAGTTCCGCAAGCCAAGTCCGGCGAAGGTCGCGCTATGACGTTCAAGGGGGATGAGGCTTGGCAGGGAATTGTTGATGCTCCGGCACCAAGACCAACAGACGTGAAGATGAAAGTTGAGCACGGCACTAACTTCAATGCGAAGGGAGACGGCGGGAGTGCACCTTCGTATAAGATTCCGCTTCCGGAGCGTAGATCACGTTTAACGCCCGAACAAAAAGGCGCGGCAATCAAGCAGCAGACAGACGATATTAATAAGATTCCTAAGAATCATCTTGATGCTAAGTTTACTGGCGGCGATGTTGATTACAAGGGCTTTAAGCTACGTCCCTATGACATTGGCAAGGAAAAGCGGGTCCAGATTGTAAAGGGCGATAACGCGTCACAAACAATCAGCAATGCTAATACGCTAGAAGAAGCTAAGGCTATGGTAGATCGTGGAGATGCCGCTAAATGGCATCACGCATTATACGGCGATTACATAACTGATCCGCCTAAGGGTGGGTTGAAAGTAGGTAAGCCCAAGGCGGCTGAAGAAACGCTTAAAGCTGAACCTACAACTGATGTAGGCAAAGCTACTGCTGCCGTTAAGCCAAAGGCAATGGTAGACGAATTGGACGAGAAGCTTAAGGATGTGAGGTCTGTAACTCCGCTTCCAAAGAGCGCTTTGCCAAGCAAACAATCTGCCGAAGTAACGGAGGCAGCAAAAGAGACCCGCCCTTTAGCCCAACTGATAGACGAAGAAAAGCAGGCTTGGGACCAATATTGGAAGCTAAAAAAGGAGGGCGCAAGCAACGACGAAGTAAGAGCCGCAGGTAAAGCTGCTGGTGAACTTAAGGCGGCGATTGCTAAAACTGCGACTGCTGAACTAGGGCCAGAAGCAGCTAATAAAATGCTTGCTGAGCGCACCAGAGCAGACTTGGTGAAGTATGGCAAGCCAGAAGCGCCTAAGGCTCCAGCGGGCAAAGGTCCAACCAATGAGGACATCGCCAAGATGAGTCCCGAAGATCAGACCAAGACTCTAACAGAGATTGTTGCTAAGGTAAAGAAGCAAGGTAAGCGCGGTCTAAAGAATCAAAAGGGTATTGCAGCTAACGAACTTATGCAAAGTTTAGGTATGGGTGCTGTTGGCGCGGTAGCTGGATCTATGACTTCAGACGATCCGGTTATTGGCGGTTTGATTGGTTTTGGATCTGGTTTCTTTGCACCGTCTGCAGTAAGGGCGGCTATTCATTACTTGGATGGAAACGAGAATTTAAGGGGTTCTGCGCTCAATAAAGCTAGAAAAGATGTAGCCGATAAGGTTAAGGATACGTTTAAAAACTATTCCTTACACATGCTTCCTGACGCGTATCGCGCAAGCTTGCTGACAGGTATGCCAGCAATTCCAATTAACGCATGGGTAGGTCCGTATGGTTCATCCCTTATGGCTGCTATTGAGCATACAATGGGCGGAGATCCGAGAGGATTGCGAGCGCTCAAAGAGCTTTCGCCAGTCCAGTTCTTAAAGGAATATAAGAAATCGTGGAACGAGGCAGCAGAGCTTATTAAGAGTTCGCACGAGAGAACTGAAGGGGTTATCGGTAAGGAAGGCCCACTCTGGTTTAGAAAAGCTGTATCTGTTCCCGCACAAACACTAACGGCTGGTGACCTTGCAGCGCGTAACTTGCTCAAGCGTGCAGGTTTTAGCGACGAAGAGGCGCGTATTATTACCTTGACAAGCGAACCATTCTCAGGCTGGGGTGGCGCAATTGGTGCTTTCCGTAAAAAGAAGAGTGAATTGACTGGTAAGCCATCATTACTTGCAAACATGGTATTGCCGTTCTATAAGACAAACGTAAACCAGTTGGAACAGGGCTTAATTCGCCTACCTTTCGCGGGTCCGTTGTTACGTAAGCATTGGAACTATATGGCTCCGTCTGTGCAGCAAGAAGTTGCACAGCAGATCATTAGCGGTAGTGCTGCTGGTGTATCCTTCGCAATTGGATACGGCATGGCAGATCGCGATCCATGGACTATTAGACAGACCTTGAAGATTATCAATAACTTTGGTGGTCAGTATGGCGCTTCATCGGCATTGGGCTTCATTGCAGGGCAGGCTTATGCCAAGGGCGATAATCCTTGGACTGCTGTTGCAACTGGCTTCGTGCGCCGAGATATGCCTGTACCTAATGCAGATGCTATTTGGGACGTGGGTAAGGTAATTAAGGATGTAAGCGAAGGCAAGACACCTAGATTACCGGCTGGTTTGCCAGTTCCGCCTGTCGCCAAGGATGCTTTTGCAATTGGTAAGGGAATTGCCGGAAAGAAGGGTAATTTAGATCAGAATACTGTGCTGGGGAAGGTCGAGCGGCTGATTGGAGCGGATACGGCCCCTAAAAACCCCGGCCCGCCCAAGTCCGTAGGAATGCGGCGTTTGGAGCGGTTAAAGCGGCAGCGGGCGGAAAAGCGGAAGAAACTGCGGGCGGATCTGCAGGGACGGTAAACTGGCATACAGTTGGGCCTTAAATGGGCTCAGAATGCCAAGACAAGGGTAACCCCTACCCTACACAAAGAAATGCATCCTAGAGCCTCTGAGGGGTTCTAACAAGGCTTCTAGGAAGTTACTTAGATTACGGAGTCGGAATATGTTGGTTGAAATTGTTGCAACGGTTACGGGTGTTCTAGGAGTCGGCTTACTAGCTGTTGTCGGCTGGGCTGTACAACTCAGCAATAAAGTAGCTGTACAAGAATCCAACTTCTCAAGCTTGGAAAAGCTCATAGACGCCAAGTTAAGGGCATTTTTGGATATTACGGATGCTCGTTTCGGTGCCGTTATTGAACGTTTAGAGCGCATTGATCACAATACTAATGGAAATACCCGTTAATATGTGGTATAATATACCGTTTCTAGTTAATTAAGGAGTTATAATGGCATTACGAGTTAGCGGGGGCAAGCCACCCGTACCACCAGTAGAAGAAGCGCCTGTTGAAGAAATGGCCGCACCAGAAGAAATGATGGCAGAGGAAATGCCTGTGGAGGAGCCCATGCCAGAAGAAGCCCCAGAAATGGCCTCTGGAGGCGCGTTAGACCCTTTCATCGCAGGTTATAAAGGCCCAGAGATGGGTCCATTCCGTTGTGGTAATTGCCACCATTATGCTGTTGCCGGTGAAAATACCTGTGAAATCGTCGCCGGTCCCATCGACTCAGAAGGCATTTGCAACGTATTCACTCCTGCCGACATGGAAGAAGAGAACATGGAAGCCGAAGAAGCTCCTATGGAAGAAGTACCAATGCCAGAGGAAGCCCCTATAGAAGAAGCCCCGCCAGAAGAACCCGCTTATTAATCCCGGAGGACCGGATGGTATATTTACTCGCCTTGATTATGTTTTACTTTACTTGCCCCGCTGAACCCATCCGATTCATTCATCCCAAGGCTACAATGATGATTGCCCAAATAGGCGGGACTGAAGTTAAAATGCAAGTAAGGCTTGAACTAGAGCCTGAAGATCGTTGGCTAGATGTAGATGTTATGTCCGGCGAACTACGTGTAGGCGGCTTCTCCAAAGAGCTAGAGGGTACTGATTCTTACTCCATTCAACCCTTCTACAACATTCATACCGAGAAACACGGTGCCGGTAACTATTATATTGTTGCTCGTATCTGCCGTTCCAAGACCGTGCGAGACAACCGCACAGTCTGTGATACTCCCCGCGCTACCGCCGCCAAAGAGTTCAAAATCTGCGGTGGCGACCAGACCTGTTAATCATGCCAAAGATTCCTTTTAACCAATCACAACTTCCTGATTGGGCTGATCCCGCTACGTTAAGCGTGTTTGACCCGCTGCACAAACGCGCAGCTAAAAAAACTGTTAAATTCCTTGGTATGGATGAACCATCCCCACCAGATGTAACAGACTTAATGCCTAACGCTATGGGCGTAGCGCCTCTTGGCGGACTTGCAGCCGTACTTGCTAAACGCTTTACACGTGTGGCTCCTATGAAGGCCGCAAAGGAACTTGTAGATGTATTGCGAGGCACATCCAAACGTATTCCACCCACGGCTGCAATGAAGCCCCTAACTGACTCAGAAGCATCTATCGCAGCTTTGCTTCAAAGTCGGATGGGCGGCAAACCGCCATTACCTACTAAACTTTCAACAATTCCCATTAAAGAATTCAAGCCAATGACTAGAATACTGCCAAGAGATCCAGCAGTTGCTAGCGCTTCTAATAGTTATCAAGCGTTTAAAGAAGCGTTAAGCGGGGCAACTAGCAGAAAAACTAATCAAGTATCACTTCCTTCTTTTTCTAAGCTTAACAAAGATACTCCCGGTGTTGCTGTAGTAGCTAGAAAAGGTAAAGGCATTGATTCTGTTATTGCTGCCCCAGCGCGAAGTCAAGTTACTGAAGCTTCCGGAATTAAACTTATGACTGAAAAAGAAATGCGGGGTTTGATTGAAGGGCCGCGTAAGGCGCTTAAGCTAGGTATGATTCCTAAAGAAGAAGCTCAGATACGTATAGCAATTAACCAACAGAAGCTGGATAATTACTTGAATAAGTTGAAAGAGTTAGATTACAAGCTCTACGAAGAACAAATGCTAAAGCGTATTAAATTAAGTGAAGGTATTCAGTAATGGCTAATGCAAAATTAGATAATAGGGCAGAGAACGCACTTAGCGACTTGCAGGATACCTTACTTTCGCCAATGGAAGAAGCGTTATTTCAGTCGTGGGCTAAGGCTAACCAAATCACTAAGCCGGATAACCCAGAAGATCATGTAGATTACCGAGGCGTCTATAAAGAGGTTGGCGGACAGGTATTGCCACGCGGCGCTATGCCGCGTATTGCTAAGACTGTTAATAGTGAAAAGACTCTCATGCGCGTCTTGCAAGAACGTATGATGGATTCCGAAGGCAATGCTGTAGAACGTCAGAACAAGCTTGAAGACGAGGATCGCAAGGATGCCCGCACAGAAAAGCAGCATCACCAGAAGATTGAACAGGGCAAGCAGAAGATTGAGCAAGAGCACATGGCGCTTCGTAAAGCTCCGCATGAGACTAAGGCAGCGGAATTAGCCAATCAAGGTAAAGAGATTGATTTAGAAGCCAAGAAAGTAGCCGGTAAACAACAATTGGTTAATCTTATAGTAGAACGAACAATGGGACCAAGCAATGGATCGCCTAAAACCACAAAGTCAACTGGAAGCGCTTCTAGCAAATAGAACGGCGCAAAGTCCGGTTAGCGCAATCAGTCCGTCTAGCGGCATTGCACACGAATTATTGCAATACCCGGACGTGCGTGTCTATAACGCGGCAGCTAAACTGAAACCAGAGGATAGGCCCGATGTTCCAGTGCGTATAGCAGGTAAAGAATTTTTTGGTAGGGGTATTTTAAGTAATTTTCAATTCGAGGGCGCTGCTGGAGATAACAAAATTCTAGTTAATAAAAATGGTAGGGCGTATGGAGATAAAAATGATCCATATAAACTAGCTGGTACATTAGCTCACGAACAACAGCACATAAGAAATTATCGCAAAGATCCTATGGATTATAGTGAAACTAGTGCTTATATTCGACAACACGATGCTCTGAAACGTGCAGGTTATAAGGATGGAGCATATCTTAGAGCCCTTTTGGAACGGGCTAGAACAGATAAACCAGTTGGAACGAGTGGGAAGAAGTAATGGAACAGGATAAATTAAGCCAAGAACAATTGGCACAATTACTGTTAGATCGTGCGTTGGGTAGACCAGATTTAGCGGCTACCTCTGGAGCCGCCGATGAAGTAATTCCAATGGGTAGATCCTATCATTATTTAAAAAAGATGGACCCTATAGAGACACATAACAGGCGTCCAATTGTTACAGAAACCCCTAGTCTTTCTACAACAGATAAAAAAACAAGATTGTTTGCAAGGCCCGGTCCAGAACCTTCTGGACCCTTAGTTAGCCCTATAGCCAAGAAAGCTATGTCAATTTTACAACAAGCGCATCCAGATGCGTTGCGTCGCGCCGAATCTATTCATTTTGAGTCTAGACCAGAAGGCGAATTTGGGGAACTTAGAGGCGGACCAAAAACAGCTAGATTGCTTGTAGATCCACATCAAGCAACAGATAACGCACCAAACTTATTATCTGGTGTTGTAGCTGCTCTCAGACATGAACTCGCACATGCTATGCGTTATCCCGATAATTATGAAGATCAACCAATGACTACGTCTAAAAAGGGACAACAGGTATACGGCAGGCGAGATTTGCCTATATCCGGTAAACCTAGAGATGCGCAAGATATTGATTTAGCCTCTATTATTCTAAGTCGCGTAGGGAAAAAGTAATGGGTCAAGATACGCTTAAAAGGTTACTAACTGCTAGAGTTGTAAGAACGCCTCCAAAGATGACTGAGGATGAGCAGCTATACCGCGATTTAGTAAACATTAGGCCAGAAGGTAAATCTCGCGGTGTTGGAAAGGATGGAGAGCCCTTGCCTCCAGTTCCAGACGCTCCCGGCTTTAGGCCACAGCCTCTAGTTACTGGTACCGATCCTGATTTTCTATCTAGTGTAAATCGTATTATGCGTATAGCGCCCGAAATGAATGATGCGTCTAGACTTGCTGAAATACGTCATGGGCATACTAAAGGTTCAATGGAGCGCCATATAAATAGCAAAATGGCTCCAGATATGTTTGGTCTTACCAATTTATTAGGGCTGTTTGATAGGCGCGACAAAACAATAGGTATTAGCCCAAACGCTGTTCGCAATCTTCCTCCCTACAACAAGAAAAACTTTGGAGATGATTTTGTATCTGACCCCTATGACATGGATGAAACAGTGGGTCATGAAGTATCACATGCAGCGGGCTACAGTGAGGATAAAGCCGGACCTTTAGGCTTATTGCTTGCACAATCTGCCAGTAAGACACACCCTAAAATGGGACTATCTCGTAAAATACTATCATTATTATTGGAACGTAATAATGAAATCGAAGGAAAAAAGTAATGGGTCAAGAACGGCTTAGTTTAGAAAATTTACTGCTTCCGCCAAGAGAAGCTAGACATATCAGCAATGAACTACCTGCTGAAGTCAAGCAGTTTGGTAGAGGCTTTCGTGGAGATTACCAAGAACCCGGCATCAGCGATGATCTGGGTGCGGTAACGTCCCTTGCAACCATGATGCCTTGGGGCAAACTTTCTGGTCTTGCACGACAACTTCTGTCTCGCGCTAAACCAGCGGCTAAGCTTCCTGCCGCAAAGAATATCATTCTTCCTAAAGCTACAGACATTGATCCTCGCGTGGGAACAGGCGGTCAGCGTATAGCTATTCCCGGCTTCCACGGTAAAGATCCTAACACTGCCATCTATAACATGATGATAGAACGAGAAGCAAGAAAGAATGCAGCTATGGCAGCAGCTAAAGCTAATGCAAAGAAACAAGCGAACATTCCAGCGTTCCGCAGTAAGAGCGGAATGGCTGTAGATGTGTTGGATGATATGAAAAAGACTCCAGTTCCGGATGAAATAAAGGATCTTAATTTCATTCGCCCGCAAGACGAAATGGATTTATTTGCGCCGGGTATGAAACGCACTAGTTCTGTTGGATATACCAATGATTTAGAACAAGGTACTAGTATGTATAGCGATCCTGCTAAATATGTTGGAAATTTACGCTCTACAGATGAATCTATTGCTTTTGCTCCGCCTAAAGTGAAAACAGCCGAAGAGATGCTCGACGATGATGTCTCAAACGCAGCAGTTAAGGCATTTGGATTTGATGGCCGTACCCCTGTAGAACAACCAAGTAATATTGATAATTTAATTCAAGATTTATCCGACTACTTTACTAGCCCTAAATTTGATCCCTTTAAAAAACTTGACCCAACGCGTAAAAAAGGGATATTATAAATGAGCGGTTGGTTCGGAGCACTCAACACTAAAGGCCAAGTAGCAAGAGGACATAACGTTGTGTCCGTAGACGGAGTTGTGCTTGGAGAAGGAATTAGCCCCAAGTGGTATACAGATACGCAACTAATGGTCAAGAAGTTTGATGACAAACTTTACTTTATGGACCCTGTTACTGGTGTTACTTCCATAGCACATGACGCCGCAGTTATTGCTTTCTCCGCTGGCGGCAGCAAATATGCAATCCGTCAAGGAAGTATTATCCACGTAGCCACAAGCCGCGAAGGGCAGCAAGCATGGGTTGAAGAACACAACGGCCAGAACGGAGACCGCTCCGTCTTTGTAGAAGGCAAACCAGTTATCGAGCACCAACCCGTAGATTGGTGCCGCATTGAGGGTGGGCACGTAGTATGGTCCCATCAGGCGTCAGGACAAGTGTGGGGCCAGAACATGGCGACTAATACACCTGTGCGCCTACAACTTGCCAACGAGCGAGAGTTCGTAGGTGTTCCAATCCCTACGCCTAATGGCATGTGGATTCTTACTATGACCAATACGGAGCTTAGACTGGCTCCGTGGGGTGGCGACGAGGGTTATATTATAACCTTAGGCGAAGACCAGAACCTCAATCCCGATGCAGTGTATCTAAATGGTGTTATCCGTGTAGTATGGAACACTAGCAATGGCATTGCCGGTCAACAAGATGTTGACCTCAGCAAACCGCGCACTAAACTACTTCAAACACAACCAGAACCAATACCAGTTGAAGGAAATATGATTAAATCATTCGAGCGTCCATTTTGGCTAGCGCCCTTCTATAGCCATAGCGAGCGTTACGGCGACACCACAGATCATGTTGGAAACTCTATTTTATTAGTAGGTGACGATGAGACTGTTAAACGAGAATTGGCGAGAGTTAAGGGTTTGGGAATTCCGCTCATCTTGGAAGCTACCGCGCTTCCGGCCGAGGAATTAAACACGGTAGCAGCTTGGTGGACTGCGGGATTAGATATTGCGGAACTAGGGCAGCGTGTAGAAGAGACTTTAACACTTACACAGCGACCTATCGCAGCTTACCTAGACAAAGGCGAAGCTGATGCATGGCCTGAAGTGCGTCCATCATGGGTTACAGACCGTGTATGGCCCTCTGTGCAGGCTTATAGGAACGCTGGCGAGTCATTGCAAGCTTTCGACGCCCGCGTTACTTTTGCATTGCAACGTGTAAGCAAATATGGTTGCATGGGCCTTACTCTAACTCCTGCGTTCTACACACGCAACGGTTCCGTTCCAGTAGCAGATATTACCGAATGCATGCCGCTTTATGAAAAGTGGATGTGGGAATTCAATATCGTATGCGTAATGCCCTTTGCAGATAGGCGTCCAACCGGCATGGAACAACACAAGGAACTTCGAGAACACGCACGAGCCTTTCAATACGCCGTGCCCTCAACTCGGCCTAATCGCTTCGATTACTGGAAACCAGCTAGCACTAGTGCAGAAGAGATTCTTAAGAACAAGCTTGGACAGAGCCGCGCTGCAGTCGTGCTTGAGCCGTATCTACGTGAGTTGATTCTTAACTTAGTAGAAGGCGAAGGAAGCGAGCCCCAACCGGGACCAGAGCCACCATCTAATGGCAATCAGGCATCAGAAGAACTAGCTTTAATGCAACAAATGAAAAATGAGCACCCTAACATTAATTCTTGTGATGAGTCTTCATTAGACAATGGACGTGCCTTGTTAGTTGATTGGGCAGCACAACGGCTCAATAAACGCGCTGGTAAGGTCATATGGGGCCGTAAATCTCGCGGTAAACCTAACGGCGACGTGGCAGTTAATCCCAACACAGACGGCCTTACATATCTTCGCACAGACGGCAGGTTTGAGATTATCGACGTGTTCAATGGCTCATCGCCATGTGATGCAACATGGCATAACTATGGCCCGTTCTCGCAGGGTGAAAATGGCTGGTGGGCTCCGCCTCAGTTACCCAAAGAAACATGTCATGGAAGTTAGAATCTTAACAAGACTACGAATAGATCACGTTCCCGGTACAATGGAATGGCAGACCTTAACTTGGTTCTCCTTTTACTCTGCAATCTTGGGGCGAAGGATATACGTTCCACCCCGTTTTCTTACCGATTTCCACAGCGTCCCACGTGGCTTGTGGAATATCCTGCCGCCGCATGAAAATCCAGAAGCAGGAGTTATACATGATTGGCTTTACAAAACCAATGGTGTAACGCGTAAGGAAGCCGATCAGGTCTATGTAGAAGTGTTGGAGTTACTGAATAAGTGGCATCCGGGTAAGGCTCCGGCGTGGAAGCGTAAAGCGATGTATTGGGGCGTCCGAATGGGTGGTTGGAAGCCTTGGAATGCGTATCGGAAGAAGGACGAGAAACGATGCCAGATAGAGTTGAAAAAGCCTTAAGTAAAGCAGAAGGCATTGGTCCCGATCCGCGTAGATGGTGGGAGCGGCTAGCTGATGCTACGACTGATACGCTAGGTGGTAGGGGTTTCCCTACAGCGGAGAACCCCGGTGGTGTGGGAAATATTGGCCCTGCGGACTTGACCTTAATGGTTCCAGCAGCTAAAGCTGTAATGGAAGGTGGAGCTTTGTTTAAGCAATTGCTTAAGCGTACGGGGCATGTGCCGTATACAGCTAAAGCACCTTTAGTAAAAGGCACTGATGCTTATGGCCTTGAACCTAAAATGGACCGCAGACAATTCTTCCGACGGTCTACAGGTCAACCAGCAAGAGATTCAGAACATGCGTTAGAGGCTATTGAACAACGAAGTATGTTAGATAAAGGTCCGTATCACATAGAAGATGTGTATACACAAGACGAAATTAAAAGCATGCTTGGGGATGGTTATTCTGAATACCAAGCAGGTGATAGATTATTTAGTAAAATAACCGATAAATATTGGAATGTTGATAATCCAAATCATCATTATAATCCGGGTTTAAAAGCAGCTTTATCGGGCTGGAAACGGCATTTGCAAACCAATATAGAAAATGAGATTCGTCAAGGGTTAAAGGGTGAAGCTAAAGAAGCCTTTGATGAAGGCTTAGACACCGCAGGAGAGGGCACCAAACGTCTCGTAGACACTATTATGACCCGTATTACCGGTAAGAAACACCAGTAATTCTGCGCCCAATTTCGCCCAACTGTATGTTTGGTAGCTAGCCCATCCGCGAAAACCCCTGAAATTGCTTGACTTTTGACCGGTCGCGTGCTAGACTCTTACAAATCCCGCGCCAAC
>Ga0105340_1000573_pt1 | contig 17661 bp, 17 predicted proteins | sample EasRivMeERMLT700_FD_89676 | JGI IMG/M metagenome (GOLD analysis project Ga0105340, IMG submission 89676) | Soil microbial communities from meander-bound floodplain in the East River, Colorado, USA - East River MetaG ERMLT700 | ecosystem: Environmental > Terrestrial > Soil > Floodplain | place...
GGTGACGAGGTGGCCGCGCACGCGCTCGACGACCGCCTGCAGGCCGGCGATGTCGGGCACGCGCCCCTGCGCGACCGCGGCGTGCGCGATCTCGACCCCGTCGTGGAGCTGCTGCACGCAGGTCACCGTCGCGGAGGGCTCTTCCGGGTCCTCGGCGACCTCCTCGCCGCCGCCCCCCATCGGCACGCCGAGCCAGCCGGGCTGGCCGAACGGCGGCGACAGCTCGATCGCGACGATGCCGCGCTCCGCGAGCATGCGGCGCGCGTCGTCGAGCGTCGGCACCTCGCCGCCGAGCTCGTGGCCGAAGGCGAAGAGGCTGCGGAACTGGTCGGCGTCGACCGACGCCTTGATCAGGAAGCCGCCGCTGCGCAGCCGCTTCAGGAACTCGACCAGGCGGCGCGCCGCGAGCAGCGCGCCGATCAGCGGCCGGCCGTCGGCGACCAGCCTCCCGCGCGCCACGCCGAGGAAGAGCGTCGTCGCCGAGCCGCCGGCGGCGCCCGTCGCGAAGTGGTCGCGCAGCGCGGCGAGCGTCTGCTCCGCCATCTCGCGCACCCGGGGGTGGTCCTTGAAGTAGAGCGTCCCGTGCGTGATGCCGCCGGCGAACTTCTGGACGAAGTCGCCGATCGCGTCGCGTCCCGCGCCGCTCATCGCGTCGCCCTCCCGGCCGCGGCGTCGCGGCACGCCCTGGGCCAGCCGGCCAGCACGAACAGGCGCCGCTCGCCGCGGATGCGCGCGAGCGTCGCGTCGGTCTCGGTCGACGACAGCCGTCGCAGCGCCGTGACCGCCGGCGCGACCCACGACTCGCCGCGCCGCTTCGGTTCGAGCGTGACGAGGCAGGTGCGCAGGAGGGTGCCGGCGTGGCTCAGGAGCTCGGCGTCCTCCTTGCCGGCGCGCGCCGCGGCGAGGAAGCGCTCGAGCCAGGCGCGCGCGCCACCGACGTCGTCTCTCAATGCGAGGAAGGCGCCGGCGGCGCTGGTCTGGGGCGGCCGCTGCGCGAAGCTCCGCGCCAGGTCGTCGGCGATCGGACCGCCGACGCGCAGCAGCGCACGATAGAGGCCGTAGAGATCGCGCCGCATCGGCGCGAGCGTGTTCTTGTTCCAGGTGCCGCCGCAAATCGCCGGCAGCGCGGCGAGCTCCGCCACGGCCGCGTCGTACTCCTCGGGGTCGAGCTGCCCGAGGAGCCGGCTGGCGCGCCGCTCGACCGTGTCGCCCTGCGCGCCGAGCGAGAGCAGGAGCTCCTGCGCCAGGTGGACCCAGAGGGCGCGCCGCATCGCGGCGACCTCCTGCGGCGGGCGGAGCGGCGCGGTCGGCTCCGCGACCGCCTGCGCCTCGAGCAGCTCGAGCAGGAGGCCAGCGGCCCGCTCGGCCCCATGGGCGCGCAGCGCCGGGCCGAGCGCATCGAAAAGGGTCGCGAGCTCGCGCGCTTCGGTGGCGCGCACCATCGCCGTGAGGCCGCTCTCCACCACCGCCTGCTCGGCGTCGCCGTAGCCCTGCTGCACGAGTTCGGCGAGGCGCACCTCGAGCGCGGCGCGGCCCGCCGAGGGCGGCGTCGCGCGGCCGAGCAGATGGAGGATCCGCGCGAGCGTCGCGACGCGGTCGTCCGCCGCGAGGAGCGCGCGCTCCGGCGGCGGCTCCTCGGCGATGCGCAGCTGCTTCGCCAGCGTTTCGGGCGCGAGCTCGGCCACCGCCGCGTCGCGCTGCGCCGTCGCCTCGCGCAGCGCGAGCTCCTCGTCGTCGACGGGGCGCCGCGCCACGCGCTGGCGGCCGGGGCCGACGCCGTCGCCGGTGCCGCCCCCCGTCCCTTCGCCGCCGCCGCCCGCCTGCGTCGCGACCGCATCGCCCGTCCCCGCCTCGTCGGCGCGGTGCGGGCGGCCGTAGTCGCGCGAGACGATGTCGATCGCGGTCGGGACGAGCTCGAAGCTCGCGAGCGTCGGGCGATGGCCGCTGCTGCTCTGCGTCAGCGCCTCCTTCAGGAAGCGCGCGAAGGCGACCAGGTCGTCGGGCACGAGCTGCGGCAGGAAGGTGATGCGCGCCACGCCGAGCGCGTCCCAGTCGGCCACCAGCTTGCGCGCCGGGCCGGCGAGATCGGGGACGAGCGCGCCGTCGCGCAGCAGGCGGCCGTCGCTCAGCGCGAGGCGGACTTCACCCCGCACGTCGGCGGCTCGACGCAGCGCCTCGACGAGCGCCCCCGTCGACTCGGTGATGCGCCGGTGCGTCGGCGGGTAGAGCAGCGCCGCCGACTGGAAGCGCGCGAGCGCGTCGAGCAGGCTCGCGAGCCCGGGCGCGTTCGGCGGCGGGGCGACAGGATCGGCGGTCGGATCGGGCATGAACTCCTCGCGCTCGCCTCCCGGCCCTCCTTCGGCGTGCGCGTGCGTCGAGGTGTGGCCGGGAACGCATTGCCCGATCGCCGCGGCGCCGCCCGCGGCGCGTTTGCACGGTCCGACGGGGCGCAGTAGCGTCCCCCGCCCTTCCTCCGTGAGGCTCCATGACCACTCCCAAGAGCCCCCTCTCCTCGAGCGTCGACCCGCAGGCGCCGGCCTTCCTGGCGGCGCGCGCCGCCATGGAGGAGCGGCTCGCGGAGATCCGCGCCGACGAGAAGCGGATCGCGCAGGGGGGCGGCGCGAAGGCGATCGAGCGCCAGCACGAGAAGGGTCGCCTCACCGCGCGGGAGCGGATCGCCCTGCTGCTCGACCCCGGCAGCGAGCTCTTCGAGCTGCACTCGTTCGCGGCGCACGGCATGTACGAGGAGTGGGGCACGCCGGCCGCGGCGGGCGTCGTCTCGGGCGTCGGCCGCGTGCACGGCCGCCTCTTCATGGTCATCGCGAACGACGCGACCGTGAAGGCGGGCGCCTTCTTCCCGATGACCTGCAAGAAGGTGCTGCGCGCGCAGAACATCGCGCTGCAGAACCACCTCCCGGTGATCTATCTCGTCGATTCGGCCGGCGTCTTCCTGCCGCTGCAGGACGAGGTCTTCCCCGACGAGGACGACTTCGGCCGCGTCTTCCGCAACAACGCCGTCCTCTCGGCGCGCGGCGTGCCCCAGATCGCCGCGATCATGGGGATGTGCGTGGCGGGCGGCGCCTACCTGCCGGTCATGTGCGACACGCTCCTCATGACGACCGGCTCGGGGCTCTTCCTGGCGGGGCCGTCGCTCGTGAAGGCGGCCATCGGCCAGCAGGTCGACGCCGAGGAGCTCGGCGGCGCGGCGATGCACGCCGAGATCTCGGGCACGGTCGACTTCAAGGAGCCGAGCGACGAGAGCTGCCTCGCCCGGATCCGCTCGATCGTCGAGCGCATGGGCGCGCGGCCGACCGCCCCCTTCGACCGGGTCGCCGCGAGGCCGCCGCTCTACGACCCCACCCACCTCGCCGGCATCGTCTCGTCCGACGGCGGCGGCCAGTACGACGTGCGCGACGTGCTGGCGCGCATCGTCGACGGCAGCGAGTTCGAGGAGTACCGCGCCGAGTACGGCCCGACCGTCGTCTGCGGCTTCGCGCGGCTCGGCGGCTTCGCGGTCGGCATCGTCGCCAACCAGAAGACGCACCAGAAGCGGACCGGCCATCCGATCGAGTTCGGCGGCGTGATCTACCGCGAGTGCGCCGAGAAGGCCGCGCGCTTCATGCTCGACTGCGGGCAGAACCGCATCCCGCTGCTCTTCCTCCACGACGTGAACGGCTTCATGGTCGGCAAGGAGTCGGAGCAGAAGGGGATCATCCGCGCCGGCGCGAAGATGGTGAACGCCGTCAGCAACGTCCCGGTCCCGAAGATCGCCGTGATCCTGGGCGGGTCGTTCGGCGCCGGCCACTACGCCATGTGCGGCAAGGCGTACGACCCGCGCTTCCTCTTCGCCTGGCCGAGCGCGCGCTACGCGGTGATGGGCGGCGCGCAGGCGGCCGGCACGCTCGCCGACCTGCGCGTGCAGCAGCTCGAGAAGCAGGGGAAGAAGCTCACCAAGGCGGAGATCGCCGAGCTGCGCAAGGACACCGAGGCGCGCTATGCGACGGCCCTCGACCCGCGCTACGCCGCGGCGCGCCTCTGGGTCGACAAGATCCTCGAGCCGGCGAGGACGCGCGAAGCGCTGATCCTGGCGCTCGAGGTCGCGGCGCTGAATCCCGAGGTGGGGCCGCTGCGGACGGGGGTCTACCCGTCGTGAGGACGTGATGCGCCGCCGGCTCGCCGCGCTGTCCGTGCTCCTTGCGGCGCCGGCCGGCTGCGCCGGGCCCGCCGAGCGCGCGCCGGCGCCGCCGGCGCCGGCGGAGAAGGCGGCGGTCGATCCGCGCCAGATCCTGTCCGAGTGGATGCGGCGCGCGGCGACGGTCGAGGCGTGCACGGCGACCTGGCGCGTCACCGGACCGATCGAGCAGACGATCCGCATCGCGTACGTCGCGCCCGACCGCGCGCGCTTCGACGCGGCCGGGACGCGCGACGGCGCGCTCTTCGAAGAGACGGCGTGGACGCTGAGCGACCGCTCCTGCTTCCTTGCGAAGCGCGGCGACGTCCGCGCGTGGGCCGAGGTGCCGCTCGCATCCGCGGATGCCGCCGCCGAATTCGCTGCGATCGTCGCGGAGCTGAAGCGCGCCTTCCCGACGACTCTGTCGGGCGCACCGCTGCCCGACTACGGACGGGGCGTCGCGCTCGACTTCTGGTGCGCGCCCGACCTCGACCACCCCGAGCACGACCGGCTCGATGCGATGGCGATCCGCCAGGAGAGGCGCACCGGAGTGTTCCGCTGGCTGTCGCGCCTCGCGGCGATGCCGCGGCTGCGCGACGACGGCGCGCGCCTCGTCGCCGAGGACCCGCGCAGCGGCCTCGAGGTCGCGCTCTCCAAGGAGAGCGGCCTCCTCGAGAGCGTCACGGCGCCGGGAGGCCTGCGCGTCGCGCTCGTCGAGTGGAAGCCGGCGGTCGACGAGGCGGCCTTCGCGATACCGGCCCTGCCGCCCGGAGCGCGCGACGTCTCCGAGGAGTACCGCGGCGCGGTCGCGGCCAGCCGCGACCTCGGGATCGACGCCGCGATCACGCTCCAGGCGGTCACGGCGCGCGCCCGCGACGCGATCGGCGACGACGACTTCAAAACGCGGCTCGCCGCGGTCTTCGCGGTCGCGCACCGGACGCTCCTGCGCGACCGCCTCGCGGCGACGCGCGTCGCGCTCCAGAAAAAGAGCGACGAAGCGACGGAGATGTACGGGCGGAGCCACGCCGCCTCCGCCTCCGACCGCGACCTGCGGCAGTTCTGCGAAACGCGGATCGCCGAGGAGCGCACGGCGCTGGCCGACGCGCTGCGCGCCCTCTCGGAGGAGACCGCCCGCTTCCACCCGCCGCACGAGCCCGGCCTCGACGAGCACACCGCGGAGCTCGTCGACGAGGCGCGCCGCCGCTCGCGCACCGACTGGTTCGAGCGCGAGATCACGCAGCCCGTGCTCGCCCGCTTCGACGAACGGGTCCGTGCCGTGCGCAACGCGAAGTAGGCGGCGGCGATGGCGCGCTGGCTGATCGGTGCTCTCGTCGTCCTCGTCCAGGAGAAGCCGGCCGCGGCGCCGCCCGGGCCGTGGGAGCTCGCGGGCGAGGGGCGCTACCTCGCGGCGCTCGCGCTCGCGGAGCGCGAGCACGCGGCGCAGCCCCGCGACCCGCAGCGCGCCGACCAGCTCGGGATCATGCGCTCGTTCGTCGGCGACGGCGTCGGAGCGCTCGAGATCTTCGAGGAGATGAACGGCGCGGCGCCTCCTGCCGTGCTCGACGCGGCCGAAGCGGCGACGCTCGCCGCGTGCGAGCCGCGCGACGCGCTCGCCGAGATCGTCGCCGCCGCGAAGGATCGCCAGGTGGTGATCCTGAACGAGGCGCACCACGTCCCGCTCCATCGCGCCTTCAGCCTCGAAGTGGCGCGCGCGCTCCGGAAGGAGGGTTTCGAGTACTTCGCGGCGGAGACCTTCACGCGCGACATCGAGGCGCTGCGCAAGCGCGGCACCCCGACGCGTTCGACCGGCTTCTATTCGGCCGAGCCGGCCTTCGGCGAGCTGATCCGCGAGGTGCTGGCGCTCGGCTACCGGCCGGTCGCCTACGAGACCGAGACGCCCGCGCCGAAGGGCGACTCGACCGACGGCATCAACCACCGTGAGACCGAGCAGTGCCGCAACCTCGTCGAGCGCATCTTCCGCGACCATCCGAAGGCGCGCGTGCTGATCCACGTCGGTATTCGCACGCGACCGAGGACTGGCGCAAGCTGCCCGACGGCCGCGAGGTCGGCTGGATGGCGGCGCGCCTCGCGAAGACGCTCGAGATCGATCCGCTCACCATCGACCAGACCGAGCAGATGCCGGCGAGCCGGCCCGAACGCGCGAGCTCGACGTGGAGATTCGCGCAGGCGAAGGGCTGGCTCACCGCGCCGCGCATCCTGCGGCGCAAGGACGGCAGCGCATACGTCGGCGGCTCGTGGCGCGGCCGCGTCGACCTGCAGGTCTTCCACCCCGAGGTGAAGCTCGTCGACGGCCGCCCCGACTGGCTCACGCGCGACGGACAGCGCAAGCCGGTCGAGATCCCGGCCGAGGCCGACCCCAAGTCGGGACGCGTCCTGGTCCAGGCATTCGCCGCCACGGAGGCCGACGACGCGATCCCGGTCGACCAGGTCGTCCTCGTCGCTGGCGAGCCGGCGCCGGTGCTGCTGCTTCCGGACGGGGAGTTCCGGCTGGTCGTGCAGGACGAGAAAGGCGGGAAGGTGCTGGAGATGCCGCTGGAGCGGTGAGCTCGTGGTGCTCTCCCCGCGAGTTCAGGTTTTTCTGAACGAGTGTCCAAGGCGTCGGCGTTGATGCTGCGCCGGGAATGAGCGCAAGAGTCCCTTGCATCGCGTACCTCGCGCCCGATCGCTGACGCGTCCAGGAGAATCCCGATGAACCTGCGAGCACTTGCGAGCGGATTGGCCGTAGTCGCTCTGTGGTGGACGAATCCTTCGATTCGCGAAGACGAGTCCGAAGAGATTCGCTCGAGCTTTCTGCAATTCGTCGAGCGCGTCAATGCCCTCTCGAATTCGGTCACCGCGGACATGTGGTCGTCAGTGACTGTCGATCGTCTCAAAGTGCTGGAATCCGCCGACGCGAACGGTTTTCTCCACGCATACATGGTCGTCGGCGCGACGATCGCCGTAGAAGAATCCGACGTGGTGTTTCACGACTCGCATCGAGCGATCGTCGTGGCGAAGCGCGCAGTGAAGCTGCGCCAGAAAGACGGGACGCCGGGAGAAACGACTCATGACTCGATTCTCGCTGTGATGAGATGCTGGAAGAGGGGTCATTGGTGCGTCGCGTATCAGGTTGCGATGCCTCAGGAAGAGAAGTTCGAACATGGCTCGCCGAACGAGAGTCCCTCGCAGATCGCCGCTCGGGCGGCGCTCGAGCGAATCCTGCGCGGGATCACTACCGGCGACCGGCAAGCGGTCGACGCGGCAGTGTCGACACGCACTGGACGGACACTCTCCGGTGAAATCGGTCGGTACTTGGTTGATTCGAAGAAGAGGGAAACTGATTGCTATGAACTTCAGGCGGTCGCGTGTTCCGATCAGACATGCGTATTCCAAGGCGAGATCTCGTCCTTCGAGATTTCCTCGGGGTCGACGAAGTCAGCAGGGACAGGGAGGAGCGCACTCTCAGTCCTGGTATTCCGTCGAGGCACAGACAAGTCGTGGAGACTCGACGGAGAACTGGTTTACGCTGACTGAGAATCGTTGGTGAATCTCGGCACGTTGTCAGCGCAACAGCCCGAGCTGCTGCAACCCCGCCTCGATCGCCTCCGCCGCCACCCGATGCCCCGCCGCATTCCAATGCGGGTCGATCCGGAAGTAGAGGTTCTCCCTTTTCGCGGCGGCGGCGCGCAGTGGCTCGAGCAGCGCGATGCACGGGACGCCGTTCTGCGCGCACCACTCCGCGACGGCGCGCTGCACCCAGCGGAGCGCGCGGGCCTGCAGATGTCTTTGCCGTCTTCCACGCGGAGGTGAAGCTCGTCGACGACCGCCCCGACTGGCTCGCGCGCGACGGCCGCCGCAAGCCGGTCGAGATCCCGTTCGAGGCCGACCCCAAGTCAGGACGCGTGCTCGTCCAGGCATTCGTCGCCACCGAGGCCGACGACGCGATCCCGGTCGACCAGGTCGTGCTCGTCGCCGGCGAGCCGACGCCCGTGTTGCTGCTGCCCGACGGCGACTTCCGCCTGATCGTCCAGGACGAGTCGGGGGCGAAGGTGCTCGAGATGCCGCTCGAGCGGTAATGCGCATCGGCCCGCGCTCCCCGGGTCGACCAGATTCCTGAACCGGCGAAGACCCGTGGTGCATTGTTCCGGGCGCTCGCGCGGGCTTGAACGGCGACTGCGCGCGAGCGAGGGAGACTCGGAGTGTCTTCGAGGATCGCGCCACTTCTCGTCCTGCTCACGGTCGCTTCGACCTGCGCATCGCCGACGGCGGACGGTCCGGTCGGCGAGGGGACACCGACAACGAACGACCTGACGGACCTGATGCTCCATTCGACGAAGCTGAAGAACTGCACCGCGACGTACCGCGCCAAAGGACATCTCGAAGAGACGATCCGCTTCACCTTCGCCGCGCCGGACCGAGTGTGCATCGAGTCCAGCGCCATGCACGAAGGACGACGCTTCGACGACACGATCTGGAGCGTCGGGGATCGCTACATCCGTCGTTCCATGGACGGCCGCGGATTCGAGCACGCCGACGTCCCCCTCGCCATCCCGACCCTGGGCGACTGCGAAGCGCTCGGCGTCGCACTGGAACGTGCATTTCCCTCGTCGGTGGACGGCGAGGCGGAGCGGGACGTCGGGACCGGTGCAGGGATCGATTCCCGGTTCGGGGAGTTCCGGCTCGTCGTCGTCCTCTCGATGTCGAGCTACTTCCTCAAGCGCATCACCGGCGCCGCCGAGGAGTTCGAACTCGTCGACTCGTCGCCATCCGCCGACGAGGCGGCCTTCACCATCCCGCCGCCCGAACCCGGATCGAACGACGCTTCCGAGGAGGACCGATGCTTCGTCCTCTACTATTGCGGTCGAGTGATGAGCTACAGCATCACGCGGTTCGCCAAGGAAGCGCGGGAACGTGACTCGATCGCGGACGAAGACTTCACGAGACGGCTTGCCTCCGTCTACGACGTGGAGAATCGCAGGCACCAGCGCGACCGGTTCGCGCAGATGCGCGACTCGATGCACCAGTAGAGCAGCGACGCCACGAACCTCTTCCGACGGCAACGTCCCGCAGTGAAAATCGATCCCGATCTCCGCGGGACCGAGGACCAATGGATCGCGGTCCAGCGGCGGGCGATCGTCGAATCGCTCCAGACGGTCACCGAGGCCGAGCTCGACTCCGACTCGCCGTTTCCGCCGCCGACACTCGCGGACGCCGACCCCCACGTCGCCGCCTTGATCGCCGAGGCGCGCCGCCGGTCGCTGGCGGCGACGGTCGAGAGCGAGGTCACCCAGCCTTGCCTCGCCTACTTCGACGAACAGGTCCGCGCCGTCCAGTCGAAGAAGTGACCGCTCCGCGCGTTCAGGTACGCCGCGCCGCCTCGGTGATCTCGACCATGCGCTCGAGCGCCTTGCGGGCGTGGGCGACGACGGTGGCGCGCTCGTCGGGGGCGAGGCGCTCGCGGGCGCCGGAGATCTCGTCGACGACGTCGCCGGCCTCGACGCGATTCGCCTCGGGCGCCTTGCCCTTGCGGAGCAGGTCGACCATCGCGACGAGGTGCGGCGGGTCGTTGCGCGACATGGTCGCGCAGCCGCAGCCGATCGACTGGAACTTCGGGTCGGGGATGTCGGCGAGGTGGACCACCTCGGCGCCGTTGCGCCTGGCGAGGTCGCGGGCGTTGCGGACGAAGTGGCCCTCGGTCGCGATCGCGAGCTTCGCGCCGCGCTTGGCGTTCGCGACGACGTTCCAGAGGTATTTGGTCGAGCCGGCGCCGTCGGCCGCCTGGACCACCGCCAGCGGGCTCTCCGGATGGACGTGCACTTCGAAGCCGCGCGCGCGCCAGTAGTCGACCATGTCGGTCCGGAAGATGGTGTGGACGCCGCAGTAACTGCCCCACAGGATCACGCGGGCGCGGTCGAGGCGGTCGCGGTCGGCGGCGGAGAGCTTCGAGATGCGGGTGTTCATCCCTTCGTCGCCACTGCTCCATTGGTACTGCTGTTCGTCGGGGATGCCGCACCACCAGCAGGCGGCGCGGCCGAGGTGCTTGTCGGGGACGAAGAGGACGCGCCTGCCCTGGGCGAGCGCCCACTTCAAGACGTCCTTCGCGTTGCTCGAGGTGCAGACGGCGCCGCCGCTCTCTTCGGCGAGCGCCTTCACGCGCCCGCTCGTGTTCATGTAGGCGACGACGGTGAGCTCGTCGCCGTAGCGGCGGCGCAGCTCGTCGACGGCGGGCGCCACGTGGTGCTCCTTGGCGTACATCTCCAAGGTGCAGCCGGCGCGCGGATTCGTGATGAAGACCTGCTGGTGCGGGTGGGCGAGCGTCGCGATCGCGTCGGCCATGAAGTGGACCGCCGACTCGACGATGAACTCGGCCCCGGCGTTCGTCCGTGCTTGCAGCGCCAGCTCGTACGAGTCGGCGACGCGGCCGCCGTAGTGCTCGACGAGCTTGACGATCTCTCCGCCCATGTAGTAGTGCGCGAGCAGCAGGAGCTTCGGCCCGAGCTCTTTCCTCGCCGGCTCGAGGTAGCGGTCCATCCAGGGCAGGACGCTCTCCGGAGTCCGATCGGGAAGTCCGAGGTACTCCTCCGCGTAGGGCTTGAACTCCTCCTGGTACCAGTCGAGCGGCAGGTCGGTCTGGCAGATCGGCAGCCCCGGCTCGATGCGGATGCCGCTGCTGACGAAGAGCCGATCGATCGTGCGCGTCGCGCCGGTGGACATGGCGCGTCTTTCTAGTGAAGCTTTCGCCATGCACCAACCCGCGACGCTGGTCGAGTGCCCGCGCGACGCCTTCCAGGGGATCCGCGCGCTCATTCCCGCGGCCAGGAAGGTCGCCCACCTCGAGGCGCTCGTCGCGGCGGGTTTCCGCGCCATCGACTTCGGCTCGTTCGTGTCGCCGAAGGCCGTTCCGCAGATGGCCGACAGCGAGGAGGTCTTCGTCGAGCTGGAGAAGCGGGGCAAGACGGCGGGCGTCGAGTGGATCGGCATCGTCGCCAACGAGCGCGGGCTCGAGCGGTTGCTCGCGCTGCCCGGCGTGACCACGGCGGGCTTCCCGTTCTCCTGCTCCGACACGTTCCAGCGCCGCAACACCGGCGCCTCGATCGAGGCGACCTGGGCGCGGCTCGACACGCTGGTGAAGGAGACGCGCCGCGCCGGGCGCCGGCTCAAGGTCTACCTCTCGATGGCGTTCGGCAATCCGTTCGGCGACCCGTGGTCGCCGCCGCTCGTGGTCGAGTTCGCGCAGAAGCTGATCGACCGCGGCGTCGAAATCCTCCTGCTCGCCGACACGGTCGGGACGGCGCGGGCGGAGACGGTCCGGGAGCTCTGCGACGCGGTCGGCGCGCAGACGCGCGGGCTCACGTTCGGCGTGCACCTGCACGCGCGGCGCGGCGACTTCGCGCCCAAGGTCGACGCGGCGCTCGCGGCCGGCTGCCGCCTCTTCGACGCGGCGCTCGGCGGCGTGGGCGGCTGCCCCTTCGCGGGCGACGACCTCACGGGAAACCTGCCGACCGAGGAGCTCGCCGCCCACCTGAAGGGGCGGGGCTTCGAGACGGGGCTGGAGCCTTCGCGGCTCGCGGCCGCGGCGCGCTCGGCCGCGGCGATCCTCGCCGAGTTCGGCGCGCCCCAAGAGGGCGTCCCTTCGAGCGAGGCGGCCAAGTGAGCCCGGCCGCGCTCGTCACGGTCGAGGCGCGCGGCGCCTGCCGCATCCTCACGCTGAACCGTCCCGAGGTGAAGAACGCCCTCTCCCCCGAGCTCGTCGTCGCGCTGCAGCGCGAGCTCGAGAGCGCCGGCGGCGACGCGGACGTGCGCGGGATCGTGCTCACCGGCGCCGGCCCCGACTTCTGCGCCGGCGCCGATCTCAAGGCGCTGCAGGCGCTGTCGGCGAAGTCGCGCGAGGAGAACCGCGCCGATTCGCGCCAGCTCGCCAAGCTCTTCGTCGCGATCCACACCTGCCCCAAGCCGGTGGTCGCCGCGGTGCGCGGCTTCGCGCTGGCGGGCGGGAGCGGGCTCGCGTGCGCGTGCGACCGCGTCGTCGCGGCGGGCGGCGCAACCTTCGGGTTCACCGAGGCGCGCATCGGCTTCGTGGCGGCGATCGTGTCGCGCTTCCTGGTCGACTGCGTCGGGATGCGCGTCGCGCGCGAGCTGCTGCTCACGGCGCGGCGCGTCGAAGCGTCGGAGGCGGCGGGGCTCGGCATCGTCGACGAGGTCGCGCCGGACGGCGCCGACGCGGTGGAGCGGGCGCTCGCCTGGCTCGCAACGCTCGCGCCGTGCGCGCCGGCGTCGATCGCGCTCACCAAGAAGCTGCTCGCCGGGCTCGCCGGCCGCGACCTCGCGTCGGCCATGGATTTCGCCGCCGAGCTCAACGCCGAGACGCGCGCGACCGCCGACTGCAAGGAGGGCGTGGCGGCGTTCCTCGAGAAGCGGAAGCCCAAATGGCTCGCGCCCGGCTCCTGACCGTCGTCGCCGCGCTGGTCGCGGGGGCGGTCGTCTCGGAGCTCGCGCTGCGCTGGTTCTGGCCGGGCGAGGTCGAGACCGAGCTCCTGCGCGAGCGCGTCGCGCCGTTCGAGCTGAAGGAGATGAAGCGCTACAGCCGCGACCCGATCCTCTACTACGAGCTGCAGCCCGACGGCCACTTCGAGCGCGAAGGCGTCCAGTTCGTCTTCGACAGCGAAGGCGTCCGCGTCCCGGCCCATCCGGTCGTCCACGCGCCCGACGCGACCGGCGCGACGATCCGGTTCGCGCTGATCGGACCCTCGACGGCGTTCGGGTGGCGCGTCGACTTCGACGTCGCCTACGGCGAGCAGCTGCGCCGCCGCCTCGAGGCGCGCTGGAAGCGGCCGGTCGAGCTGCGCGACTTCGGCATCCCGGCCTTCAACTCGGTGCAGGAGACGCGGCTGTTCGAGACGCGCGTGCTGCCGTGGCGTCCCGACTTCGTGGTCTGGAACTACGACCACCGCGACGCCTACCCGATCCTGCAGAAGAGCGACCCGGTCGGCCTCCCGCCCGAATACGGCGACAACGCGCTCCACTCGGCCGTCGTGAAGCTGCTGCTCCGCCGCGTGCGCGAGCACGAGCTCGAAGCGCGCCGCTTCGAGGACCGCGCCTACACGACCCACACCGGCTATCTCACCTCGGGCTACGACTACGACGTGCACCTCGCGGCGCTCGAGCGGATGGCGGGGCTCGCCGCGCAGGCGAAGGTGCCCGTCGTCCTCTTCATCCACGACGTGATCCTCAAGTCCCCGCCGGCCGACGCCGGCCACTTCGAGGAGCTGCACCAGCCGCTGCTCGCGTTCTTCGCGAAGCGAACGCCGTCGCTCCACGTGCTCGACCTCTTCCCCCGCTACCAGGAGGTGATGGAGGAGCGCGGCTGGAAGAACCTCAGCGCGTGGTGGATCTCGCTGCAGCCCATGGACGCCCACCCCAACGCCGAGGGCCACGCCTTCGTGGCCGACGAGCTCGACCGCTTCATCGCGACGCTCCCGCACGTGGGGCCGAAGTAGGCGCGAGCCAGCGCGGACGGCTCAGGACGTCTTCAGGCCGACCTCGCGCGAGAGTTCCGACACGACCTGCTCACCTACGCTCGATCCGAGGTCCGCGAATGGAACGACCGGATGGGTGACGAGCTCGACCCGGGTTTCGGTGGGAGAGACGGGGCGCAGCACGGCGACGATCTCGACGACGGGGGTCGCCGCGTCGTCCGCCGTTCCCGCACGCACGGTTCGCGGCGTCGACCGATCGACCCGGACCCAGCGTGCACCGGCGCGTGGCAGCACGGCGAGCAGCGCCTTCAGCGTCGATTCCTCGTCGCGCTCGACGACTCCTTGGGAGCGCCAATCCGCGGAGTGGTCCGTGCGTCGCATCCAGCCGACGGCCCACGGACCTCCCCATAGAGCGGCGAACACCATCAACAGCAGCACGCCGATCCAGGGGTATCCGGTCCCGATCATCCCGAACGCGATCGCGGGCAGCGCGAAGAGCGCGTTTCGCATGCGGGTCTCCCGTCGCCCTCACTTCAGCGTGTAGGCGAACGTCGGCAGGATCGGCGGCGTCTCGATCAGCACCGCGGTGGCGGCCGGCACCGCGAGGAACGCCAGCACGGCGTAGATCCACCAGAAGCGGCTGCGCCACAGCCGGACCGGCGCGCCGACGATCGTCGTGACGGCGCTCGCCATCACTTCGCTCCGAATTCCCGGGCCAGCGCCGGAAGCACCTGCGCCAGCCGCTCGTACTCCTCGGGCCGGTTGTAGGCCTGCGCGGCGATGCGCAGCAGCCGCTTGGGCGGCGCGGGCCACGCGGGGAGCGGCACCTCGATCTTGTGGCGGTCGAAGAGCGCGGCCTGCAGCGGGTCGCCTTCGAGCGGCGACGGCGTCGCCTTCGCGTCGGGCAGCGGCACGGCGGCGAGCGAGCCGACCATCGACTCGGGGCAGGGCGCCGCGATCTGGAGCGCGTCGAGCAGGCGCGCGCGTCCGTGCAGCGCGAGCTCGTGGTTGCGGCGGCGCAGCTCGTCCCAGCCGCCGGGATGGAGCGAGGCCATGAACGAAATGGCGTCGGGGATCACGAGCCACGGCGTCGGATCGAAGGTGCCCGGCCAGTCGAATTCGAGTCGGAAGCGGCTGCGGTCGGTGCGGCGAGAATTCGCGCCGTGGCTGATCGGGAGCGGCCGGATCCCCGCCTGCTTGTCGCGCCGCACGTGCAGCAGCGCCGAGCCCTTGGGCGTGCACATCCACTTGTGGCAGTTGCCGGTGTAGTAGGCGGCTCCCAGACGATCGAGCTCGAGCGGGAGCTGGCCGGGGCCGTGCGCGCCGTCGACCAGCGTGTCGATCCCCTTCTGGGCCAGCGCGCGCACGATCGCCTCGAGCGGGAAGACCAGCCCGGTCGGGCTGCTCACGTAGTCGACGAGCGCGAGCCGGGTGCGCGCCGTCACCTTCGCCAGCACGCGTTCGAGGACGACGTCGGGCGAGGCGATCGGGAAGGGGATCGCGGCGACGACGACCTTCGCGCCCGCCTGCTCCGCGACGAAGTCGAGTGCGTTGCGGCTCGCGTTGTACTCCTGGTCGGTCGTGATCAGCTCGTCGCCGGAAGCGAACTTCAGGCTGCGCAGCACCGTGTTCACGCCGGCCGTCGCGTTGGAGACGAAGGCGAGGTCGTCCGACGAAGCACCGACGAACTTCGCGAGCGCGCCGCGCGCCGCGTCGAGGTGCTGCTCGATCTCGCGATGGAGGAAGAGCACCGGCTCGCGCTCGAGGCGGCGCATCCATTCGCCCTGCTTCGCGAGCACCGGCTCGGGGCAGGCGCCGAACGAGCCGTGGTTCAGGAAGACGACCTCGGGATCGAGGTTCCAGTGGCGGCGCAGGTCGGTCGCGGCCGCGGCGGGACTCTTCGCGGGGATCATGCGTGGGGGCTCGCGCTTGGCGCAGGGACGGGCGCGCGGCACAGTAGCACCCGGGGCCGACGGAGGGGATCGCAGCGATGGCGCGCGCGACGCGGGGGTTGCTCGCCGGGATCCTCCTGCTCGCGGCGGCGCTGCGGCTGCTCGGCATCGGCTTCGGGCTGCCCTACCCGTACGCCAACGTCGACGAGCACATCGTCACCGACCGCGCGCTCGGCTTCCTGAGCGGCGACCTCGACCCGCACTACTTCGCCTACCCGTCGCTCTGCTTCGAGCTCCACGCGCTCCTCGCGTGGCTGCAGTTCGCGGTCGGATGGATCGGCGGGCGCTGGGCGTCGCTCGCGGAGTTCCGCGCCGCGTGTTGGGTCGAGCCGGGGCTCGTGCTGCTGCCGGGGCGCGTCTTCGTCGCGCTGCTCGGCGTCGCGACCGCGTGGGCGGCGGGGCGCGCCGCGGCCGAGCTGGCGCGCGCGCTCGTGCCGGAGGGCGACGCGCCGCTGCGCCGTTTCGTCCGCCGCCTCGCGGCGCCGATCGGGACGCTCGCCGTCGCGACCTGCCTCCTCCACGTCGCGAACTCGCGCACGATCACGGTCGACATTCCATGTGTGTTCTTCGGCTCGCTGGCGCTGGCCCACGCGCTGAGCCACGCGCGCGGCGGCCGCCGGAGCGACCTGCTGCTCGCCGCGCTGCACGCCGGGCTCGCCGGCTCGAGCAAGTACTACGGGGCGCTCTTCGCCTTGCCGGTCGCAGCGGCCGCGCTCGCCGCAGCGTCGCGCGCCGGAGCGCGCACTCTGCCCCGCGCGCTGCGCTCGCTCGCGATGGCGGCGGCCGTCACGCTCGGCGCGTTCCTGGTGACGTCGCCCTACGTCCTCCTCGACGCGGCGGCCTTCCGGCGCGACTTCGCCTTCCTCGAGCAGCACGTGGAGAGCGGCCACTACGGCTTCGACCCCGCCGCCAACGGCGCGCTCGAATACGCCCGGATCCTGGCGAGCGAGCAGGTCGGCCTCGCCCTCCTGATCCCGGCCGCGCTCGCGACCCTGTTCCTGCTCACGACGCCGCGCGCGCGCGCCGCCGCGCTCGTGCTCGCGCTGCAGCCGCTGGTCCACTTCGCCCTGATCGCCCGCTTCCGCGCGCAGCCGGGCGACTACCTGCTGCCGCTCCTGCCGGCGCTCGCCGCCGCGACCGGCGCCGCCGTCCCCCTCGTCGCGACCCGCCTCGCCGCCCTCGCGCAGCCCGCGAAGCAGCGGCGCGTCCGCCTCGCCGTCCTCGTCGCCTTCGCGCTCCCGCTCCTCTGGAACGCCCGCCCGAGCCTCGAGGAGGGCATCGCGCTGCGCCGCCCCGACACGCGCGTCCTCTTCCGCGAGTGGGCCGCGCGCACCTGGCCCGACGGGACGAAGGTCGCTTCCGACTCCTGGCTCGAGCTCCCGCTCACGCGCGACTGCCTCGACTTGATCGCAGCCGAGCGAGCGAACCCCCGCCCGATCCCGCTCCGTCGCGGCCGCGACTGGCCCGACGAGCAGTTCGAAGCCCTCCTCACCGCCGCCCGCAACTCGCCCCCCCAGGTCGCCTTCGACTTCCTGCGATTGCTCCCCCGCGAGCTCGACCTCGGCGACGCCCTCCTCCCGCTGCTCCGCGACGCCGGCTTCCGCTGGCTCGTCCTGAACGACATCAACATCGCCCGCACCCTGCGCGTCCGCCCCCAATTCCCCGCCCGCGCCGCCCTCTACGAGCAGCTGCAGGACGGCCCCTGGGTCGTCGCCCGATTCCCGGCGCGACCCGAGGACGGAAGTGGCCCGACGCTCCTCCTCTGCGACCTCGAGAAGATCCCGAAGAAGGAGAAGTGAGGCGGCGGGACGGGGCGCGAATGCACCGCACGGGGATCGAAGCGACTGGCGACCGCCATTGGGCGCCGACGACGAGACTGACTAGGACCACTTCCGGGCAACTCAGCCACGCCATTCAGTCATTCACGATGCAGGGCGAATGGCTCGGCGTTGTGAACCCGGATGCCCCGCCGCTCTTCTTCGACCGGCTCCGCCCTGCCCCTCGCGCCTGCGTGCGCCCTACAACGCCCGCAGCACAGCAATGACGTCAGGACGTCGTGCGA
>Ga0105340_1000576_pt1 | contig 17544 bp, 11 predicted proteins | sample EasRivMeERMLT700_FD_89676 | JGI IMG/M metagenome (GOLD analysis project Ga0105340, IMG submission 89676) | Soil microbial communities from meander-bound floodplain in the East River, Colorado, USA - East River MetaG ERMLT700 | ecosystem: Environmental > Terrestrial > Soil > Floodplain | place...
GCTGTGACATCTTTTGTGACATCCCGGGAGCGAGCACCAGTACGCCATTCGCGGCCCCAGCGGGGAGCTGTGACGTAGTTTGTGACATGCCCGGGGGCAGGTAGGTGCTGCCATCCGCCGTCCCGGGCGGGAGCGGGAGCCAGCCGGGCCGCGCTCCGAAGATGAGGCCCACCGGCAGGACGATGCCCACGCCGATGATGAGGGCTTGGCCCCGCAGGGTGCGGCTGCCCGAGGCGACGACCGCGCCCTGCCCGGCGAGGATGGCCGTGGCCTGATGGACGAGGATGGGCGTGGCGACCGCGATGACGGTGCCCTGCCCGGAGATGGTGGCCTGCCCGTGGACGGCTGGTAGCGTCCCGGTAGCCACAATCGCGCCGCTGCCGGAGAGCGTGGCCTGTGCAGCGACGACCGCCGCTACCTGCGGGCCTTCGAGGTAGGCTTGCGTGATGCGGAGGCCGTCCGCCTCGAAGTTCACGCGCCAGCGGAAGCGCAGGTTCTCCCAGTTCGTGATGGAGTCCCGCTCTGGCGTGGTCAGGTCGAAGGCAAAGGTCTGGATGGCCGTGACCGGGGTGAAGTCGCGCTTGGCGATGACCGTCTCGCCCTGAAGCAGCCAGATTTCCGACCGGTCGGCAAGGGTGGCCGTGGCGAAGACGCTGCCGATACCGAAAAGGTCGGCTGTGCCCTCGATGACGCTGATAGCAGTGACGGTCGAGGTGCCCGCCATGGTGGCGGCTGCTTGCCGGGTTGCAACCCCGTCTGCGAGCAGAGCACCAGCCCCGGCGAGGGTGGCCTGCCCGAGCTGGTTACCGCTCGTGTAGCCGTTGAAGGAGGTCGCGGTGGAGCCGGAGAGGGTAGCCTGCGCCTGCGCGGTGTGCTGTCCCGTGGCGGTGACGGCTCCCGCGCCAGCCAGCGCCGCTGTAGCCAGCCGAGAGTAGCTGCCGGTGGCGGAGACCGTCCCGGTGCCAGCCAGCATGGCCGCCCCGAGGCGGGTGGCCTGCCCTGTGGGGGCGACAGCGCCTGTGCCCGCAAGGGTGGCCGTGGCGGTGTGCGTGACGGAAGCCGGTGAGACCTGCCCGGTGGCGCTGACGGTGGCCTGACCAGTGATGGTGGCTACCGCGAGGCGCTCGACCACGCCCGTGGCATCGACCACACCCTGCCCACCAAGGGATGCTGCCGCGAGGCGCTCGACGGTGCCCGTCAGGCTGGTGGTGGTTGCCCCGGCGAGCGTCGCCGCTCCAAGCGTCGTAACCGCCCCAACGGCTGTGACTGCGCTGGTGCCGACGATGGTAGCTGTAGTTGGAAGGGTGGGCTGAAGCGCAACCAGCGCCATGCGCCACGCCTCAGAGCGCAGCGTGGTGTAGCCCAGCGTCTGGACATCGTTATCGACCGACCACTTGTAGCTCGCCAGTCCACGGGCGGCGACGCTGAGTTGGGCAGCGAGCAACGTCTGGCCCGCGTTTTTGGTTGGAGTCGTTCCGCTGCCGTCGTCCGGCCCCAGCGTGGACTCCAGCAGGAAGTCATCAAAGCCCGGGCCAGTCAGAGTACCCGTGATGCTCGTGGCGCCAGTCGCAGTCTCAACCTCTCTGACGGGTGTCCCGGTGTCCACGTTCTTGAGGCAGAGGACACCGACGATGGTTCCGGCCCCGCTACCAGTGGTTGCAATCGAGAGGGTGTGGCTGCCGGTGGCGGGGTTCGCCAGCAGCCAAATGCTCGCCTCTTCACCACCAGAGCCAAGAACGGCGACCTGAGTGAGGGCGACACCGTTCCAAGTGACTCCAGTGGCCGGGGCGTTACGGGTGCCAACCGTGACTGCAAGGACGTGAGTCCCAACAGCGAGGCTAGTGCCTATATCGAACGGGTTGGTCGTACCTGCGGCCTGACCCTGCTGAAGCACCTTGATGGGATTAGGGTCTGCACTGACTGTGGAGTTACCGGTGAGCGTCGCCTGAGCGGTGTGGGTGACGGCAGGTATGGGGCGGATGGCCACTGAGAATGCAGCCCAAGAGTTCGCACCATTGTCAGCCGCGCTGGGCCTAGTGAAGACGGCGGGGTCTTGCGCCCCAGAAGTCCAGCCTTTCGACTTCAGGCCCGCTCCCAATACGATGTCGTTCGTATCGTCCTGAGCCTGCGACAGGAAGTCGGAAAGGTCACTGGATGCGTAAGGGAAAGTCCCGCCGCCGTTGCCAGATGCCCCGGCGTGAAATGTCCAAGCACCCTGTGACACCGGAGTAATGCTCGGAGGATTGGCGAAGTGAGAGGAGAGGGCTTCTGCCTCGACAGAGGTCTTGTCGAGGGGGCTGCCCGTATCAACACCCCTGAGCACGATGATGTCCCAAGCCGCAGCGTCGGCGGCGTTGCCCGAGCCACCCGTGGCGCTGCATGAGAACCGAACCTGCGTCTCCGGCGTCCCCGGCATGAACCGATAGCCAGCGCGGAGGAGGGTGTAAAAGGTGTCGGTGGACTCTATTTGCCCGCTTGGGAGCACGTCGGTGTAGTCGGTGCCAGACGTGTTCTCGATGATGAGCGTAGGGTTCCTGCCCGCCGTCCCGACTGCGTATGTGACGATGACAAGGTCGCCCGCTGACGGTACGGAGTTGCTTCCGCCGGTGAGCGCGAAGGTCACAGTCTGGTTCGTGGTGGTGCCCGCGAACTTCCCTGACTGCCTCCCTACGAGCGTAATCGGCACCGTTTCCTCCTACACAAAGGGCCGGGTTTCCCCGGCCCCCGTGTCCCATTGGTCGTCGGCTACTAGTCCTCGGTGACCTTCAAGTCAGTCGCGTTGAACTTGAAGATGTCGTTGGTGTTGACGACCTTCGACGCGGCGAGAGCACCGAAGTACAGGCAGTTGCCCGACGAGGCCGCGTCGAAGATGCCCACGCCCACCACGGTGCCCCAGTTGGCGTTCGCGGTGGGAAACGTAATGGCGTTGACGTTGTTGGTCTCGCCCTGTGTCGCCGTGCTCGGGTCTTTCCACTCGGAGGTGCCCCGGGTGACCGCCATGCGGGAGTAGTTCCCGCCCGTGACCTCGACACCGCCAGTGGCATCATCGCCGGTCGGCGTGGTCGTGTAGAGGCCCACGTAGATGTTGCCCGGGGCCGGGAACGCGACCGCCCGGAACAGGAACGCCAGCAGGTTGTTCTCGGTGTAGTTCGTCTTGCCTGCCACGGTTAGCCCCCATGCTCGTTGGTGTGCGTGCTGTAGGAGGTCGGCTCGACCTGCTCACCGCAGATGGAGCACGACGGCCAGAAGCCGTAGCCCTCCTGATGAATCAGCTCGACCTCATCCGGGGCGTCCGGGCCGAGGTGGGTCTCAATCCGGTCGAGGGCGAAGCCGGTCTCCGGGTCTTGGCGGATAGCGGCGTCCGACCGCTTCAGCTTGGCCTTGGTGACCTTGCCGTCCAGCGCGGCCTCACTCTGGAGCTGGGCCAGTGTCTTAGCCATCGACGGCCTCCTTGGGGGCACGGGGCGCGGCGTTCGCCCTCTTGGTCTCGGTGAGCAGCTCGGTCATGAGCGTGACGAGGCGGGCATCCATGCCGCCGCCACCATTGCCACTGCTCTGCCCGGCGACGACCGACTCCAGCAGGGCATCGAGGCGCTCTTCGCGCATCAGCTCGCGCTCGCGCTCGTTCGCACGCCACTCGCGGGAGTGGTAGGTGCGGAAGTGGTCTTGCGCGTCCATCTCGGTGCGGAACGCCTTGTCGTGCGAACGCAGGACACTGGGGCAGCGGTACTCGGCGAGGATTTCCTTGCCCTTGGGCTGCCGCAGGAGGAAGCCCTTGGCCCGGTAGTACGAGATATTCGCCCGCTTCACCGGCCAGCGTTCGCCGTCGTTGTCGTAGACGAAGACCTTCTCGTGGTCGCCCGTGTCGTCGAGCAGACGGGCGGTGAACTTCTGCCGCCCGGAGCCGATGGTGACGATGGTGCCGCCGTAGGGGATGTCGAGGCCGTCCTCGATAGGGACGGGGTACTCGATGTTCCCGCCCTCGGTTTCGAGCATGGCAACCTGAGCGCCGGTGAGGACGTAGTCGGCATCGCCGTCATCGTCCCGCACGAGTCCGCCTCTACCGAGCAGCCCCGCGCTCAGTTCAACGTCCTCGGCCTCGTCATCGGTCAGTTCCCGGGCGATGGCCCGGCGCGTCGCGGTCGGCATGCTGGACTACTCCTTGTCCTTGGCGGTGACGGTGGCGCGGCCCCGGGCCGGAGCCTTGGCCTCGTCCTCGTCCTCGTCCTCGTGGGGAGTGGGCGTGGGCGCGTCCGGGTCAGGAACCAGAGGCACACCCGGGGTCTCCACCTCTTCCCTGTCCTTCACGGCTTGGTCACGCTTCTCGACGGCCTCGCGGTGTTCCTCGGTGGGAATCACGAAGCCCTTCTCGACGTACTCGATGGTCTGCGTCGCCGGGAGGACGACGATACCTCCGAACGTGACCCGTCCCTCGGGGCCAGCGACCGGGAGGTTCGGGTCATACAGCTCGACGAAGCTCCCGGCGTGTGAGCGAAGCACAGCCTGCCCCGCCGGGCTGCCGGAGTAGCCAGCGGCCTCGACCTCGTCGATGACGGTCTGCGCGGAGATGATTGGCCCGTCTGGCATGGCTACTTGCCTCCCTTGGACTTGGAACCCCAGCCGCCCGTCTTCGGGACGGACACCTTGGGGCCGGTCTTGCGGTCACCCCCGCTGATGCGGCGGTTTCCGTTGCCGGAAGCGGTCGCCTTCATGCCGGGGCCGAGATTTGCAGGCATAGGTCTTAACTCCTAGTGAAATTGCCGCCCGGCCCGTGTGACGAGCCGCGCCGACGCGCCATCTCCCACTCTGCTACGGCGATGAGCTTCGCGTCCATGAGTTCCTGCCGCTCAGGGAGGCGCTGGAGGGTCTCGATTGCGCGAGCCTTCCGCCTCTCCTTCACGGTCTGGAGGATGTCGTGTATCTGGGCCAGCTCCACGCCCTCCCCGCAGGGAATGATGAGGGATGGCTCACCCGTTGCCGGGCCGAGCACCTTCACCAGCTTGTGCGTGGTGTTCTGGTCTTTGGCGACCATGACGACGACGAGGAGCCGCATCCGCCTGCCTTGAACCATGGCGTCGCCCTCCCGCACTTCGAGAGGGCGGGCGTCACGCTTCAGTTCGTCTAGGACAGCATCGGATGCGGCCCTCGCCGTTGTCTGTTCCATCGCCTTCCCCTACGAGCTGTAGAACCCGTTCAGACCAGCGACGACGTCGCCGGTGGCAGTGCCAGCACCCTTGGCGATGGTCACCTCCACCACGCTGCCCGCCGCAATGGCGTCGTACATGGTGGTGGAACCATCAGGCCGGGCACCGGTGTCCAGCACGACGGCGTCCTTCGCCACAAAAGCGGAGTTCTTCCGCGTCGCGGAGTTGGCGAGGTCTGAGTCGTTGGTGATAACGGCGAGGACGGTGGTGCCAAGGCCGTCGGTTCCCCGGTTGGTGAAGGTGACGTCGAGCGTCGCTGTCGCGTGGGCGACCTGAGCGACGGACGGGACGGCCCAGTAGCCCGCGATGCGGACTGCCCGGGGGAAGTAGAGGAAGCCGACGTAGGACGCCGACGCCGCCAGCGCCGAAGTCTGAATCTGCTTTTCGAATCCTCGGTCGTACATGAAGCCGTCTCCTAGGTGATGACCGGCACGGACGCATCGGCGGGCATCTTGAAGCCGAACTGGTCTTCAAGCTCGCCGACTCCGTACTCGGAGGTGATGACGACGTCCCACGCCCGCAGGTTGATGTCCCGGTCTTTCTCGACGCGCATGTCGAGCGACGTGTTAATCAACAGGAAGGTCTCCCGGCTGAAGATTGCGCCGATGGCGTCATCGTTCAGGTCGATGGGGATGTAGTTCGAGAGGAACAACGGAACGTTGTACAGTCTATTGACCATATAGTTCCTGATGATGTCCTCGGTGAACCCTTCAATCGGGAAGTACCCGGTCGTCGAGTTGATGTTGCTTCCGAGCGTCGCCGCCGAGGTGAGCAGGTCGTGGTAGTGGAACGGGTGAATCACTGCGGAGACGGAGCCAGCCGGGGCCGGTTCCTGCGCGGTGATTGCTTCGCCGTTGGCCGTACCCGCGTTGGGCTGGTCACCAGCCGCCGCCTGCAATCGGTTGTAGCCGACTGAGAGGGCGTTCGGAGACCACGGTGCCCCTGCCGCGCCCAGTGAGCGCGAGAGGCCCGGGAACAGGTCAACGATGTCCGTTTCCTTCTTGCGGCGCATCGCCGAACCCATGAGCCGACCGGCCCGGGCCATCATGGCCTCGGGGGTCTTCTTCACGGCTTGGTCGGTGATGACGATTTCCGCGCCCACCTCGTAGGTGGTGAACTGCTGGCTCGAAGGAATGAGCCGCTGAGGATTCTGAATCGGGACTCCCTCAGTCAGAATCTGCGCCTGAAACTTGGTGTTCCACTTCGGCAGGTTGATGGTCAGCCCGTCGCCATCGTCGAGGTCGAGCTTCGTCACCATCTGGGTGAGGAAGGTCTCCTTTTCGATGTAGTCGCGGGCTGGCCCGATTACTACCGGAAGGACGACACCGAGGTCAGCGGTAGTGATATAGCCGCTGGGGCCGTTTGAAGGCATTGGTTACTCCAACCTCAGTCGCTTGGCGGCAGCGTGGTAAGCCTCTCGCGAGACCGCCCTCGTGCCGTTATTGGCATAGGCGGCGATGATTTCCCGGTCGCTCATCTGGTCGGCTGGTTTCCCATTGCGCCGTTCAGGCAGTACCGGGCCTTCGTCGTCACCCTCCGCCAGCGCCTCGTTGCGGCCCGCCTCCCGGGCTGCCTCGATTTGCTTCTTGTAGTGCTTCTCTAGGCCGCCGACGACGCCTTTCAGCGTGGCGTCCCACCAGCCGTTGTCACCCTTGACCGCGTCGTCTTCGACGTTCTTCCGAAAGGAGGCGTCGAGGACTTCCCACTGGGGCATGCCCTTCAGCGTGGACTTGACGGCGTTCCAGCCCTCAAGGTTCCAGTTGCTGAGCAGTTCCTGAGTGAGCTTCTGGGTGTCTGCGGCTCGCGATACGGTCTCCGGCTCCCCCTTTTTGGCCCGCCATGCCTCGTACTGCTGGACGAATCCGACGATGTCTTCCCGGTACGCTGCCGTGCCCGGGGTAGTCATCGCGTCCCATGCTTGGGGATTGGACTGCGCGAGAGCTGCGTACTCGGCATAGGCGTTGTCGGCCTGTGCTTCACGCTGGCGCTCGGCGCGGGTCATCTCCTGAGCACGGCGGGTTATCTCTTGCTCGGTGTTCCCCGCCCAGTTTTTACGGAGACGCTCAAGGCGCTCCTTCCCTTTGGGGTTCTTTTCGAGGTAGGAGACGAAGTCGTCGTCCGACAGGTCGAGGATTTGCTCGGCTGAAAGCGCCGGTTCCGTTGCAGGCGCAGCCGCCGGTGGCGTGGGGGCTTCGCCCTCAGCCGGTGGCGGAGACTCCGCCACTGCTTCCTTGGCCGGGGTGGCCTCGGGCTTGTGGCGGAGGTAGACCTCTTCGGAGTAGGAGCCTTCGCTGAACACATGGTCGGGCGCACGTCGTCCGCCAGTCTCTGCCGGGGGAGCTACGTCCGGGGCAGGAGGTGACGGGGGTGCGGTCGCCGGTTCTGCGGCTGGAGCTTCTGGCATGGAGCCATCCTCGGGGGATGACCACAGGTCGGGGTTCGCGGGCATAGCGTATGCGCGTGCCTCTAACGACGTCTAGTCAGCGCCCGAAGGGGTTGCTCGCCGAGCGGGTCTTCCCGGCTGTGCTGGAGCCGCTGGCGCTGCCCGAGGTGGACTTCCTGCCCATGCCCACGTACCGCTCCGCGTCGTCCATGCGGGCGTTCGAGAACCAGCGCATCGACTTCTGCCCGTCCTCGGTCTTGCGCCACTTCTCGTACTGGGTGGAGTAGCCCCGGGCCAGCGCCTTGGTCACCAGCGACTTGAGGGCCGGGTCATAGCCCTCCTCCTTGATGACGGCGGAGATGAGGCTCTTCTGGGAGTAGCCAGTGGCGGCGGCGACAGCCTTCACGCGGGAGGCGACCTTGTCCACCTCGCGGGTATCTTCGGCAGAGATGCCCTTGTACTTCGGCGTGGTATCGAGGAACTCCCCGTAGGCCCGCATGTCCGCCTTGTACTGGCGCACGGTCGCGGAGTCGTTGTAGGAGACGGTGGCGTCGAGCTTCTTCCAGCGTTCCTCGCCCACCTCGGTGCGAAGGGCGTCGAGGGCAATCTGGAAGGCTTCGCCATCGACAGTGCCGTCGGTGTTCTGGATGTCGGCGCGGTCGAACAGCTCGAAGTACTTCTGGACGTCCTTGCCCTCCCGCGTCGTGGGGTCTGGGTACTTCTTATCGCCGCGCAGGGCTTCCTCCTGAGCGCGAGCACGCTTCTGGCCGTTGACGTAGCGGTCGCGCCACTGGGCGAAGGAGATGGAGTCAGGCCCGCCGTTCATGAGCAGGCTGTCGTCCTTCTGTTGCGCCGCCTTGTTCGCGTCGGAGGCGATGCGGTCGGGGGCAATCTCCCGGCCAGCGTCCTTGCTCTTCAGCCACGCGCTGTACTCCGGCATGGTCTCCTTGAGGATGGCCCGCTTGTCCCGGGGCACCTCACCGATGGAGCGCGGAGGCCGCTGCTCGCCGGTCGCCTCATCGGTCACCCAGAGACGCTTGTCGTCGGTGCTCTGGAGCGCAGCCCTGAGCTTGTCGGTGTCGCTGACGGCGCTGGCCTTGAAGCCGAAGTACTCGGCGGCGACCGAGGCCCACTCGTCCTCGCCCCGGAGGGCGGCGTAGATGTTCTGGCCGGTGATGGGCATCATCCGGGCGAGGGCATCCTCCTTGGTCATCGTCTTGCCGATGGCGGTCGTGCCCGTCGCGACGTCTGTCGCCAGCCCCAGCGCCGGGGAGAACTTCCCCCGGACGTAGGCCATTGGCGCATCCTTCAGCTCGCCGATGCCAGCGTCTCCCTGCGAGACCATGTAGGCGGTGCCCATCTCCTTGGCGAACATCCGCCCGAGCGAGTCGAGCGGGCCGTAGGCACTGAGCTTCGCGTCGCCCACCTTGAACTTCATGAAGTTCGGGTTCCTGATGGTCTCGTCCCAGTTCTTCATCGCGTGCTGCCAGTCGCCGGTGCCGGGGCCGAACGGCTCGCCGGTGGTGACCCCGTTGTAGACCATCGTCAGTGCGGTGACATCGGCGAAGCCCCACATCAGGTGCTCGCGTGCGGTTGAGCCGCGCAGGCCGCCATGGAAGGCGTCGCCGATGAGAGCGAACTGCGAGGAGAGGAAGCGGGGAGCGAAGAGGAGAGCGTTCGCCAGCGGCGACGCCGCGCCCGAGCTGGGGCTAACGGTGCCGGTGGCGTGGTTGACGACCTTCACCATCTCGGCGAGCTGCTCGTCGGTGATGGTCTCGCCCTCACCCTTGGCGACGTTGCGGGCAATCTGCGAAGAGAGGAGGTCGGCGAGGCGGCTTCCGCGCCACTCGGTGCCCATCACCTCGAACTGGGTGCGGCTCATCCTGAAGAACTTGCCCACGCCCAGCGGAGCCTTCTCCAGCAGGATGGCACCCTCGCCGCCGAGGTCGCCGGTGCGGGCGAACTTGTTCTGGCCGGGGCTGGCAATCTGGAAGCCCGCGACCTTCGCCTTCTCCGCAATGTCCTGCCCCGGGGCTGCGTCTTCGATGCGCTTCGTAACCCGCTCGGTGGCCTTCTCGATACCCTGCGGGTCAAGCGAGGAACGGATGCCCCGGGCCACGCCTCTGGCCCACGCTGCGGTGGTAAAGGGGTTGGTGAGCATGTTCCAGCCTTGAATGAGCGGGATGCCGAGGTCGCCCACCGTGGTGACGGTGCGGATGGCATCGGCTGCCGCGCTCGCGGCATTGACCACGCCGCCAACGATGTTCGGCTCCTTGCCCAGTTGCTTGAGCGCGTCCTCGCGCTTGGCGTCGATGGTGCCAGCCTTGGGCGGCGTCCCTTCGGGCTTGGTCGCTGCTGGTGCCTTCGCGACCACCGGCTTGGGCAGCTTCGGTTCTGGCGGGCCTGCCGCCGCCTTGTTGGCTGCGCGAGTGACCGCCGCCTTGGCCGAGCGGGCAGCGATAGCCTCGGGGGTCATCGGCCCCTTGAGGATGGACGCCTTCGGCTCCGGCACCGGCTTCGGGGTGAGCAGTCCACCGGTCGGGTCTTTGCCGGATGACTTGCCGAAGCCCTCTTCGAACTGCTGCTTCCCGCGCTCGCCCATGCCGCCCTTCACCCCGAGCAGGGTGTCGGAGGTGGCGGCCTCGACAGCTTCCCTGCCGTTGAGCCGGGCGGCTGTCCTGAGACCGATGCGCGTGGCCGCTCCCGGGCCAGCGGCACCGGCGAGGCCGGTCATCCAGTTGGTCTTCTCGTCCTCGTCCAGCTCGCTCTCGACTGCGCCGAACGCGCCCCGGGCAGCTATTTGAGCCGGGGTCTTGCCGAAGTAGGTGCCGGTGAGGACGCTGGCGATGTTGCCCTTGTTCCCCACGCCAGCGACGCCACCGGCGGCTCCGGTCTCGGGGGCGCGCTCGTGCGGTGCCGGGACTTCGAGAATCTCTTCGAGCTTGCGTCGCCCCCGGGCGGACTGCTCAGCCGGGTACGCGCCTGCCGGGACGGCGTCCGGGTCAAGCCCGGTCATGGCGGCGATGTCGTCGATGGCCTCGTAGCGTGCGGCCCGGGTGCCAGCCTTGTAGGCCCGCACCGGCTGGCCGCCGAACTTCTCCACATACTCCGCCGCCCACTGCTTCCGCATGAGCTGGAGCGCACCGATGGCCTCCTTGTCGAGCAGTCCTTGGCGCTCCAAGGCGACGGCTTCCCTGACGGTGGAGACGTCCTTGCCCAGTGCCTCACCAATCTCATCGACGGACATCCGCACCCAGTCCTTGCCGAGTGAGCCGCCACCGGCCATGCGTGCCCGGCGCTCGCCGACCGAGGCGATGGGAGGCTCGGCGGCTTGGTCGAGGATGCTGCGCGGCCTCATTGGGCCGGTGCCCTCGTCGAGAATCTGGATGCCCATGAGCGCGTCCGAGCCGCCCTCTGCATCCACGGCATCCCAACCAGCGCGGCGCAGGAGGCCGGTAATCTGGTCTTCGTCCAGCTCCCCCTTGAGGACGCTGAGCAGCCTGCTGAACTTCAGCCCGCCAGCCGAGGCGATGGAGATGGCCGAGTCCCACTGGCGGCGGGCGTCCGGGGACAGGCTCTGGTAGTAGCCGGTCTGGCTGTAGATGGCCTCGTCCAGCACCTCGGCCTCCGCTCTGGTCAGGGGCTGGCTGTACTTCACGGCCTTGAGCGGGCGCTCGGGCTGGGCTTCGATGACGCGGGGCTTGTTCTCGCCGAAGGCGACGTTCTCCTTGGCCCGCTTCGCGGCCACCTCTGCGTCCCGGGTGTAGTACGGCCCCTTCGCGCCGATGGCATTGACCCGTGTCCGGTCGCCGGTGGGCAGCCCCTCGTACTCACGCGCTGTGCCGTGGTGAAGGATGGTGTCCGAGGAGATTTCCTCGGTAATGCGAGGAGCCGGGGCTTCGCTCCCGAGCGCCTTCGTGCCCAAGCGGCTCAGTAGCCCGGGTTCCCGATTCGTTACCTGCATCCCGGCGGAGGTGAAGCCTTCGGCGAGGGTCTCGCCGTCAATGCCGTCGAAGCCCGCCTCGCGCAGGATTTCACTCACCTTGCCGGTGTTGTCGCCCACCTGTTCCCTGATTGCGGCGAGCACCTCGTACCCGGGGACTTCGTCCGAGGTCTGGGACAGCCGGAAGAGTTCATCACTCTCCTCACCCACAACCCTCCGGGTGGCCGCGATGAGGTCGCCCATCTCCTCGGTCGTGACCGGGCCTTGGGTGTCAAGGAACGACATCTCGCGATTCGGCGTCGCCTCGATGACGCGACCGCCGGGGCCACGGGCCGTGCTGAACTGTTCGACCACGTCCGGGCGACGGGTGTAGAAGGGTGCATTCTCCCCGGTGACGTGGCTGTAGCCCTCGGTCGGCAGCCCCTCGAACTCCCGGGTAGTCCCATGGAGGAGGGTCTCGCCGGGCTGGGCGTTGGTCGTTAGTTGGGCGGCGGGCGACTCGCCAGCAATGATTCCCTCGGCTGCGGACTTGGCGCGATTGAGGAGGCTGCGGCCCCTGCCGGGCTTGGCGGCGATGTCGGCTGGGAGGGTATCCCCGATTCCCCCAGAGGCTGTACGAGCCATCTGGTCTGCGAGGGATTCTCGTCCTCTTGCTCGGAGTCCGCCCAAGTAATCTGCACCATCTGTTCCTCCTTTCGCGAGGTGGGCGTCGAGGTTGATGGAGCTGACCGAAAGGTTTTCGATGCCCGCCTCGATGGCGGCGTCCTCGAAGGCTTGCTCCAGTTGCTTGCGGGCCTTCGCCGTCATCGCCCGGTCAACGTCTGTGATGCGGACAGTGGGCACGTCGCCGGGGACATGGGAGACAAACCGGCCAACATCGCCGTTCGTCTTCAGGGCATCGACGAAGACCTTCATCCGGGCCTCATCGACTCCTTCGGCGGAGATGTCCCAGCCCTTGTACTTGCCGCTCTTGAGCTTGCGCGAGAGGAAGACCTCCGACGAGCGGGTCAGGTAGCCGATGCTGTTGGCGACGTCGAGCGCAGCCTCGGGAGAGGCGAGGACTTCGAAGACGGTTCCCTGCCCGGGCTGCGAGGAGACGTTCCGCACGACCACGTTGGGCATGTTCTCTGCCAGCCACTTGCTGGCGAACTGGACTTCCTCGTCAGGCAGCTCAGGGACGGCGATAGCCTTGGTGTTTTGGCGGAAGGCGTCGTCCATGGTGCCGCCCTCGGCCCCGAACATCTTTCGCACCTTCGTCCAGCCAACAGCCTGAATGCCCTGAGTCGTCCAGTCGGAGCGGCCCAGCCAGTTCATCCCGTTGAGCTTCTGGGTGAGGTCGTTGCCCCAGATAGAGGTCATCTCGAACTGTCGCTCGGATGGCCCAGAGAGACCTTCGAAGTCGCGGGTCAGGCCCAGCTCTTCGAGGTTCTTCGCGCCGGTCTGCTGGAGAATCCACGCCTCGGCCTTGGGGTCGATGTAGCCAGCATCGCGGAGTTGCCAGACGTCACCGGCGAACGGGCCACCGGCGCGGGGGTCATCGCCCATCCACGTCCGGGTGGTCTTCCCCCGCCCGGAGTCGTCGTAGTCCGTAATCTTGCGGGACATGCCGGTGAGGTCGAACTGCCCGCGCATCCTGCGGCGGATAGCCTCCTCGTTGACGCCGCTGGAACCGGCGACGTTGTAGCCGCTCTTCCAGCCGCCCGGCTCCGTCCGGGCCGGGTAGCGGGCGAATCCTGCCTCTTGGTCGCCCACCCGGAGCACGTTGGTGACACCGCCCTCGACCGAGGTGTTGACCTGCGAGGCGAAGTGGGAGTCAGCCTTGGCCGGGCCACGCTGCGGCCCGAACTCCTCGCTGAACGGCTCGCGGCTGCGCGGATACCAGCCAGCAGCAGCATCAATCTCCTCGCGGGAGAGTGTGCGCTCGGTCTCCGCCGCCCACTGCTCCGGCGTCTTCTTGCCCCAGCCCACCACCCCGTGGTCGCGGGTCTGGGTGAGCACCTGCGCGTGGCCCTTCTGCTGGACGAACGGAGAGACGGACTCGTCGCCCCGCAGCCATGCATCCTTGTCGGCGACGTACTCCTTGACCCGTGCCTGAGCCTCGGCGTCATCAATTGACGAGCGGTAGGGACTAATGGGCTGACCGGGCGGCGGCGGCTCCAGCGGGAAGTCAGTGCCCTGAGCGACGCGCTTGGCGGACATGGGAGTCGCCATGCCCGCGACCGGGGCTTCGGCACCGATGGCTCGCCCGGCAGCCTCGCGGAACCCACCCTTTGTCGGGAGCTTCGGGAGTCCCTTGTCCGCAACCCTCAGCCCGAGGAGGCCGCCACCGAGGACGCCAGCCATGTTGGCGAAGGGCTTCGCCTGCTCGGGGATAGGTGCGCGGTCGATACCCTCGGCGAAGGCACCAGCACCGGCAGCAAAGCCGAGTGCGCCCTTCGGAGTGTCGAAGCCGCCGACCAGCTCAGCCCCACCGCGTATCAGCTTCCCAGTCAGGCCGGGCTTCGTCGCCGCCGCACCGAGCGGTGCCTTGAGCAGGCCCGGGCCAACCCACGTCAGTGGGTCAAGGGCAATCTGGCCCGCGACCTGTGCGCCCACCGGGAGGTTCGAGTTGGTGTACCCCTCGCGCCCCATCGCCCGCGCCTCGCGGATGGCCTGAAGCGGCCCGCCGCCCTTGTCGCCAGTGACCTCGCGGTAGGCTTCCTCCTGCTTCTTGATGCGACCGGGGAGCGACACGAGGCCGTACGGGCTGAAGTTCTTGACGTCGAACTGAGACTTGAGACGCTTGCCTTCGGGGCCGCCCTCCACCGAGGTGTCGCCGAAGAGCGTGGTGAAGCTGCCGGTGCCGAGGTCGCCGCTGAAGCTGGCACCCTTCTCCACGTTGCTACCCACCCGGCCCCACTCCTTCTTCGTGGTGGGCGCGTCGAGGTCAACCTTGTAGTTCGCGGTCTTGAGCAGGGACTTGAAGCCGCCGGTCGCGGACTTCTGCGTGGCCCGGCGAGCCTGCGTGCCAGCCCCGCCAATGTCGGGCAGGTTCTGCTTGGCGTGCTCGAAGATGGACTTCGTGAACGCGCCACCGGGATAGGTGAGGAGGTTGAAGGCGGAGTCTTTGCCGTACTTGTCGCGGACTGCCGACTCGATGAGACCCTTGGCCCGCTCGGCCTCTTTGCCCCTGAAGACATCCAGCGCCTCGCGACCGAACTCGTTCTTCCATTTGAGCAATCCCACGCGAGGAGCCTATCAGTACCGGCGGCGACCAGCGACGCCCACGGGCACATCGGAGATGGGACTCGACCTCTGCATCTGCTCCATGAAGTCGGGCCAGTACTGGCCCTGAGCCTCGATGGCTCCTTGCATCTGCTCGCGCTGCGACGGCAAGGCCCGCAGGAAGAGGCCCGCGTTGACGTCCTGCCCACCGCGCAGGCCGGTCGATGCGCCGGGCACGCCGGGTGCCTGAGTGAAGTCGCGGCCCCCTGTCGCGCCGGTGTTGTAGCTCGACATGCCCTCCCAGCCCTCGCGCAGGGAGCGCAGGGTGGGGCTGTTCTGGATAGCCGCGTCGTCGTACTGCCCGGGCAGGACACCGTTCGGGAACATCTGCATGACCTGCTCGGGCGTGAGGCCGAGCGCGGTCGCAATCGCCTGAATGATGGCGGAGTATCCGCCCTCGGTGTTGGTCGGCGTCGGCCCGGGGACGGCAGCCGCAGGGGCCACGGCTCCAGTAGCAGTGGAGGCCGCCTGCGAGTTCGGGCCGGTGTAGATGCCGCCAGTGTCACCGGGTGTGGTGTTGGTCGCGGGCAGGCCCGGGAGGGACGGCGGTGCAGGCGGGGCCAGTTGGCCCGTGGCTGCGTCATAGCCGGGCATGACGCCAGTGGAAGCGGGCATCGGTGCGGGCGGAACCGGCGCTCCCGTACCCAACGCGTTCTGGTAGGCGTCGGTCAAGTTGCCCGTGTTCACACCGGCGCGAGTAGACGGGGCGAGCTGGCCCGGCATGTAGCCCGGCTCAGTCATTGCGCCCCCCGGAGGCACCGGCGGTCGAGCCGGGCCGAGCTGGGCGACCGTGCTCGGGTCAAGCACGGGCTTGGTCGTAGCCTGCGGCGGCACCGGCGGGGTGGCTGGCCCCAGCGGCTCGACTGTGCGCGGGTCAAGCTGGGACGGCCCGACCGGCGCGGCGGGAGCCTGCGCGAGCTGTGTCGCCGCCTGCTGGGTCATGCTCTGGACGACAGGGCTGTCCGGGGCTGCGCTGGTGGCCGGGATGGCCTCCGCCTGCGACTGGGCGACCATGCGGTCAACGTCGCCGTACTCCTGCTGAAGCTCCTGATAGGTTGACGGGGACGTCTTGAGGTCGGGGAAGTACTGGTTGGCGTCGCCCGGGTTCTGCTGCACGGCCTCGGAGACGGGCACGATACCGGCGGTGCCGGGGGCGAGGCTGTCGTCGCCGTCGATGGCTCCGGGGCCACCGATGACCGTGCCCAGCTCGCTCGGGCCTGACGGCGGGATGGCTCCGTAGAGCTGGGCCGAGGCCATGATGTTGAGCTGGTTCACAGCGATGCCCATATTATTCATCCAGTACTGGTGGGCGAGCCAGTCCACTGGGCGGCGCGACAGCTCGACGCCCTGCGTCAAGAGCTGCATCAGGGCGGAGGTGTTGAACTGCCGCCGGTCTTCGGCGATGCCGAGGTCGAACTCGCGAGCCTGCTCAGCAATCTGGTTGGCGGCAATCTTCTCGCGGGAGGTGATGTCGGCGGCGCTCATGCGCTCGCGGGCGGCGATGTCCTCGCGGTTGACTGCGGCACCGACGTCGATGCCGTACCGCTGGGTGGCGTCGGACTGCTCGGCCATCTGGAGTTCGGCTGCGATGCGAGCGGCGTTGCGGGCCGACTCCCCGGCCTCCTGAAGCTGGGCGATGGACATGCGCGAGGCGAGTTCCTGCGCCAGCCGGGCGGACGCGCCTGCTTCCTGCATGTTGGCGATAGCCATGTCGGTGGCGTTGTTTCCGGCGGCAATCGAGGACTGGGTAGCGTTCACCCCGGCTTGGATGGTGGCCTGCGCGATGCGGTCGCGGTCGCTTTCGGCGAGCATCGGGCCGAGGTCTTTGAGACCGGCGGTCGGAGGCAAGCCCGGGGCACCGCCTTGGTTATAGAGCACAGTGGCGAGCGCCTGCGTCTTCAGGTCAATCATGCCGGAGGTCATGCCGTTGCGATTGGCGATGCCATACTCCGGTTTGAGGTCGCCACCCTCCGCCGCCCCGCCGAGGCCGTTGGCCGCCCAGAACGAGTCCGCCCAGTAGAACTCGCCGTTCTGCCCGGCGGTGCCTTGGTAGTACTGGTTCGCCAGCGCGATGCTGACGTAGTTAATCCACTGCTCCTTGGTCTGAATCGTGCCGCCGGTGGCGGGGCCAGCGTAGGCACCGGGGTCATATCCCAATAGAGGGTCAACGGCCATTAGAACGGACTCCTGAAGAGGCTGCCCTTGAGCTTCCTGAAGGCGCTGGAGACCGGCCCGCCGCCGGTGTCCTTCGGCTTGTTAAGGATTATCCCCGGTGTCGGGATAGCCTGCTGAACCGGCCTCGACGGCGCTACGAAGGGGACGACCGGTGCCCCAGCACCTCCGGTGAGGTCGCGAGTCTTGGCGTTCATACCGGAGTTCCGGTCGGTGGAGAGGCTGGCGGCCTTCGCCTTGTCCTCCACGCCCTTCAGCAGGCCAGCGCCCTCGGTGGCCCAGCGCCCCGCAGAGTTGCCGCTGGCGCTGGCGATGCTGCCAAGAATGGAGGCGAGAGCGCCGCTGGTGCCGCCGCCCCCGCTGCTGACACCGGCGAACGAGCCGGGGCTACCCGCCGGGCGGGTTCGGTAGGGGATGTCGGTGACCTCGGGCAGGCTCTCCTTGATTTTGTTCAGCGACTGCGAGAACAGCTCGTCCCCCGTGGGGACGGACAGCCGCCCAACGAGCGAGCCGCCGGGCTGGCGGCTCATGCTGCCGGTTTCCGGGTTCACGGCGAACATCTTCTGGCGGGACTCGAC
>Ga0105340_1000578_pt1 | contig 17529 bp, 14 predicted proteins | sample EasRivMeERMLT700_FD_89676 | JGI IMG/M metagenome (GOLD analysis project Ga0105340, IMG submission 89676) | Soil microbial communities from meander-bound floodplain in the East River, Colorado, USA - East River MetaG ERMLT700 | ecosystem: Environmental > Terrestrial > Soil > Floodplain | place...
GCGTCAAGACGATCTGGCGAGGTTACCAACGTCTCCAAGACCTGCTCCTCGGTTACCAACTCCGGGGACCGTCCCACGAAAAAGATGTTGGTAATAGATAGGGCAGAGCCTGGGACGCAGGGCTTTCACTTCTTCTTCAAGAAATGCTCGAAGAACAAATAGATCTGCTCATTCGATTCCTCCGTCGGCGCATGCGTCTTGCGATTCGTCATGGCGACGCGATTCTCGTAGCCCAACAAGCGATTGACCGCGATCGAGTGATTGAGCGCCTTCCAGCGTTCCGGCGGATCCTCCGCGCCTCCGGACACCAGGAACGGCCGCGGCGCCATCAGCGCGTGTAACTCGTGTAAGTCATGCCCCTTTTCCATCATCGTCTTGTACGGGCCGGTGCGCGGATTCTTGTCGCTCGGAATGCCCGCCTTGCGTTTCATGCCCTTATCAAAGCCGAGGTACCATGGCTCCCAGTAGTTGACGTTGCTGCGCTTCTCGTCGAAGACGATGCCCGGATCGCACCACACGCCACACGCGAAGCCCTCGAACAGACAGGACGCGAACAGTGCCCACTTGCCGCCGTACGAATGGCCGACGATGCCGATGAGCCGCGCGTTCACGTATGGCAGCGACGCGAGCAGGTTGTGGCAATTGGCGGCGACGTACGCATGAAACGACAGCGGCTGCAGCTTGCACTCGTCCGCGTTTGGATAGTACGTCTGCGGCGGACTGCCGATCGACAGCGCGACGAAGCCGCGCCTGGCGAGCTGATAGGCGAAATCCCGTAGCATATTCTTGTTCTGCCCGATGCCGGTCTTCGCTTCGTAATAGACAACGACCACGGCAGGAAACGGCCCGTCGCCGTCGGGCACCAGCAGATATGCGTCCTCGGTCAGGCGGCCCGGCGCGATCTCGATACGGACATGATGCTGCGTGAAATTCTCGCGGCGCTCTTTCGCGAGGTATTCAATCTTCGGCTTCTCGACCAAGGGCGGCCAGGGACCGAGCAGGTCGTGCCAGTTCTTCTTGATCTCCGCGCGGCGTTTCTGCCAATCAGCTTTCGTCTTGACGGACGTGCCATCCGCAAAGTGGAGCGGCGATTTGTACGCGCCGAAATCCTTCGCGAACGCTTCCGGCGGCGTGAAGTGCGCCGCTAACTTGTCGGGCAACTTCGGCGCGTCGCCTTGCCACGGCCAGGCATGGGCAGGCCAGGACAACAGGATCGCAAGCAACACATAAAGGAACACGATCGACCGAACCAATCTCATAACAATCCCTCCGACCGAACAATGCAAGGTTTGCGGTCCACGTTACCATGACTGCGTTCGCATTTCCTCGAAAAAACCGCATGCACGACCCAGGGGAAGCGACAAGTAAAAATTTGCCCATCGCTCAAATGCGACTTATGTTTTATCATCCCGCGTAAAATGGAGTGTGCTTGAATGCTTGTTCAGTCCAGCAGGCCGACCGTGTCAAGGGAAAAGGAAACGCCCGAACTTCCGCCCGGCAAGGCGCCGCTTGGCTACGTCGATTGGGACGGCTCCGGCGCCACCAATGATCGCATCCTCATGCGCTCTCCCGTCGGCAATCGTGATCGCATCATGCGCGATCAGTATGTGTGCATCGAAGATCCGATGGGCTGCCGCACCGGGTTTTTAGGCCGAATCATCAAGGGGCCATTCTTCTCGCCGCGCGGCGCGTCGGCGGCGGGTTCCGGCTTTTCGCTGGGCTTCGGTCTGTCGAACGAAGTCGGCGTCATGGCCGAGATCGAACTGCTGGGCGAACTCGTCGAAGGCCAGCAGCGCGCCAGCAAGAGCCGCCCGGTGTCGCGCTCCGCCGTTCATGAATTGAGTGCCACGGACGTCGCGGGTCTGCTCGGCTTCTCCGGCGACATGGTTCTCGGCTCGATTCTGGGCCACGACGATACTTTGGTTCGCCTGCAAAGCAAGAACAAGGGCGTCTTGCCCCGCAACCTCGGCATCTTCGGCACCGTCGGCGCCGGCAAGTCGAACACGTCGCAAGTCGTCATCGAAGAAGCGTCCGCCAACGGTTGGGCGGTGATCGTTCTCGATGTCGAGGCTGAATACATCGACATGGATAACCCATCCACGGACGAGACGCTGTTCAAGAAACTGGCCCAGTTTGGCAAGACGCCGGCCGGCGTCCCCGATTTTCACGTTTTCCATCCGGCAAGTTGCGCCAGCGAAAGCGGCAAGAGCGAGCCCTTCACGCTCCGCCTGTCGGATTTCGAAACCAGCGTCATCTCCGAGATTTTGCAGACCTCCATCCCGGAGCGGAACGCGCTTTTGGATTGCATCGAACATCTCGAGGGCAAGGCGAAGACCAAGGTCGCGACCAGCGACATGGAAGGACAAACGCTTCTCTTGAATGCGGCTTCCGAGGCGGTGATGCCGTTCACGCTGCGTTCGCTCAAGGATCGGGCCGCCGATCGGTCGTCGCGCAGCAATGAGTTCTTCGATTACACGGGGCTGTCCACGAAGTTGATGTGGCTCGTCCAGTCCGGCGCATTCGATCAGCCGAAGATGCGTTCGATCGACCCGCAACGCATGCTCGCGCCGGGCCGCGTCAGCGTCATCGACGTGAGCGTATCCAACGATATCATCAAGAACCTGGTGACGGCCGACCTGTTGCGCAAACTCTTCGCATACAAGCTTTCCCATGACGAGGCGGTGCCGACCCTTTTAGTCATCGAGGAAGCCCACTCGTTCATCAGCCGCGAAAAGGCGCAGACGATGCACGCGACGCTGCAAATGCTGCGCAACGTCGCCCGCCGCGGCCGCAAGCGCTGGATGTCGCTGGCGTTCGTCAGTCAACAGCCGGGCCATTTGCCGCCGGAGATTTTCGAGTTGTGCAACACGCGCATCGTGCACACGCTCAGGAGCATGCATAACCTGGAAGTTCTGATGTCCACCGCCGGCGACGTCGGCCAGGAAATGTGGGCGCGCTGCCCGCTGCTCGGCCCCGGCGAAGCGATCATCACATCGCCGCAGCTGAAGCGTGCCGTCGTCGCCAACATTCGGCCGGCGATGAGTCAGCGGCGCTTTGTGCGCTAAGTCCAAATCTTAACGCAGAGGCCGCAGAGATCGCGGAGCGACATTTCTCTGCGTTCTCTGCGCCTCTGCGTTTTCAATTTGAGATTCATCGATCCGAAGGGCTACAATGGGCCCGATGGTGCACTTTCCAAGCATTTGAAGTGAATGACAAAATGAACCCGGCAATTGCCGTCACCGTGCGAAACGACGTCCGTCCCGGCGACCTGAGCGCCATCGTTTCGCTCCATGGCGTGCTGTATGCGCGTGAGTACGGATTCGACGCGACCTTCGATGCGTATGTCGCCGCGCCCCTCGCGGAGTTTGTGCGCGGCAAGCGCGAACGCGATCGGCTATGGTTGGCGGAAGCGGAGGGCCGGCTCGTCGGTTGCATTGCCATCGTCGGCGTTTCGGACGAGATCGCGCAACTGCGCTGGTATCTTGTCGATCCGACCGTGCGAGGCCAGGGTTTAGGCAAGCGGTTGTTGCAAGAGGCGATCGCGTTTTCGCGGGAGTGGGGGTACAAGTCGATTGTTCTGTGGACGGTCAGCGCACTGACGACGGCGGCGAGCCTTTATCGCGCCGCAGGGTTTGTCAAGGTCGAGGAAACGGCGGTCCGGCTTTGGAGTGTGGGTGTTGTTGAAGAGAAATACCAACTTGAATTGGATTAACTGTTTAGCGTTTAGCGCTCGCATGGCGCCGCGCGAGCGCTAAACGATAAACCGAATTATTCGTACGCAATCGCGTCCGGAATGCGTTCGCGCACCGCATAAAGCGCGGGTCCGACGCCCGCGAGCGTCGCGATCAACAACGCCGACGCCGCGATGAGCGCGCTTTCGCCCAAGGGGAGATACACCGGGAACACGAATCCCGATTCCTCCAGGAAGACGATTTGCAGCGCGTACCACTCCAGTGGAATCGCGAAAAACACGCCGAGCACGCTGCCGAAGATGCCCATCAAGCACGCCTCCGCGAGCACCAGATAAACGACTTGCGCCCGCGACGCTCCGATGGCGCGAAGAAGGCCCATCTCGCGCTTGCGTTGCAACACGGAAATCAACAGCGCCGTCACGACGCCCAGCGCCGCGACCAAAACGACGACGATCTCCTGCCCGATCGCGATGCCGTAGAGGCGCTCGATCATGCCGTCGATGCGTTGCTTCAATTCGATCTGCGTCAACGGGTGCAGATCGTACTGAGCGCCGAGCTTGGCGGCGATTTCGGCCTTGGCCTCGTTCGGATCGACGCCGGGCGTCAAATACACTTCGAAGAACGTGACGCTCGAATCCTGCCAGTGCTCAACATAGTCGCGGCGGTTCATGAGGATGGTGCCGAGGTTCCAGGTGTAGTCGGTCACCGTCGCCATCACGCGCAGCTTCACTTCACCTTTGGGCGACGATAGGGAAATCGTGTCGCCTTTGTGCACGTGAAACAGCGCCGCGAAGTTGGCGGAGACGACGATCGGCACCGGCTCGCCTTCCGAGCGCGGCGTCATGAGGTGCTTGTGCATTTCGAGGTTGGCGGTTTTGCCGCGCTTTTGCTCGAGGACATAGGCGCGTTCGGCGACGACCGTGGTGAGGGCGACGTTCTTCTCCTTGAAGTCGATGCTGTAGATTTGCCGATTGGGCAGCGCGTCCTCGACGCCGGGGATTTTCTTGAGTTCGTCGCGCAACTCCGGCTTCATGGGCTCATTTTGTCCGCCGGAGCCGACGGGGCTGCCGGAGGTGATGAGGATATCGGACGCCATCGCCTGATCGAGCCAGTTGCGGATCGCCTGGCGATTGGAGTGAATAATGCCGGTGGTCTCGACAATCAGACATACGCCGGCCGCGAGCGCGGCGATGACCATGCCGGTGCGGCCGGGAGCGCGGATCAAGTTGTCGGCGGCGATGCGCCATTCGATTGGGAAAAAACGCCGCGAGATCGGCATCAACCCGCGCGCCGCAAGTTGGGCCAAAAGAGGCGCGGATAAAAGCGCGCCGATCATCACCAGGCTCAAGCCGCCATACGTTCCCCAGCGCAGCGGCAACATTTCGCGAACGAAGATCATGCCGACGCCGCTCAGGATCAAGGCGCACGTCGCAACGATGTGTGCAACGAGATGCGAGACGGGCGGCTCCTTCGGCACGCGGCGAACGGCTTCCGCGGGCTTTTCGTACGCGGCCTGGATTGCGGGGACGAGCGACGCGATCACGGCCGAGAGGATGCCGACGGCGAACGCGAGCACGATCAGCTCGCGCGTCAGTTCGATTTGCTTGAGATTCATCGACTGAAAGATGTCGCCAATCGCATCCTGCATGGGACGCAAGCCGATGTACGCGAAGCCCATGCCGACCGGGATGCCCAGGGCGGCGCCGATGGTGCCGAGGACAAACGCTTCGCCCGCGAACAGCCGCCACACCTGATCGCGCGTCGCCCCCAGCGCGAGCAGGATGCCGATCTCGTGCCGGCGCTCGGCAACACTTACCGACAGCGAATTGTAAACGAGAAACATGCCGACGATCAACGCCGCGACGCCGCACATGGAGAAGCCGGTTTTCATGCCGACCATGGCGCTCTGGAGCGATCGGTTATGTTCCTCCATGGTGCGGACATTGGCTTGCTTGCCGACGACTTGCTCGATGGCCTTGCGCGCTTTCTTGGGATCGACGCCCGGCGTGAGCGCGACATCGATGCGGCGCACGCTGCCGCGCGGCAAGCCGACAATGGCCGCGGCGTTGTCGAGATCGAGAATCACGACGTGCCCCGTGAACGCGGCGTAAATATCCTTGTCGGCGCCGTCTTTGAGTTTGATCGATGCCACACTGAAGACGTTGTGCGTCGCCTGTCCCTTCTCGATGCGCAGGTATTTGACCTTCTCAAGCTTCTTCTTGAATGCCTTCGGAATGAAGTCCGGCAACGGCAGTTCTTCTTTCTCCAACTCCGTTTGCAATTCTCCGCCGACGAGAGCCGGCATTTGAAACGCCAGCGCCACCAGACCATAGGCTAACTCGACTTCATCCTTGTCCGGGCTGATTTCGAAATTCTCGGCGAGTTCATCGGGTTTCTTTTCACTCGATGTCAAATCGATGCCCATGACCATGATCGGCCGCTTCTCCTTGCCGACGATGCGTTTCGCCTGGCCGAAAATGCGCGGCTGCACGGATTTGACGCCGGGGACTTTTGCGATGTCCTTGGCGATGTTGCGATCGAAATGCGATTCCCCGCCGGCGACGACGATGAGATCGATGGTGCCCGCCATGGGATTGCCGGCCGCGAGCGTGGCTTTCGACATGGTTTCCGACAGCGCCTGGGTCGCGACGAGAGTCGCGACGCCGAGCATGATGCTGGCGACGACGAGCGCGGCGCGGAACCAGCGGCGCGACAGGTAACGCAGACTCAGGGTGCGGTAGAGGGAGAACATATGATCCTTGCCGCTAGCGGCTTCGCGTTCGCACGGCGCCGCGCAAACGCAAAGCCGCAAGCCGCTACGTCGTGATCGCGTGGCGCGTCTTTTCCTTCACCTGCTCCTCGGCCTCGACCAGCCCGTCGCGGATGTGCACGATGCGATCGCCGAACGTGGCCGCGTGGGCGTCGTGCGTCACCATGACGACGGAACGCTTGCCCGGTTCTGGCAGGCTTTGCAATAGCTTGAGGATTTCTTCGCTCGTTTTGGAATCGAGATTGCCGGTCGGCTCATCGCACAATACCGCTTCGGGATTGATGACGAGTGCGCGGGCAATGGCGACGCGCTGCATCTCGCCGCCGGACATCTGATCGGGAAAATGCTCGGCCCGCTCATCGAGACCGACGCGTTCGAGACCCTCATATGCGGGGATCAAGGCCTTCGAACGCGCGACGCCGGAAAGCAGCAAGGGCAGCGCGACATTCTCGACGGCTTTGAGTGTCGGGAGAAGATTGAAGAACTGAAAGACGAAGCCGATGCGTTGCCGGCGCAACGCCGCCAGTTCGCGATCGGACATGGCGTGCAAGGGCTTACCGTGAAAATACACCTGGCCCGATGTCGGCGAATCGAGTGCCCCAAGCAAATGCATGAGCGTCGATTTACCGGAGCCGCTGGGGCCCATGATCGAGATGAACTCGCCCGAATCGATGCGCAAGCTCACGCCTTGCAGAGCTTTCACAATGCGTGAGCCTTGCGGGTAATGCTTCGTAACGTCCTTGGCTTCCATCATCGCGGTTGGCCGATCGCCATAGGCAAAAGAAGAACTACTCCTACTTCGTTGGCGGCGTTTCACATTTTACGAATTCGAGCGTCAGTTTGAAACGCAGAGGCGCAGAGGACGCGGAGGAATCCAGCGAATTACTCTCCGCGTCCTCTGCGCTTCTGCGTTTCAATTGGATTCTTGATAGTTATTCACAATTCGCTGAATCCCGTCCTTCAAGAGGGCTTCGTGGAAGTTGATCAACAATCCGACCTGCAAACCGATTAAACGAAGATGGGATAACACCTGGGCTTTTTCCACTGGATGCAACTTCTCTTTGGCTTTGCATTCGACGATGACCTGAGCCTGGACCAACAAGTCCGCGCGAAAGCCGCAGTCGAGTTTCACTTCCTCGTAGATGAGCGGTATTGGTTTTTCGGTCTCGACGTGGAGTCCTAACTTGCGCAACTCATACGCAAGACAGGCTCGGTATGCGGATTCGAGCAATCCGGGTCCGAGTGCTCGATGCACCTTGATGGCGGCGCCGAAGATTGCGGACGTCAGCTCATTCAGGGTCATAGATTCTCCTTTTTTTGAAACGCAGAGGCGCAGAGAACGCAGAGTGAATGAGTCGGGATTTCTCCGCGTCCTCTGCGCCTCTGCGTTTCTAACTTTTGACCTTCGCCACTAAAGTAACTTCGCCTGTCCCAGAACACACGTCCCAAATAGAATGTACGCGGTGCCTCCTTGCAACGTCATTCCCTAAGGACTCCTACCGTGAAACGCATCGCACTGATCACCACCTTCCTCATCACTCCCTTCCTCCACGCCGACAACTGGCCTCAATGGCGCGGTCCGCACAACGACGGCGTCTCCAAGGAAAAGGGCCTGCCGGCCACCTGGAGCATGACGAAAAACCTCGCCTGGAAGCTCGACCTCCCCGGCAAGGGCGCGTCCACCCCCGTGATCTGGGGCGATCGCATCTTCCTCACCGGCTCCGAGAATGCCGACCTCATGCTCTGGTGCATCTCCTCCACCAAAGGCACGTTGCTCTGGAAAAAGAAAATCGCCACCGAGACCGCCGCATCGTATCGCAAGGATGAGAGCAATCAGGCGTCGCCGTCGCCATCAACCGACGGTAAGAACGTCTTCGTCTTCACCGGCAGCGGCGATTTCAAAAGCTTCGATTACGACGGCAACGAAGTCTGGCACTTCAACGTGCAGGAACGCTACCAGAAAAAGTTCAGCATGTATCACGGCATCCACGTCACGCCGTGGCTGCACGAAGATCGACTTTACATGAACCTGATTCACACCAACGGCCACTGGGTATTCGCCGTCGAAAAGGCGACCGGCAAGCAAGTGTGGAAGATCGACCGGCCGAGCGACGCCATCGGCGAGAGCCGCGAATCGTATGCGTCGCCGTGCCTGTGGAAGAACAACGGCGAATGGAACGTAGTCGTCCTCGGCGCGGACTATACGACGGGTCATCGCATCTCGGACGGCAAGGAAGTATGGCGGCTGACGGATTTGAATCCGAAGGGCCCCAAGTACAGTAACGCTTTACGCATCATCGCGTCGCCGGTCGCGTCGGCGGATCAGCTTTACGTGCCGACGGCGCGCAACGGCCTGTTCGTCACGCTCAAGCAAGGCGCCAGCGGCACGATCAAGGCGGGCGGTCAACACGAAGCGTGGCGCATCGTCAAAGGCGCTCCGGATGTGCCGTCGCCGCTTTATCATGATGGACTCGTTTACCTTCAAGGCGCGGACGGGTTCATGAGCGTCGTCGATGCGAAATCCGGCAATTTGGTGTATCGCGAGGAAGTCACGCGCGAACGTTATCGGGCGTCGCCGACGTATGCCGATGGGAAGATTTATGTGATCGGTCGCGACAGCAGTACGGTCACTGTGCTGCAGGCGGGGCCGAAGTTCAAAGTCCTTGGCACGAACGTGATGGCGGGCGATCCGATCCCCGGGTCGCCGGTGGTGTCGAACGGGCGACTTTACATTCGCGCATTCACGACGCTTTATGCGATCTCAGAGGGCGGCAAGTAATTCCCTACGCTTGCGGTTTCGCTTTCGCGCTGAGCCGCCCGCGCTTCAACGCGGACGCGAAGCCGCAAGCGGCTCATTTCGTTTGAATCCGATACAGCAACGTCTCCGTCCGCAAATAAATCGCCCCATCCGCAACCGCATACGACGCAAACGTCCGCTCGCCCAGATTGCTCGTCGCCAACACCTCGAATTGCTTGGCCGCACGGACGACGGTCGTCTTGCCATCCTCACTTTGAAAATAAATCTTGCCGTCCGCGTAGAATGGCGACGCGGAATACGCGCCGCCGATGCTTTCTTGCCAGTGCGGCTTGCCGGTCTTCGCATCAAGACAACTCGCCAGGCCGCGATCGGAGACGACGTACAACTCGTCGCCGATCAGCAGCATCGACGGCGCGTGCGGAGCGCCCTTCGCGAGCTTCCACGCGATGTGGCTCTTGGTCACGTCGCCTTTGCCGTCCACCTTGATCGCATGGATGACCGGCGAATCGTAACAGCTCGAGAAGAAGATCATGCCGTGCCCGAAGACGGGCCGCGGAATGACGGAATAGCCTTCATACGCGGCTCGCCAGATTTCGCGGCCATCCTTGGGATCGTAGCCCATGACGGCGTTCGTCCCGGGGCTGATGATCTGCGGCTTGCCGTTAACGTCGATCAACAGGGGCGTGCTGAAGGAAAATTTCTTGCCGCCCGTGATCTTGCGCGGCGTTTTCCAGGCGGTCTTGCCGGTGGCCTTGTCGAGGGCGATGACGTTTTGCGTATTGCCGCCGTCCGCGGAGAAGACGAGTTTATCGCCGACCAGGATCGGCGTGCCGCCGTTGCCGTGGACGGGAGCGTAACGATGCTCGATCGTCTTCCAGATGATTTTGCCATCGAGATCGAGGCACGCGGTGCCCTGATGGCCGAAGTGAACGAATAGATGTTTACTGTCGGTGATCGGCGTCGGGCTGGCGTGGCTGTTTTTGGTGTGAATTTTTGGCGCCGCCGCGCCGTCTTGAAGGAAGACTTCCTTTTGCCAGATCGGCTTGCCGTTGGCGGCGTCCACGCAGAGGGCCGATAGGGAAATATCCTTGGTTTCAGGAATCGGCACGGCGGTAGTCAAATAGACTCGGCCATCAAGAATAATGGGCGACGACCAGCCGTGGCCGCCGATCGGCGTCTTCCACGCGACGTTCTTGGTGGTGCTCCATTCGATCGGCAGCTTCTTGCCGTCGTATTGTCCCTGCCCGGTGGGGCCGCGAAACTCGCGCCAGTCTTCGGTATGAACAGGACAGACAAACGCCAACAGGAGCGAAACGGCGAACGCGTGAATTCGATGCATGATGCATACTCAAAAATGGCGGGAGAGGCGGGTGGTGGTCTCATGCATCTTATGAAGCGCAAGCTGGATGGCATGCAATTGGAGCACCGGAGGTGCGAAATGTTAAAGCCCAGGGCAACGCCCTGGGATCGAAGACAGCACGAAGATCAAAGCCCCGAAGGGGCGTTATCACGCCAAGGAAACGATCATCGCGCCCCTTCGGGGCTATTGTTTAATTGACGCCGTCTCCCAGGGCGTTGCCCTGGGCTTTAACATTTCGCACCTTCGGTGCATTCAAGAATGCGCAGCGTCGATATTCTTGCGCAACGAATGTGCGAAAAGATTGAGAGCCAAACAATCTGTCAACTTGTCGCTACGAAAGAAATCTGTGGAAATGAACGCGCCCGCGCGTAGAATTGAAAGCGGGATTGGGTCCGCGTCTTTCTCTGCGGCGCGGTTTGCAAGATAAGCGCTTCGCATGACCACCATCGTACTCATCGCTGTTGCCACGCTGCTGCCATTGTTGATGGGCGGCGTGCTTTTGTTGAACCGCTGGTGGCAACGCCAACGGCTCGACGGCGACGAGATTTCCGACGTTTCCCGCCAACACTTCGAAATCCTGCAATCCGGCGAGTTCAACGAGGCCGCGGTTGAGGTCGTCAAGCGGCGTTTCCGCGTCCTCTTCGAGCACGGCGGCGAACGTGCCGTCGAAGCGAGCATCCGTCCTGGCCCGCACTTCATCTATCAGGTTCGCGCTCTGGCCGAGATCGGCACCGATGCCGCCGGCCGCATTCTCGAACGCCAGCTTCACCGCCGCCTGAGCGACAATCAAATCGAACAGGCCTGGTACTGGATCGACCTGGCTGCTTGCCTGCGCGTGCTCAATCGGCAGGAGAGTTTGCCGCACTTGCTGCGTTGTTCGGAAGCGGCGCGCGAATCGCCGCTGGGGCATTACTTCGCGGCCGAGACGGTTTGCATCCTCGGTTTTTCCGGTTACTTGCGCCATCCGGAGACGACGCTGGGGCAGGCCGCGTTGCGACTGTTGCGGCGCATGGTCGAGGGCTTTCGCTTCGGCATGCCGCCGCACTTGATCGTCGAGGCCCGGCTCGGCGAGATGATCGAGATGATGTGGGACCATTTGCCCGTCGGCGCCGCGCCCTTGCACGTGCGTGTCGCGCATGAGACGTTGCGGCTCTTGCGTCGGGCGCAGCATTTGAAAGCGGCGCTCGGCGACGACGCGGCGGAACGCGAAGCGCTCGAATGGCAATTCGCGCGCATGGCGGCCTTGGAAGCCGGCCTGCAAGAATTCCTCGCCAACGCCGTCGAACCGCTCTTGAACAGTGTGGCGTCGGCCGACGGCGCGGAACAAGCGGACATTCTGCGGGCGCTGGCGGACCTGCGCATCGACTCGGCCGAAACGTTGTTGCCGCTGATGGCGCGGCCGGAATGCCCGCATCGTGATCTGGTGATCGAGGCGTTGCGCTGGTCGCGCGATCCGCACGTCGGCGCGATCTTGCGCGATTACGGCCGCGGCCACGTTCCGATGGAGAAACGCGCTCGATCACGTCCGCTTGGCGAGGCGCCGCGCCGGCCGTCTTTGCCCGACGAAATCCCCTATGCGACGTTGTTGTTCAGCTTGCGCGGACATGCGTCGCCGGAGACCGAGCGATTTCTGATCCTGGCGTGTCAGGATTGGGATCCGATGATTCGCATGGCGGCGCTCAGCAGCCTCGGCTGGTGGGAGCCGTACTTGAGCGCGGAAGTCCGGGCGTGTCTGGCGACGTGCCGCCGCGACATCAGTCCCGAAGTTCGCCAGAGTGCTCGTGCGGCTCTCGCTCGTCTCGGCGAACGCGGCGCGCTGCACTGGTTCCGTCAAGCGCTATTGGCAGACGATCCGCATCAAGCCGCCCAGGCGGCGCACGTCGTCGCCAACGAAGGCCTGACGCTTCTCTGGCCCGATCTCGATCGTTTGTTGGATTCCGATCATCCCGACATCGCGCTTCATGCTCATGAAGCGGTCGAGCGATTGGCGGAGGAGATGGAGCAGTCGCGCTCGTTGGATTCGTAGGCCTGTATACGCGTCGTCGAGCAGAGGGCTTGGGTCCCAATCACAAAAACTCTCCGCGTTCTCTGCGCCTCTGCGTTTCAAAAAAGGGCTTTCTCGCCGTGAGTCGTGGACATCCAACTTGGAAACGCAGAGGCGCAGAGGACGCGGAGAATAGTATCGCCAGTTGCACGTATGGTGAGTTCGGATAACAGCTCTAGCGCCAGACTTCCATCATGTTGACGATTTGCCTGGCCGCCTTGGTCATGGCTTGACGTTCCGACGACGCAAACGAACCGCCCAGTTCTGGGATGAACATCGACGTCGGAGAGACCAACAGCGGAATCGCCATCGGCGCGGGCGGCCGAGCCTCGCCGGGCAACGGCAGCACTTCGGGGTCGTAATTCTTCGGATTGGAAAGGATGTTGCCGATGTGGCCCGGCCGCAAATCGCGCCAGACCACTTCGACTTGCACGAGCAGCTCCGCGTCGCGCGCCTCGCCGAATTGATTGAGCAGCACGGTCGATTTCTTGACGTTGACGATCTTCAACTGCAATTCGCTGTCCGCCCGCGCCGGGTCCGACGTGACGCGCGGCGCTCCGCTTCGCTTGCCCAGTTCCTCGATAACTTGCCGCGTCAGATCGAATTCGAGGTCCTTGCGAAAGCTGACGTTCTGCGCGATCGGCACGTAAACCGAGCAGATGCTCTGATCGAACGGCGGCTGCGTCGTGTAATTGAACAGCGAAAAATGCCCGCCACTCTCGCACCCGCAGAGCGCGCACCCACTCAGCAAAACGGCAAGCGACCAGATTCGACGCGCGAATTCCATCCGTGTCCATCCGTGTTCATCTGTGGTTCTGACTACCGCTGTAAATCCGGCGGCAACGCCCGCGGCGGCACGGGGATCGACTGCGTCGGGCCTTGCAGGATCGGCCCCGTCGGCGTCGTCGGCTGCAGTAAATTCGATTCCCGACGCTGCTCACTCTCCGCCTTCCCCTTCAACTGATCCTTGCGCTCCGCCGCCTTCGTTGCGTATTCCGAATTCGGATAACGCCGGCACACGAGTTCGTAGTAGAAGTACGCCGAACCCGGATGGCCGGTCCGTTGATAGAACTCGGCGACCTTGAAATCGCGATCTGCTTGCTGCGTGTTGATGCTCGTGAGCTGCGAGCGAATCCACTCATCGTCCTTGGCCAACTCCGGATACGCGGTGAGCGCCGTCATCAACAGCTTCTTCGATTCCTCGACGCCGCGCAGATCGTACACCGAGCCGCCGGTGACGAGCTGCTTGCAGATGACGGATTGCTTGATCGCCTTGGATGCGTCGCGATCGTTCGGATATTCCTCGTAGAGCCGCGTGAAATAGAAGTCGGCTTCCTTGTAATCGTGGCGGAAGAAGTGGATCGTGCCGAGGTACAAGAGCGCCTTCTTACCGAGTTCGCCCTTGACGTCATGATTGCGAACCGTGTTGAGGACGGCGGTTGCGTGCCCCTCGGCGTCCATCGTCGGCATGTCGTTGGACAGATGGAAGTACATCGCGGGCGTGACGAGCCAGCGTTTGCCGGCGATTTGTTCTTGATACTCGTCCATCTGCCGGCGCGTCGGTTCGAGCCAGTGATCGGCAATTTCAAAGAGCCCCTTGCAGGCGCCGCCCGTGTACTGGCTGCGCGGGAAGTCGGTGAGCAACTTCGTGTACGAGTCGGCCGCGGCGCGAAAGTTCTTTTGCAGGCGCTGCGCTTCGGCTTCGTAATAAAGGGCCGCTTCGAGGACCGGATTGATGCCTCGGCCGCCGCGTTTGTTGGCTTGGATCTCGGTCTTATCCGAGTCGTCCGGCGTGAAAAGATTGAACTCCCACCAGCTTTTCTCCGAGTTGGCCCTTACGAGCTTGTGGAAAACCACCTCCGCTTGATCGTGTTTCTTTTCTTCAAGCAAACGTTTGCCCGCTTCGATTTCCTGATGCGCCGCGGGATCCATCGGCGCGCGTTCGAGACCTTTGCCGCCGGTGAGCGTGATGCTGTCCTTGGGTCCCTCGGCTTTCGCGGTGTATTTCTCCCAGGGGGTCGCGATTCCCATGCTGGACAGGCAACCCGTCGTGCAGCAAAGGAGCAATGGCAACAGCACACTCGCGCAACGGCGAATCCTTCCCCTCGCCCCGCCGCGGTAGAGGGGTCGGGGTTGGGGGGGTTGCCTCAAAGTTTTCGATGTTGCCATGGTCACGACCTTAGCTCCCCAAATAAGGCAGTAGACGCGGCCGACGCCCCAGCAAGTAAGTGACGTAATGATTGAGCAACTGCCGAACCTCGTTGCGAATCGCCGCATCGTGAAAATCGCGCCACGCCTCGCCGATTGCTTGCAACTGCTCGAGGGCCCGCCAGGCGCCTTCCGAGAGCGGGCGTTTTTCGCGCTGTCTGGGCTGACATCTCGGACACAAGACGCCGCCGCCGGCGGCACTGAATGCTAAACTCTGGCCGATCAATTCTTCACCGCAGTCGGCGCAAAAATTCAGGGCGGGGCCATACCCCAGTTCACGCAAGACCACAAGCTCAAAATGCGCCAGACACGGTCCGGTCAAGACACTTGTCTGGCCCAAGTTTCGCAAAGTCGCGATCGCTTCGCCGAACAGGATCGGATGCGGATCGTAATCTTGCGTCCAGTCTCCCAGCATCTCGGCGACGTAGTACGCTCCGTAAAGGGCGGCCAGGTCGCCGCGCAGTTGCGGAAAGCGTTCCTCTACACGGGCCTCGGTCAACAAATCAAGACTGCCGGAACTTTTGCGAATGAAAACGATACCGCAGACGGTCAAGAGGTCAAGTGCAACATCGAAGTTGGATTTGAGCCGTCGGCCTCCCTTGGCCAGAGCGCGTACCTTGCCGAATTCCTTGGTCCATAGCGTGACGACGCGGCTGGTTTCGGAAAAGTCCGTGCCGCGAATGACGAGGGCGGTGGCTTTTTCCATCGACATGAGTGAATTCCGATCTTTGTTTAGCGCCCGCCTGTCGCCACGCGGCGTTAAACGAAGATCTCGGGCAACCCCAGTTGCTTCAGATAATATTGCTCGCGATCCCGCATCGCCTTCTCGTCGGCCTGCGTTTTGTCGTCGTAGCCGCAAAGGTGCAAAAGCCCATGGATCACGTACAGCGCCAGCTCCGCGTGAACGTCGTGCCCGCGTTCGTTCGCTTGTTCTTGCGCAACCTCGACGCCGAGGACCAGTTCGCCTTCGAGCTTTTTGGCGTTCGCGGCACTGTAGGGAAACGACAGTACGTCGGTCGGCTCATCGTGATCGAGATATTGCTTGTTGAGCCGATGAATGGTGGCGTTATCGACAAACGCGAGGCTGATCTCGTAATCCTTGATTTCTTCGCCATCGAGCACGGCACGAGCGACGTCGCGCATGCGGCCGCGGTCGATCGGCACGGCTTCTTGGGGCGAATGGATCGCGATTTTGCTCATGCAATCAGGATATCGAAGTACCGAGTACCGAGTACTCAGTACTGCGCACTCACAGGTTCCGCGATCGCCACCTTTGCGGACACCACTTTCGGCATCGATTCGCCCATTACTTCCATTGCGAGTGCCAGGTAATCTTCCGCGCCATTGCACGACGGCGCGTAGCCGAAGATCGACTTTCCGAAGCTGGGCGCCTCCGCGAGCTTGATGTTTCTGCGAATCCGCGCCGCGAAGACGCGAGCCTGATTCCACGGCACGTTGTTCGATCGGCTGTTTTCGAGGAACTCATTGAGATCGCGTTCGACTTCCTGCGCGAGCCGCGTGTTCGTTTCGCACATGCACAAGACGACGCCAGTGACGCGCACCTGCGGATTGATGCGCTTGGCGACGAGGGCCGTCGTTTCCAGCAACTTTCCGAGGCCGTGCAGCGCGAGAAAGTGCGGCTGCAGCGGAATGAAAACCTCACTGGCAGCGCACAGCGCGTTGAGCGTGAGGACGCCGAGTGAAGGGGCGCAGTCCATCAAGATGTAGTCAAATGCCGTTTCGTCCGCCTGTAGGAGATCACGAAGTATCACTTCACGGCCAACGACGCCCGCCAGTTCGACCTCCGCAGCGGCGAGGTTAATGTCGGACCGCACGATCGACAGATTGTCATCGACGTGCTGGCGTACCTCTTCGAGCGGCGTGTTATCGATTAATACTTCATACATCGACGGCGATTGCCCATCCGGCTCGATGCCAAGGTGCGTGCTCGCGTGCGCCTGCGGGTCGAGATCGAGGATGCACACACGCTTGCCCGCCCGCGCCAGCGCGGCGCCGAGGTTGACGGAGGTGGTCGTCTTGCCGACGCCGCCCTTTTGATTGAGGATCGCGATCCGTCGCATAAGAACTCCTTTGGAATGAATCGTCCAAATTATAAACGCCTTCAAGAATTGAGGGAATGCCGGTTTTCCCCGTTTAGCGCTCGCAGAATCCCTCGCGAGTGCGTCGCGCCAAACAACTGCTGGCGTCGCGACCATTTCTCCCGTATATTCGGCCACGACAACCATCATCCTTTGGAATACCCCCATGCGACGCTTCCTCGTCATCACCATCGCGTTCTCGTTGCCGAACTCCGCCGCCGCCCAGCCGCTGCCCGGCACCAAGCTCCTCGAAGGCAAGGACGACCTCGCCCGCGTCATGGTGGACGGCATCCATCGCTATCTCGACAAGGCAACACTCCAGGCCGAAAAGGACCGCGGCAAACACTGGAAGCCCGATTTTTCATCGGTAGACGCGTTCGACAAATCCGTCGCCGCCAATCGCGAACGCTTTCGCAAGATGATCGGCGTCATCGACCAGCGCGTGCCGGTCGTGATGACCAAGATCGCCACCGTCGAACATGCATCGCTGGTCGCGGACACCAAGCAATACAAGGTTTTCGCAGTGCGCTGGACCGTGCTGCCCGGCATGAACGGCGAAGGCTTGCTCCTGGAGCCGAGCGGCAAACCGATCGGCAAC
>Ga0105340_1000583_pt1 | contig 17439 bp, 16 predicted proteins | sample EasRivMeERMLT700_FD_89676 | JGI IMG/M metagenome (GOLD analysis project Ga0105340, IMG submission 89676) | Soil microbial communities from meander-bound floodplain in the East River, Colorado, USA - East River MetaG ERMLT700 | ecosystem: Environmental > Terrestrial > Soil > Floodplain | place...
AAGCACGCCAAGGCGCTGAACGCGATCACCAACCCGGGCACCAACTCGTACAAGCGGCTGGTGCCGGGCTTCGAGGCGCCGATCAACCTCGCGTACTCGGCGCGCAACCGCTCGGCCGCGTGCCGCATCCCCTACGTGTCGAGCCCCAGCGGGCGGCGCGTCGAGGTGCGCTTCCCCGATCCGACCGCCAACGCGTACCTCGCGTTCGCCGCGATGCTGATGGCGGGCCTCGACGGCGTGCAGAACAAGATTCATCCCGGCGACCCGATCGACAAGGACATGTACCACCTGCCGCCGGAAGAGGCCGCCAAGGTGCCGCACGTGTGCGCTTCGCTGGAGGAAGCGCTTGGCAAGCTGCGCGAGAACCACGCCTTCCTCACGCGCGGCGGCGTGTTCTCCGAGGACTTCCTCGAGTCCTACATCGAGCTCAAGGAGCAGGAGCTGACCCGCTTCCGCATGACCACGCACCCGGTCGAGTTCGACATGTATTACTCCGCCTGATGCTGCAGATGCACACGGCACGGGGCGGCCATCCGCCGCCTCGGTCGTCTCGCCTTCTTGTTTGTCTTGATAGACTTGGCGTATGCATCGGGCATGCGCGCTCGGCTTTCTTCTCCTCTGCGGGACGGCGCACGCCCAGCAGGCCACCGAGATCTGGCGCTGCATCGACGCCGACGGCCGCCGGCACTACACGAATTCCAAGAAGGACGCCGTCGGCATGAAGTGCGAGCTGGTGACGAGCCAGATCAACGTCGCGCCGCCGATGTCGCAGCCGCAGGCGCGCACGCCGGCGGGATTCCCGCGCGAGACCCCGGGCCAGAGCGTGAGCGCGCGCGAGCGCCAGCGCGAGGTCCTCGAAGGCGAGCTCGCCACCGAGCGCGAAGCGCTGAACCAGGCGAAGCAGACGCTGGCGGAGCAGGAGGCGGTCCGCACCGGCGACGAACGCAACTACGCGCGTGTCCAGGAGCGACTGCAACCGTTCAAGGACGCGGTCCAAAACCACGAGAAGAACATCCAAGCGCTCCAGCGCGAGCTCGCCAACCTGAAATAGGCAAGTGGCCGCCTCGTTCGCCGGCCTCGACCTGCTGGCCACGGCAGTGGTGGTGCTCGACGATGAGTTTGTGGTGCGCTACGCCAATCCGGCGGCCGAAAACCTGCTCACCGCGGGCGCGCGCAGCCTGATCGGCCAGCCCTTCCTGGGTTTTTTCGCCGAGCGCGCAGAGCTCGAGCGCTCGCTCGAGGACGCGCGCGTCATCCACTGGGATTACTCGGCGCGCAACGTCACCTACGTTCGCACCGGCCGGCAGCCGGTGCCGTTTTCCTGCACCGTGACGCGCATCGACGCGTTCGGCCTCGCGCTGCTCGCCGAGCTGCGGCCGATCGGCGAGCAGCTTCGCATCGAGCGCGAGGCGCGCATGGAGTCGGAGCAGCAGGCGAACCGCGAGCTGATCCGCAACCTCGCGCACGAGATCAAGAACCCGCTGGGAGGCTTGCGCGGCTCGGCGCAGCTGCTCGAGCGCGAGCTCGAGCGCGCGGAGTTGCGTGAATATACCCAGGTCATCATCAAAGAAGCTGACCGCCTGCAGACGCTGATGGACCGCATGCTCACGCCGCACCGCGCGCCGCGCCTCGAGCCGCTCGGGCTGCACGAGGTGCTCGAGCGCGTGAGGAGCCTGGTGCGCGCCGAGTTCGGCATCGAGATCGTGCGCGACTACGACCCGAGCCTGCCCGAGATCCTCGGCGACCGCGAGCAGCTGATCCAGGCGGTGCTCAATATCGCGCGCAACGCCGCGCAGGCCGGTAGCAAAACCGTCACTTTCAGGACCCGGGTCCTGCGGCAGATCACGATCCTCAAGAAGCGCTACAAGCTGGCATTAGAATTGCAAGTCATCGACGACGGCCCGGGCGTGCCGGAAGAGATCCAGGACAGGATCTTCAATCCGCTCGTTTCGGGCAGGGAAGGCGGCACCGGTTTGGGGCTTTCGCTCGCGCAGACGTTCGTGCATTACCACCACGGCGTCATCGAGTTCGAGTCGCGGCCGGGCCGAACCATATTCAGGATTCTGCTGCCGATCAGATGAAACCGGTCTGGATCGTCGACGACGACCGCTCCATCCGCTGGGTGATCGAGAAAGCCCTCAGCCGGGAGGGCATCGCGTACAACTCGTTCTCCTCGGCGCAGGAGGCGCTCGATGCGCTCTCGGACGCGGCGCCCGAGGTGCTGGTGTCCGACATCCGCATGCCGGGGCGCTCGGGGCTCGAGCTCCTGCAGGCGGTGAAGCAGCGCCATCCCGCCGTGCCGGTGATCGTAATGACCGCTTACTCCGATCTCGACAGCGCGGTCGCGGCGTTCCAGGGCGGCGCCTACGAGTACCTGCCCAAGCCCTTCGACATCGACCAGGCGGTCGATCTCATCCGGCGCGCGCTCGATGAAAGGCGAAGGGAATCCGAGGCGTCGGAGCCGCCCGCCGCCACGCCCGAGATCCTCGGCCAGGCGCCGGCGATGCAGGAGGTGTTTCGCGCCATCGGCAGGCTCTCGCAGTCGAGCGCCACAGTCCTCATTACCGGCGAATCGGGAACTGGAAAGGAGCTTGTCGCGCGCGCCCTGCACCGGCACAGTGCACGCGCCCAGCAGCCCTTCGTCGCGATCAACACCGCGGCGATGCCGAAGGACCTGCTGGAGAGTGAGCTGTTCGGCCACGAGCGCGGCTCGTTCACCGGGGCGCAGCAGCAGCGCCGTGGACGATTCGAGCAGGCCGAGGGCGGCACGCTTTTCCTCGACGAGATCGGCGACATGCCGGCCGAGCTGCAGACGCGGCTACTGCGCGTGTTGTCGGATGGCACCTTCTACCGCGTCGGCGGGCATCAGCAGATCAAGGTGAACGTCAGAGTCATTGCCGCCACGCACCAGAACCTCGAGCAGCGCGTGCGCGACGCCACCTTCCGCGAGGACCTCTACCACCGGCTTAACGTGATCCGCCTGCGCCTGCCGAGCCTGCGCGAGCGCTCGGAAGACATACCGCTTCTGACGAAGCATTTTCTCGCCGCCAGCGCGAAGCAGCTCGGTGTGGAACCCAAGCGCATCGCCGACGACGCGCTCGCGCATCTCGCGCGGCTCGAATTCCCCGGCAACGTGCGCCAGCTCGAGAACCTGTGCCACTGGCTCACCGTGATGGCGCCCGGGCAGGTGATCGACCTCGGCAACCTGCCGCCCGAATTTCGCGCTCAGCTTCCTGGCGACGCGGTGAACGCAGGCTCCGACTGGCTCGCCGCGCTCGAGCAGGAAGCCGAGCGGCGCCTCGCGCGCGGCGACACCGGCATCCTCGACGCGCTCGGGCGTCAGTTCGAGCGCGCCCTTATCGTCAAGGCCCTCGCGCGTACCGGCGGGCGGCGCATCGACGCCGCGAATCTCCTGGGGATGGGCAGGAATACGATTACCAGGAAGATTCAAGAACTGGGAATAGAAGATAAAGACGAGCAGGACGAAACCTGAGGTCGACCTAAAAAAGGGGTCAGGACCCTTTTTTCGGTAGCTGCGCGTAGCTCGCCGAAAAAAGGGTCCTGACCCCTTTTTCTTTACGCCGCTTTCTTCCGGTTCACCTCAAGCTTTGCGTCTACCAAGCCCACTACCTCATCAAGCACCGGCAGCTGAAGGCCCTTCTGCTTCGCGATGGCTTGTACCAGCCGGTCCACGCGCTCGATGTAGGGAGCGCCGGCGTACAGGGCGCGCGCGGCTGACGAGGGGCTGCCGAGGCTCTGCGCCGCGGCCGCATATTTCTCGAACGGCACGAGGTCGCTTTCCTTAGCGCCGAGCAGCAGGCACAGATTCACTACCCATTGGTACGTCGCGCGCGAAGCGTTGATGTCGGAGTGCACGGCGTCCTTGATGGCGCGCGGGCCTTCCCTGGTGATGCAGCGGTAGTTGCCCGCGATCAGCATCGCCCATTTGGCGAGCGGCACGAATACCGACTCGTGCACCTTCAGCTTCACCGGCAGCTCCATCTTGTCGAAGCGAGCGGCTTCGATGTCCGCTTCGAGCTGCTTGAGGATCGCGGTGTGCGCTTCGCCAGGAAAGCGCGCCGACTTGAAGTTGGTCGGCAGCCGGACCTGCAGCACGTTGATTTTCTCTTCGGGCGGACGGAAAGCCTGCGGATCCGGGCTGCACAGCGTCATGAACGCCGGGTCGAAGCCGTCCCACACGCTCGGATCGGTGTAGCAAGACCTCAAATCTTTCACCGAAACACCAGGAATACGCGCGAGATAGGGCAGTGGCGGCATGTTCATGATCGACATGCAGGGCACCTTCGCCCTCGCGACGGCATCGAGCAGCTCGCGCACGCCCGACGAGCGGTACTGCGGCTCCTGCATCGCCAGCGCGACCAGGTCGTACTCGGAAGGATTGATCGAACTGGGCCCCTCGGCCGACAGCTTGCCCGGGAGCTTCCACGAATGGACTTCAACCAGGCCCTCGCGCCCTTTCACCGGCATGCGCACGCGTATGCCTCCGGTGTTGATGGCATCGACCTCGGCCGGAAGGCAGACGAGCTTCACCGTGTGTCCTGCGAGGAGCAGCTTGGATGCGAGGAGGGACCCATATGAGGCCCCCAGAATGAGGATGTTGTACGGTTTCATAATGTGAAATCTCTCGCCGGGGATTGAGAAGAACAGGCTACTCCGTTAGGACGTTTATTTCATGTTGCGGTGCCACATTTCGGTTAATACAATGCTGTGATGCACATGTCCGGTCCTCTTCCCCAGGGCGTAGCGATCTCCGGTCCGATCAGCAAAGAGTTCGCGCAGATCCTGAGCCCCGAAGCGCTCGGCTTCGTTGCAAAGCTCCACCGCAAGTTCGAGTCCCGCCGCCAGGAACTTCTCGCGCGGCGCGCGCAGCGGCAAAAGGAATTCGACGCCGGCGCGAAGCCGGATTTCCTCGCGGAAACGAAAATGATCCGCGACTCCGACTGGCTCGTCGGCCCGCAGCCGAACGACATGCTCGACCGGCGGGTCGAGATCACCGGCCCGACCGACCGCAAAATGGTCATCAATGCCCTCAACTGCGGCGCGTCCACCTTCATGGCGGACTTCGAGGACGCGAACTGCCCGACCTGGCACAACATGATCGACGGGCAGCTCAACCTGCGCGACGCGGTGCGGCGCACGATCAGCTTCGAGAGCAGCGGAATCGACAGCAGCGGAAAGCTGTACCGCCTGAACGAGAAAACCGCGGTCCTCCTCCCGCGGCCGCGCGGCTGGCACCTGGACGAGAAGCACGTCACGATCGACGGCAAGCCGGTCTCCGGCGGCATCCTCGACTTCGCGCTGTTCTTCTTTCACAACGCGAAAGAGCTCATCAAGCGCGGCTCCGGGCCGTACTTCTACCTGCCCAAGATGGAGTCGCACCTCGAGGCGCGTCTCTGGAACGAGATCTTCGTCCTCGCGCAGAAAGAGCTGAACATTCCGCAAGGCTCGATCAAGGCCACCGCGCTTATCGAGACCGTTGTCGCCGCCTTCGAGATGGACGAGATCCTCCACGAGCTGCGCGAGCACTCCGCCGGGCTCAACATCGGGCGCTGGGACTACATCTTTTCCTGCATCAAGAAATTCCGCGCCAACCAGGATTTCTGCCTCGCCGACCGCGGGCAGGTGACGATGACCGCGCCCTTCATGCGCGCCTACGCGCTGCTATTGGTGAAGACATGCCACCGGCGCGGCGCGCCGGCCATGGGCGGGATGGCAGCGCAGATCCCGATCAAGAACGATCCCGCGGCGAACGACGCGGCAATCGAGAAAGTGCGGCAGGACAAGCTGCGCGAAGTCACCGACGGCTGCGACGGTACCTGGGTCGCGCACCCGGGCCTCGTGCCGGTGGCGAAGCAGGTCTTCGACCAGCACATGCCGCAGCCCAACCAGTACAACCGCCAGCGCCCGGACGTGAACGTCACGGCGAAGCAATTGCTCGATTTCCAGCCCGAGCGCCCCATCACCGAGGCCGGCCTGCGCAACAACATCTCGGTGGGCATCCAGTACCTCGGCGCCTGGCTCGCCGGAAACGGATGCGTCCCGGTCTACAACCTGATGGAAGACGCCGCCACCGCCGAGATCTCGCGCTCGCAGATCTGGCAGTGGATCCGCTCGCCCAAGGGCGTGCTCGAGGACGGCCGCAAGGTCACGACGGAGCTGTTCAGGAAGCTACTGGCGGAAGAACTCGCAAAAGTGAAATCCGCCGGCGCCGAAGGCAAGCTCGACGAAGCGGCGCGGCTCTTCGAGCGCATCACGTCCGACGACCAGTACGTCGAGTTCTTGACACTTCCTGCTTATCAGCTGATCGACTAACGAGGGCAGCTCGGCGCCGCTCAAATCGGCGCGGGCGCATCATAGCGGTAGCTACGGGGAGCAACCATGAGACCTCTTCTTGCAATTGCCGCCTTGGTGGTGTCGAACGCGGTGGCGGCGAGCGAACTGGTCGCGGAGCGCGTCCAGAAGCTGACCCGCGCCGTGCGCTGGCAGCCGGTGGCGGAGATCCCGGTCAACTTCAAGACCCACCATCCGCAGGGGATGGTGAAGATCGGCGACACGTTCTTCGTCTCCTCGGTCGAGATCACGGTGCCGACGAAGCGCTTCCCCGAGATCAGGGACGGCTATGACCGCGACACCGGCGAGGGCGCCGGGCATCTTTTCAGGATCGACGCCAAGGGAAACCTGCTCGGCAGCGTGAAGCTCGGCGAGGGCACGATCTACCATCCCGGCGGCATTGACTACGACGGCCGCCACATCTGGGTGGCGGTCGCCGAGTACCGCCCGAACAGCCGCTCGATCATCTACCGCGTCGACCCCCAGACGATGCAGGCGAGCGAAGTGTTCCGCTTCGCCGATCACATCGGCGGCATCGTGCACAATACCGACGACCGCACCCTGCACGGCGTGAGCTGGGGCTCGCGCCGCCTGTACAAGTGGACGCTCGGCCGCGACGGCAAAGTGACGAATGCGGGTACGCCGCCGGAGAAGTTGCGCGTGCCGAACCGCTCGCACTACATCGACTACCAGGACTGCCACTACCTCGGGGGCCGTCGCATGCTGTGCTCGGGCCTGAACAACTACCGGGTCAAGCCCGATGCACCCGCCTTCCCGCTCGGCGGACTGGAGATCGTCGACCTGAGGACCGACCAGGCCGTCTACCAGGTGCCGGTCGAGCTGTGGTCGCCGTCGGGCAAGCCGATGACGCAGAACCCGTTCTGGGTCGAGGCGAGCGAGAACGGGCTGCGCGCCTACTTCATGCCGGATGACGACAAGTCGACGCTGTTCGTTTTTGAGGCTGCGGTGAAGTAGGGGTCAGAGATGCGGCAGTCAGTCCGCGGCCCGCGCGGCGCCGCTTTCGAGGAGGGAAGCGATCTTCTGATCTGAGAGGCCGGCCTCGCGCAGCACCTCGCGCGTGTGCTCGCCGAGCCGCGGGGCGTGGCGCCGGTATTCGGGCTTGGACTCGGACCATTCCGAAGGCACGGCGAGGGTCTTGATGCGCCCTTCGCTCGGGTGATCGACTGCCTGCAGGTAGCCGATCGCGTTGAGGTGCGGGTCGGCGACGATGTCGTCGATGCTGTTCATGCGCTGCACCGGGATGTCGGCGCGCTCGAGCGCCTCGATCCAGAACGCGGTGCTGCGCGTCTTCATCTCTTCGGCAACCATGGCGTAGGCGCCGACGTAGTTCTTGCTGCGCGCCTCCTGCGTCGCAAACTCGGGCCGCGACAGGATCCCGGGCTTGCCGATGATGTCGACGAAGCCCTTCCACTGCTTGTCGTTGTAGATGAGCGCGCAGACGTAGCCGTCGCTCGTCTGGTACGGGCGGCGGTCGGGCGCGAGGATGCGCGCGTATCCGGGCTCGCCGTGCTGCGGGTCGAAGGTGTAGCCGCCGAGGTGGTCGGAGAGCACGATCTGCAGGAGGTGCTCCCACATCGGGACGTCGACCCGCTGACCCTTGCCGGTCTTCTCGCGGTAGTAAAGCGCGGCGCTCACCGCGCTCGCCACCTGCTGTCCGACTGAGCGGTCGGCGACGATCATCGGCGCATAGCGCGGCTCGGGCGCGCCTTGCTTCTGCAATAGCCACGGCAGACCCGAGGCGCCCTGGATCATGTCGTCGTACGCCGCCTTGGCGGCATAGGGGCCGCGCTGGCTGTAGCCGAAACAACCGACGTAGATGATCCTGGGGTTGGCCCTCTTCACTTCCTCGTAGCTCAGCTTCAAGCGCCCCATCGCCTGCGGGCGGATGTTGTAGACCAGGACATCGGCCTTGCTGGCGAGAGCAAGGCACGCTTCGAGCGCGGCCGGGTGCTTGAGATCCAGGACAACCGAGCGCTTGTTGCGGTTCACGTTGAGAAAGATCGCGCCCATGCCCGGGTGGCGGAACGGCCACGCCTGCCGCATCACGTCGCCGTCGGGCGGCTCGACCTTGATCACGTCGGCGCCGAAGTCCGCGAGGATCTGGGTCGCGTACGGCCCCATCACGACCGTGGTGAGGTCGAGAACCCGAACTCCGGTGAGCGGCCCGGCCATCTCCGTTACTCGGGCTGGATTCCCGCGAGCTTCACGAGCTTCGCCCAGTGCGCGATCTCGCTCTGGATGAACTTCCCGAACTGCTCGGGATCGAGCGGCGCCACGTCCGTGCCGATGCCGGCGAATTTCTCCTTCACGTCGGACTTGGCGAGCCCTTTGGCCGTGGCGTCGTACAGCTTCTGCACGATCTCGTTTGGCGTCTTCGCCGGCGCCACCAGCCCGAACCAGGCGATCAGCTCGTAGCCCTTCAGCTCCTCGGCGAGCGCTGGCATGTCCTGCGCCAGCGGCGTGCGCTTCGCGGAGGTGACGGCCAGGCCGCGGAGCTTGCCGCCTTTTGCCTGGGCGAGCGCGTTCCCGAGATCGACGAACGTGAAGGCGAGCGACCCGCCCATCGTGTCGGTGATCGCCTGTGGGATGCCCTTGTACGGCACCTCGACTACATCGAGATTGCCGAGCGACTTCAGCATGGCGAGCGACACCTGCGAGCCGGCCGAGCCGTAGCCGGCCGAAAGCTTGCCCGGCTGCTTCCTGACATGACCAAGAAACTCCTTCAGGTCTTTCGCGGGAAAATCCGGCCGAACCATCAGCATGAACGAGGTGGTGCCCAGGCGAGCGATCGGCGCGAAGTCCTTCACCGGGTCGTAATTCAGCTTCTTGAACAGGCTGACATTGGCCGCCTGCGGCGTGTTGGTCGTCACCATCAGCGTAAGGCCATCCGGCGCGGCGCGCGCCACCTCGGCCGCAGCGATTCCACCCTGCGCGCCGGGCTTGTTCTCGACGACGAACGGCTGGCCGAGCGCGGCCTGCAGCTCGCTGCCGGTGAGGCGCGCGACGTGATCGGTGGCGCTGCCGGCGGGGAACGGCACGATCAGCTTGACCGGGCGCGAGGGATAGGTTTGCGAATGGGCAACCGGGATGGCCAGCGCGAGCAGCAAGGATGTCCACCATCTCATGAGAGCCCCTTAAGCGTTGAGTTTGGCGAGCAGGTCGCGGGTCTTCACCGGGTCGCTCGCTCGCAGCACGCGCTGCGCGAGGGCCTGCACCTCGGCGAGGTTGGTGCGCAGGATGCGCTCCTTGATCGCCAGGAGCTGCGACGGGTGCATCGAGAAGTTGCGCAGGCCCAGTCCGAGCAGCAGGCGCGTGAGCTGCAGGTCGCCCGCCATTTCTCCGCAGACCGCGACCGGGACGCCGCCCCGGGTGGCGGTTTGAATCGTGCCGGCGACGAGCGTGAGCACCGCGGGATGCAGCGGATCGTAGAGGTGCGCGACCGAGTCGTCGGTGCGGTCGATGGCGAGCGTGTACTGGATGAGGTCGTTCGTGCCGATGGACAGGAAGTTGAGCCGCCGCATGAACATCGGCAGCGCGAGCGCCGCGGCGGGGATCTCGATCATGCCGCCGATCGGGATGTCCTTGTCGTAGGGCTGGCGGCGCTCGTCGAGCTGCGCCTTGGCCTGGGCGATGAGCGTGAGCGTCTGGTCGATCTCATGGGCGTGCGCGAGCATCGGCAGCAGCATGCGCACTTTGCCGTAGTGCGAGGCGCGCAGGATCGCGCGCAGCTGCGTGAGGAACATCTGCGGCTCGGCGAGGCACAGGCGGATCGCGCGCAGCCCCATCGCCGGATTGGGCATGGTGTGCGAGCCCTCGCCGCTGCCGTTCAGCGCCTTGTCCGCCCCCAGATCCAGCGTGCGCAGCACCACCGGCCGGCCCTGCATCGCCTTCGCGACCTCGCGGTAGGCGTCGAGCTGCTCCTCCTCGCCTGGCAGGTCCTTGCGGTTGAGGAACATGAACTCGGTGCGGAACAGGCCCACGCCTTCGGCGCCCGCCTCCAGCACCTCGGGCATGTCCTGCGGCAGCTCGATGTTGGCGAAAAGCTCGATCGGCGTGCCGTCGACCGTGGCGGCGGGCGTGGACTTGAGGCGGCGGAGGCGCTTCTTCTCCGCCTTGAGGTCGGCCTGGCGCGCGCGGTACTCGGCGAGCACCAGCGGGTCCGGATTGACGATCAGCAGGCCCTGCGTGCCGTCGACGATCAGGGTCTCGCCTTCGGCGATCGTCTCGCGGGCGTGATGCAGGCCGACGATCGCCGGGATGCCGAGCGAGCGCGCCACGATCGCGGTGTGCGAGGTGACGCCGCCGACGTCGGTGACGAAGCCGCCGAAATGGTGCTTCTTGAAGAGGATCATGTCCGCGGGCGACAGATCGTGCGCCACCACGATCAGCTTCTCCTCCTCCGAGATCGCCGGCGGGCTGAGCGTCTGGCCGCCCATCAGCGCCTTGAGCACGCGCTCGACCGCCTGCTGCACGTCGGCCTTGCGCTCGCGCAGATAGGGATCCTCGATCTCCTCGAAGCGCTCGACCAGGCGCTCCATCTGCTGCACCAGGGCCCATTCGGCGTTGGCGCGGCGCTTGCGGATCATCTCGCGCGGCGCCTGCGCCAGCGCCGAGTCGTTGAGGATCATGCGGTGCAGGTCGAGGAAGGCCTCGAACTCGGCCGGCGACCCGGGCGGGATATGCGCCTTGAGCGCGGCGAGCTCCTCCTGGGCGGCGAGCATCGCGCGGTCGAAACGCATCACTTCGGCGTCGACCGCTTCCGGCGCCACCTCGTAATGCGCCACTTCCAGCCGCGCAGTGGAAACGAGGTGCGCGTTGCCTACGGTGATCCCGCCTGATACGGGGTAACCGTGGAGTACGAAATTCATTCTCCCTCGCCGAACTTGTCTGCGATCAGCTTGGTGATCGCGGCGATCGCCTGCTCGGCGTCGGCGCCCTCGGCCTCGATCAGCACCGAGGTGCCCTGGCCGGCAGCGAGCATCATCACGCCCATGATGCTCTTTGCGTTGACGCGCCGGCCGCTGCGCGAGATCCAGATCTCGCACGGGTAGTTGCTGGCGAGGTGGGTGAGCTTGGCCGCCGCGCGCGCATGGAGCCCGAGCTTGTTGACGATGCGAGCATCGACGCTAGGCATCGCAGCAGCGGTCATTGTTCATGTGCACCACGCCTTCCGCGCCGCCGGTAAGCGCTCTCTTGACCGCCCCCGCGAGCGAGCCGTTGCGGCCTGTGAGCACGCGCAGCAGCATCGGCAGGGACGCCCCCGAAACGCCCTCGATGCGGCCGTCCTCGAGCAGGCGCGACACCACGTTGCCGGGGGTGGCGCCGAAGATATCGGTGAGCACCAGCACTCCGTCGCCCGAATCGAGGCTCTCCATGAGCTCGCGCGCGCGCAACACGAGGTCGTCGATGTCGTCGGCGCGCCAGACACTGAGGGTCGCCACCTGCTTCTGCTCGCCGCCGAGGATCTGGTTCGCGCTCGTGAGGAGCGACGTACCGATGTCGCCGTGCGAGACGATGAGAACGCCGATCACTGGAGTTTCCGCTCCAGGGCATCGAGAAACATGCCCGACACGTCGAACCCGCTCTGGTCCTGGATCTCGCGGAAGCACGTCGGGCTCGTGACGTTCACCTCGGTCAGCCAGTCGCCGATGACATCGAGACCGACCACGAGCAGGCCTCGCTTGGCAAGGACGGGCCCCAGGGCGCCCGCGATCTCGCGGTGCCTCGCGGTGACGGGCTGGGCCACCCCGCGCGCGCCGGCGGCGAGGTTGCCGCGCGAGTCGCCGGTCTTCGGGATGCGCGCGAGGCAGTGCGGCACCACCGCGCCGTCGATCAGGATCACGCGCTTGTCGCCCTGGGCGATCTCGGGAATGTAGCGCTGCGCCATCACCGTGCGCGTGCCGAGCTCGGAAACCGTCTCCACGATCACGTTTCGATTCGGGTCGTCGTGCCGCACGCGGAACACGCCGTGCCCGCCCATGCCGTCGAGCCGCTTCAGCACGACATCGCGATGCTCCGCGACGAAGCCCTGCAGGTCGTCCATGCGGCGCGCCACGAGCGAGGGCACGGTGAATTTCGAGAATTCGCTGATCGAGAGCTTCTCATTGTGATCGCGGATCGCATCGGGCGCGTTGTACACGCGCGCGCCCTCGCGCACGGCCTGCGAAAGCAGCCAGGTACTGGTCACGTACTCGAGGTCGAAGGGCGGATCCTTGCGCATCAGCGTGGCACTGAAATCCGCAAGCCAGCGCCGCTTGGTCTCGTGAGTGCGGTACCAGTCCTCGTCGTTGTCGGTGAGCGAGATGCGCTGCACCCCGGCGCCGACGCGGCCCTGCAGCCAGTGGAGGCGCTCCTGCTCGCACACCCAGATCGCGTGGCCGCGCTTCTGCGCGGCACGCATCATCGCGACGCTCGTGTCCTTGTACGCCTTGAGCGACTCGGGCGGGTCGATGATGAAGAGGAACTGCAGAGCACCCCTGCCTTACTTGCTTTGCGAAACCATGAACTCCACGGCAGCGCGGATCTCCGCATCGCTGAGCGACGGGTTGCCTGCTTTCGGCGGCATCGCGCCCTTGCCCTTGATGACCGACTGCACCATCGCGTCCTGACCGGTCTTGACGCGCGGCGCCCACGCCGCCTTGTCGCCGAGCTTCGGCGAGCCCGCCACCGACTGCTGGTGGCAGGCGAAGCAGACTTTGTCGTAGACGGTTTTGCCGTCCACGACCGCTGCGGTTTTTTGGGTTTGAACCGCGGCAGGCGCCTTGAAGCTGGCGCCCGCCTGGTTCGCCATGTGGATCACGGCACGCCTGATCTCTTCTTCGGTGAGCGAAGGGTCGCCGGCCTTCGGCGGCATCGCGCCCTTGCCCTTGATGACCGACTGCACCATCGCGTTCAAGCCCTGCTTGAGGTGTGGCGCCCAGTCGTTCTTGTCGCCGATCTTCGGCGCCTTCGCGACGCCCGCCTGGTGGCAGGCGGTGCACGTCGCCTGCACGATGGCTTCGCCGGAGCGCGCACCAGGCGCTGCGGCGGGCGCGCCGATCTCGAGCTTCGCCACCGGCTGGATGCGCGCGGCGACCGACTCGGCCGTGAGCGCCTGCGGATCGGCGCGCGTGCCGCTCATCACGAGCTGTACCAGCAGAACGATGCCGATGATCGGCACCAGGAACGAAAGCAGGATCACCACGACCAACTGCTGCGGGGTCTTGATGAACGACTCGTGCTGGTCGTGCGCTTCCACGATTGGCTTTTCTATTCTGGAAAGTCCAAATTCTAGCTTGAAAGCTAACGCGTGGACGCGGAAGGGGAAACGGGCTATCCTGCGCGTCCGTTTTTTCCGAGCGCCCGTAGCTCAGCGGATCAGAGTATTGGCCTCCGAAGCCAAGGGTCGTGGGTTCGAATCCCGCCGGGCGCGCCACACTTTCCCCGCATTCCCTCAACGCACCGCGCGCCGCACGAAATCGGTCAATCGGCCTCGCAGCGCCGGGTCGCGCAGCGATTGAATGTGGCCCGCGGCCGGCACGATCCATAGTTCCTTCGGCTGCGCCGCGAGCTCGTAGAGCTGGCGCGAGTGGTGCGGCGGCACGATGCCGTCGCGCTCGCCATGGATCAGCAGCAGCGCGATCGGGCTCACGGCGCCGACCGAGGTGCGAGGCGAGTAGTCGTTGTCGACGGTCAATGCCGGCAGCCACTGGAACGGCCACGTGAGGAAGAAGTCCGCCATCTTTTCCCTCACGATGAGGCGGTAGTCGGCGAACGCGCTGTCGGCGATCACCGCGCGCACGCTCGATCGGTGCGCGCCCCGCACCGCGTAGTGGATCGCCAGCGCGCCGCCGAGGCTCTGGCCGAACAGCACGATGCGCTTCGGATCGACGTCCCGCCGCGCGAGCAGCGCGCCGAGGGCGGCGTCGATGTCGAGCTGTACGCCCGGCAAGGATGGCGAGCCGGCGGATCCGCCATAGCCCCGGTAGTCGAGCGCAAGGACGTTGAGGCCCTCCGCCGGCATCCAGGCGACGCTGGCGATGTGGGTGCTGATGTTTTCCGCGTTGCCGTGCAGGAACAGCACCGTGGCCTGCGCTTCGCCGCGCGCCGGCAGGAACCATGCAAGAAGGTCCACGCCGTCGGCGGCGCGCAGGGCGACGGTCTCGTAGCGCAGGCCGAGCGTTGCCGGACTGGCGATCAACTCGCGCTGCGGTTGGAAGAACGTCTGCGTGCACCCGCTCGCGAGGAGCATGCAAAATGACACGAAAGCAACGCGCAGCAATGCATCACGCACGCTGCGATCGTACGCCTTGACAGGAGCGCTGCCGCCCGCGAAGAATGGATTACCGTTCCTTCTGTTATGGGAACGCAACATAGGGAGATTCGAATGAGAAAATTCGTGGCAGCCGCGGTGGTCGCCGCGCTGTTCCCGGCCGTTGCCCTCGCGCAGCAGAACAATGTCGGCAGCTGCGGCTGGGGCTCGAAGTTGTTCGACGGCCAGTCCGGCGTCTTTCCTCAGGCGTTGGCGGGTATTACCAACGGGACCGCGGGCAACCAGACCTTCGGCGTCTCCAGCGGCACCTCGGGTTGCACGCAGGACGGGACAGTTCGCTCCACCTGGAAGACCGCGATGTTCATCGACGGCAACAAGGAGCGGCTGGCGCGCGACATGTCGGTCGGCAGCGGCGAGGCGCTCGAGTCGCTCGCGCACCTGCTCGGCGTCGAGCAGGTGGACCGCCCGGCATTCAACCGTATCGCCCGCGACAACATGCAGCGCATTTTCCCGGCCGACAACGCCGACACGGAGCAGGTCGTCTCCGCGCTGCGCGCAGTGCTCATGAGCGACGCGAAGCTGGCGCGCTACACGCTAGCGCTCTAGAGCCAGAACAAGCTGCATCCTCGACGCAAAACCCTGTGGCGTCTGCCACGGGGTTTTTTTTTACTCCTGTTGTTCATCGGACGCGCGGCGGCCGCCGACGGCCATGCCGAGGAGCTCTTGGCGCGCGCGCGCGCCTTGAAGCTTGCCGAGCGCGCCGAGTGGCGCAAGCTGCTGCATTACGTCCCCAACCTGATCGCGCCAGGGGTGCACGGCCAGGTTGACAGTCGCGCGTTCTACAACGCGCCTGACGGCAAGAACGACCCGGGCGCCGAGCTCGAGGCCACCCTGCTCAGCTTCTTTTCGCCGGCGCCGGAGAGCGACGAGCAGCAGCATCCGCAATGCCGCTTTCCTGCACGCCACGCGTGGCTCGACGCGGAGCTCGGCTTCGATCGCGCCCGCATGCCGCGACCGCAGTGCAGCCGGTACCGGGAGTGGCGCTCGGCGCTCGATGCCCGGCAGCTCACACTGGTGTTCGCCTCGGCCTACCTCAACAACCCGGGGTCGATGTACGGGCACACGCTGCTGCGCGTGGACGCCGCGGACCAGGACGAGCGCACCCGCCTGCTCGCCTATTCGATCAGCTTCGCCGCCGCCACCGACGAAACCAACGGCCTGCTGTACGCGGTGAAGGGGCTGTTCGGCGGCTACGCCGGGGTGTTCCAGCTGCTGCCGTACTACGTGAAAGTGCGCGAGTACGGCGATCTGGAGAACCGGGACTTGTGGGAGTACGAGCTCGACTTCGGCCCCGAGGAGGTCGAGCGGGTGCTGCGTCACGCCTGGGAGCTCCTGCCGACCTATTTTGAGTACTACTTTTTCGACGAGAACTGCTCGTACCATCTGCTCGGTCTGCTGCAGGTTGCGCGGCCGGATCTCGAGTTGACCGCGTCGTTCCGGCTCTGGGCGCTGCCGGTCGACACCGTGCGGGTCTTGACCGAGCGGCCCGGGCTGGTGAGAAGGATCGTCTACCGCCCGGCGAGCTCGACGATCCTCGGCGCGCGCCTCGCTCGCATGCAGCCGGACGAGCGACGCATGGCTAGGGACTTGGGACTGGGCACGCTGAGCGCGAGCGATGCCGCGCTGCGCGCGCTGCCCGCCGAGCGCGCCGCGGCGGTGATCGAAGCGGGACACGACTACCTCAACTACCGGCGCACGACCGGGGAGGGCGAAGCGCCCGACGGCGGCGCGCTCGCCCGCGAGATCCTCGTCGCGCGCAGCCAGCTTGACGCGCCTTCGCAGTCACCGCGCATCGAGCCTGGCGTTCGCCCTGACCAGGGCCACCGCACCGCGCGCATCGCGGCCGGCGCTGGGCGGCGGGAGCGCGAGGACTTCCTCGAGCTCGGCGTGCGCCCGACCTACCACGACATCGTCGACGACGACGCGGGCTACATCGCTGGCGCGCAGATCGAGTTCTTCAAGCTGCGCGCCCGGCGCTACGAGCGCGGGGACGCGCGTATCGAGAGCTTCATCCCGGTGGAGGTCTTCTCGCTCTCGCCGCGCGACGAATTCTTCCAGTCCCGCTCCGGGCGCCTCGCCCTCGGCTGGCAGCGCACGTTCACCCGCAGCGGCGCCGAGCCGCTCGCGATCGGCGCCGACGGCGGCTTCGGCGGAGCGTGGCAGCCCAGGACGGGGGCGCGCTTCTATGCAACCGCGGAAGCGGCCGTCCGCGCGCATCACGCGTTCGAGGACGGCTACACGCTCGGCGCGGGCGCGCGCCTCGGCGCCCTGGTCGATCCCGTCGCGCGCTGGCGCATCCACGCCTACGCCCAGCAGCTCGGCTCGCTCGCCGGCGAGCGCCACGACCCTGGCGCGCTCGTCCTGGAGCAGAGGTTGACCCTGACGCGCGATATGGCGCTGCGCCTCGACCTCAGCCGACAGCGCGAATCGGGCCGCACCTTCGATACTGCGCTGCTCTCCCTGCAGCTCTATTTCTGACTGACCGAGCTCCTGCAGCGCTATTCCGGCTAGGCCGGCTGCGTTTATCATTGGGACTGCCGATCCAGGCAGTCCTAGCGGAGAACTGAGCCTATGTCACCCATTCGCGCCTTCGGCGCCGCGGCCGTGCCGGTCGCCGCCGTACTAGCCGCATTTGCCGCCAGCGTCGCGGCCCAGCAGTACCCGACCCGGAACATCTCGATGATCGTGCCGTACGCGGCGGGCGGTCCAACCGACACCGTGGCGCGCGTGACGGCGCAGGCCATGTGCAAGCCGCT
>Ga0105340_1000586_pt1 | contig 17417 bp, 12 predicted proteins | sample EasRivMeERMLT700_FD_89676 | JGI IMG/M metagenome (GOLD analysis project Ga0105340, IMG submission 89676) | Soil microbial communities from meander-bound floodplain in the East River, Colorado, USA - East River MetaG ERMLT700 | ecosystem: Environmental > Terrestrial > Soil > Floodplain | place...
CTGGCCCATGACGCCGAAATCGTTGGGCGTGCGGACGATGCCTTCGCCGAAGTGATAGTGCCAGATGCGATTGACCATGACGCGCGCGGTCAGCGGATGCTCCGGACTCGCGAGCCATTTCGCGAGCGTCAAGCGGCGCAGGCTCGTCTCCTTTGCGGCGGGCAACACCGGTTGCTTCGCCACAAGGACCGCGGGGAAGCCGGGCGCGACCTTCGGGCCAGGCCGCGTCGCCTTGCCGCGGATCAAGAGATGCGTGTCCGGCGCTTGCGGCGTCGGCTCATGGAGGAAGTAGCCGCGCGGCAAATCGGGCGTCTTCTCACGCAACTCGGCGATCTTCGCCTTGATCTCCGGCGGCGCGGGCTTGCCCTTGGGCACGTCTTTCATGAGGGCGCCGATCTGGCGTTCACGCTCCTTATAGCGCTCAATTTCGTCGCGCGTGCCGACCGGGTAATCCAGCTCCAGCCGGCCAAGCTGCGGCCTGACCAGCGGATCGAAGATCGCCACCATGCGATAGTAATCGTGCAACGTCAACGCTTCGAACTTGTGATCGTGACAGCGAGCGCACGCCAATGTGGTGCCCATGAATACAAGCGAAGTCGCGTTGACGATGTCGTCGAGTTGATCGAAGCGATCTTCCTTCGGATCGGCGGGTTCGTCGTCCCAGGGGCCGAGACGGTTGAAGCCCAACGCGATGAGGGCGTCCGCGCGACTGCCCTCACCCCCGGCCCCTTTTCCAGGGGGAGAGGGGGGAAAGGCAAGCTCATCCCCTGCGAGTTGTTCCATCAAGAAGCGATCGTAAGGCTTGTCGTCGTTGAACGACTTGATGACGTAATCGCGATAACGCCAGACGCTCGGCTTGATGGCGTCGCGTTCGTAGCCGGCCGTTTCCGCAAAACGCACGACGTCGAGCCAATGGCGGCCCCAGCGTTCGCCGTACGTCGGCCGACCGAGCAAATCCTTGACGACGGCGTCCATCGCTGCGGGCGTCGGTTTCTTGAGGAACGCGTCTTGCTCCGCGATCGTCGGCGGCAAGCCGGTGACGTCGAGATGAACGCGTCGCAACCACGCCGCGGGCGACGCGGGGGCCGCGGGTTGCCAGCCTTTCGCTTCGAGCTTCGCCAGCACGAACGCGTCGATTGGATTGCGCACCCACGCGGCATTTTTCAACTTCGGCACGGCGGATCGCTTGACCGGCTGATACGACCAGTGAGCGCGGTCGGCCGGCTTGATCTTGGCGTCGTACTTCGCGAGGTCCTTCGATTCGCCGCCGCGCACCAAGCTGGCGAGAACCAGGACACCAACGATCGTCAATTCACGTTGCATGAGGCGCCTCGAATGTTGTCTACGCCGTGCCTTCATGCCGATATTCGCAAGGATTGGCACGCCGCACGATAGCTCTCGTCGAGCTGAACGGGAACACTCAGATCCAGCGCGAGCCAGAGCGGCATGATGGAATCCTTCCCAGCGGCGCGGGCCGTGCAGCGGCGGATGATAATGATCGAGGAGCGGCATATCCGTTCTCCAAGAACGATGCATCACACGATTGTATCACAATACCGAGGCTTTACACAAAAACCCCATAAGCCCCGGGGTGAGGTACTCCGAACCTCGGGGTTCGGAGTACCTCACCGCGGGGCTTCATCTGTTTTTGAGCAAAGCCGCTCCGGATCGTCAGATGCCTCAATCAAGAAAATGCGTCGAATTCATTTTTTTTTCGTTAATTCCTGCGAACTCAATTCCGCTGCGCACGTATTAACGATGAATCCACGATTGTTTCTTGATCGCTCATCAATAATGGATTTTTAATCGTCGATTTTGTAATAATTGGTTCTGGATGGAATTCGGATCGAATCGGCCAAGGCAGAGTTTCTGCTCGTTTTGTGGAAGTTTCTGCTTGATTCCGAAACGTTATTCGGTCAAAATTTCATTGAATCCTCATTACGCGTTCTAACCAGGGAGTGCCAGGTTATGCGTCTCTCCAAGTCGCGGCATTCGGCGTTCACGTTGATTGAACTGCTGGTCGTCATCGCCATCATTGCCATTCTCATCGCCTTGCTGGTTCCCGCCGTTCAAAAGGTTCGCGAAGCGGCGGCCCGAAGTCAGTGTACGAACAATCTGAAGCAGATTGGCCTGGCCATCCACAGCTTTCATGACACACATAAATACCTCCCGGCCGGCGGCAACAGCGACGAACCTCCCTACGGCACCGGCGGCGGCTGGGGTAGCGCGTGGACCGTATTCATCCTGCCGTACATCGACCAGGGCCCATTGTACAGCCGGTTCACGTTCACCGGCGGCTCAGGCTGGGGCGCGTCGGCGTCCAACAATTGCACTCAGGCGAACAACCTCCGCATTGCCGTTTATTTGTGCCCATCGTCACCCGTCGGCGACATGGCCCAGTCCCCGCACAACGCCCAACCGCAAAGCAATCATTACGTCGCCGTCACCGGCGCCATCAACGGCTTGATCCCGGGCTATACCGAAAAGCGAATCTATACCAACAGCGGCTCGGCTGGTTGTTGCTCCGGCGGCCTCGCCAGCGGCGGCGGCGCCATCATTCCCGGCTCCAAGAATCGCCTCACCATGGTCAAGATCTCGGACGGCACCAGCAATCAGCTTGCTATTAGCGAACAAAATGATTGGATCGTCACGCTGAACGGCACCAAGGAAAAGTGGGGCGCCGGCCTCCTGCACGCCTGGATGATCGGCTGGCATTCATCGAATCAACCCGAAAACAACGCCAACGTCGGCGATGCTCGCACCTTCCAGATGACCACGATTCGCTACCAGATCAACCGCAAGAACGGCTGGCCAAACGCGCCGGGCGACTGCGGCGGGCAAGGCGTTTGCGACAACCTCGGCACCAACATCCCGCTCAACTCCGCCCATAGCGGCGGCGTCAACGCGCTCATGCTCGACGGCACCGTCCACTTCCTGAGCACCAGCATGTCGATCGCCACCCTCGCCCAGCTGGCCACGCGCGACGACGGCGTACCGACGAATTTCCCGTGAAATGACTTCGGTTTGATGTTTTGGATATCTTTTCGAGCAAGGGCTATGACTGTTATGAAACCGACTCTCCCGTTTGTTTTCGTCGTCCTTTCGGCCGCACTGGTGCTGACGGGTTGCAGCGAAAGCCACAAATCCGTCAAGCGCGTCCAGGTGAGCGGACGGGTCACGCTCGACTCCAAGCCGCTCACCACCGGCACGATCACCTTCGACCCGGTCTCCGGCGAAGTCCCGTCGACGCTTGAAATTCTCGACGGCGCCTACGAGGGCCGAGCCCCCGCCGGCAAAAACACCGTGCGCCTGTCGGCCGTCAAGAAAATGTCGATGAAAGAGAAGATGAAAATGGACGGCCCCGGCTACGATACGCTGGTGGACGTGAACTTGCTGCCATCGCGCTACAACTCCGAGAGCAAGATTACGCGCGAGGTTGACGAGTCCGGCGACAACAAGTTCAACTTCGATCTGAAGACGAACTAGCGGCGCGGCCACGTTTCGATGCGACACAAAAAAACGCCGGGAGCCAAACTCCCGGCGTTCTCGTGCGCTGACGTAGACAATGGGTCGGGAGTATTCCCGACCCGTTTTCTTCCCCGGGCGAAACTGGGTTTTCATTCCGTAAAGGGTACACTGCCTAATATTAAATGCCCGTGCCGTACGTGCCTTGGAATCCCTTAATGGCGGTGACGTTGTTCTTAAGGAAATCCAGCAAGCCGTCGTCCGCCGGGGCCTTTGCCTTCATGTCCTGCGTGAACGCCCAATCGGTGTACGGTGGCTTCGTCCACGTGACTGTGAATTTCGGTGCTTGTTGATTTGTGGAGAGCCAATGGAAAAAGTCAATCATGGTATGATACCACCGCACATGATTCGATTGCCCGAGTCCTGTGTATTTTTTCTGCTTGCCGGCTACCCACGTAGCGATTTTTCCCGAAGAGTTGGTGCTGTTGCTGTAAGTTAAGCCACATTTCCCTTGCACGATTTTGTGGAGGAATTGGTGGACCCCCCCGAAACCAGATAATTTCAAAATCGTCTCGTAAGAATACATCTGGGCCGTCGGCAATCCCATATAGTTCATCGCGCCTTGCTCATGGGGCGCCGCTGCGAAATCAGTCTGGAAAGCGTTTTTGTCTTTGTCGTTCCTTATCCAGGGAGTCATGTCGGTATCTCGATCATTTGGTTGACCGTATACCTTCGTTGCCCTGATCTGCTTGATCGCCCAGAGGGACGGTTGGTACGGCGGCACGCCTTGAATCGCGGCCTGAACGATCTGCGCGACGTTCCAGGTGCTGTCCGTTTCGAGGTCGCATTTTGCCCGACCGTAGGGGATGAGGCCCAACTGCGCATTGCTGACTTGCGTGTCAATGAGCTGGAATTTTGGCTTATTGATCGCGTTGGTGAGTTCGAACAGGCAGGACTCGGCCGCCTCCTTCAAACCGTCGTCCTTTAGAACTTTGTTGGTGTCGTACAAGGTGTCCGCAAGACTTAGCTGCACCTTCGTGCCCTCGGTCTTCGTCTTACCTTCCTTCTCCAAGATTATGGTCGCCTGCAACTGTTCGGCCGCGCGAAACAGCGTTTGACCGGGCACATTTCCATTGACGTCGAAACCATTCAGGAGTGCGATGATGCTGTTTAGGACGTTGTAGGCTTGCATGTTGATGGTTACCGTCGTCGGTGCACCGTTGCCGAGCGTAACAGAGAGGTTCATGGAGTTCTCCTTGGCGCGCGGTGATGGGGACCTGCCCGCGCTCCGTGAAAAGGGTTGTGAGCTGCTCTGTAGAAAACCTTGGATCTCCACGCAAGGTCGAAGCACCTAACGATGCATGAGCAAGCCCAGTCGAAGCTTCAGGGATAAAGCCGCCGAACAAAAAAAATGAACAGCCTGAGGTTGTTTTTCACGATTTGGGCTAGCGGGCTTAGCCCACGCCAGGCGATGCTTGGCTAGGCTAACATCGCATGAGAATGCGACGTCGGTTGTGAGAAAAACGGGCCATGACGCGCGCGTTCGTGGGTAAGTGCCCACAAACGCCCCGTTTTCCCAGTGTTTTTCGCAAATCGACTTACCCAACCGCAGTTGGGTAAATGGGCGCCATGCCATTTTCTGTCTGGTTCAGCCCAATTCAACGCCGGGCATCAAACCGACGAGCGACGATTAAACCCGGCACGCAAGAAAGGCATCGTCATGGGAAAACCCGTCGTCGCAACTCCTTTTGTAGCAACATGATTTCCCATGATTCCATGGTTGCGGTACGGGGTCAGGACACCGGCTCAAACACCGCCGGCTTGGCGTCGAGGACCTGACGCACCTTGTCGGCCAGGGCGCCGGTCGTGAATGGCTTCGGCAGGAACGCGAACTCGGCGTCCAGGATGCCGTGACGCACCACCGCTTCGTTCGGGTAGCCGGATACGAACAGTACCTTCAACTCGGGCTTCGCGGCGAGCAGCCGATCCGCGAGGCCGCGGCCGTCCAGATAGGGCATCACCACGTCCGTTACCAGGATGTCGATCTCCGACGCGTGGCCATCGAAACGCGCTAGCGCATCTGCGCCGTCACACGCCTCCAATACCGTGTAGCCGCACATCTCCAGCACCTGCCGGGCCAGAGAGCGGACGCAATCTTCGTCCTCAACCAACAATACCGTTTCGTTGCCGCGGGGTAACTTATTCATCTCACTCCTTGCCTTTCCTTTAGTGGCCGAATCGTGGACCAAAGGCAAATAGACCTTGAAGGTCGTGCCCTGGCCAAGCTCGGTGTAGACGTCGATATATCCGTTAAAAGTCTGCACGATGCTCTGGACGGTCGCGAGACCAAGGCCAGTTCCCTTGCCGGGCCCCTTGGTCGTAAACAATGGCTCGAAGATCCGTGCTTTGGTCTCAGCATTCATGCCGACGCCAGTATCCGTGATGGCAAGCATTACATAGTTGCCGGGCTGAGCTTGAGTGTGACTCAGGCAGTAAGATTGGTCCAAAGTTACATTGGACGTCTCGATCGTTAACTTTCCTCCTTTGGGCATGGCGTCACGAGAGTTAATGGCGATATTGAGGATCACTTGCTGCATTTGGCCTGGGTCAACCTTGACCATGCCGAGATTGGGCGCGAGCGCCGTGGTGACGATGATGTCTTCGCCGATCAGGCGGCGGAGCATCTTGTCGGTGTCGGAGGCGACGGCGTTCAAGTCGAGCACTTGCAGCTCGGCGACCTGCTTGCGCGTGAAGGCGAGAAGCTGACGCGTGAGCGCCTCCGCGCGGTTGCCGGCGTTGCGGATTTCGTTCAAGAGGTCGCGCGCCGGATCGCCGGGCGGTAGTCGGCGCAGCATGATTTCGCTGTAGCCGAGGATGACGGTGAGCAGGTTGTTGAAATCATGGGCGACACCGCCGGCGAGCTGGCCGAAGATCTCCATCTTCTGGGCCTGGCGAAATTGCTGCTGGAGCCGCTTCGTCGGCGCGAGATCATGGGCGACGAAGACGGCGCCGCGCGGATTGCCGTCGGCGCCGCACACCGAGGATGCGGTGAGGCTGACCTCGACGCGTCGGCCGCCGCGGGCGATGCAGACCGTCTCGGGCCGGCTAATCGTGTCGTTGCAGCGGACAGCTTCCATGGCTTCGCGATGCTCGGCGGCCCGAGCGGGATCGATGAGCATCTTTATCGATCGGCCGATCGCGTCGCGTCGTCGGTAGCCGAACAGCCGTTCCGCGCCGCGATTCCAGTCGATGATGACGCCATCCAGATTGCAGGAGATGACGGCATGCTCCAATTCAAACGGCGACGGCGCATTTGAGTGCGCGAAAGCGTACGGCGGCGGTTCGCGATGGCGTTTGATTTGCAGGGCAATGGCACTGGAAACAGCCGCGAGCGTTTCGAAGGTCGTCAAGGCCATCGGCGCTCGATCGAAGACGGCGAGCACGCCTTCGAGCTCGTCGTCCACGAGGAGTGGGAATCCGACGTAAGACGTCAGCCCCACGCCGTGCAGCAAGTCGCGTTCGTTTTCTTCGAGGCCGTCGTACGCCGCGTGGCTCATGCGCGGCTGCCGCAGGTGCGCGATGGCGCCGATCGTGGTGTGGCCGATCGGAATATTCGCGAAGGCCTGATCGAAAGCGGGCGCGGCGCCGGCGCCGGCGCGGAGTTCGAGAACGTCGTTTTCGTGAACCCAGATGCGCGTGAGGGGACAACGCAGGTGCCGGCCAAGCGTGTCCGCACAGGTTTGCAGAGAGTGCCGCAACTCGCTGCTGGAGGCGAGGATTTTGGTCATCTCGTTCTGCAGCCAGGCCAGCGAGGAGCCGGGCAGGGCAGGCGCTTCGGGTTCATGCGTGGCGTGGAATAGCCAGGCATTTTCGACGGCGAGCGAGACGATTCGGGCGAGTTGCTGCAGCAGGCGTTCGTCGTCGATGGTGAACTCGCCGCTTTCCCGGTCCGACAGATCGATGACGCCGAAATTCCGTCCATCGCGCGACACGAGCGGAACGGCAAGCCAACCGCGCAGCGGCGAAGGATCGTGCGTACTCGCAACAAGAGCTTTCCATGCGGGATGAGCGAGCAATTCCTGGTGCGTCAACCTTAGCGGCCGGGCGAGCGGAAAGAAGGGCGGTTTTGCTCCGGACACTTCCAAATCGGCGCTTTGATGCTTTTTGGCAGCGTGTTTCTCGGACACGGAAACGACGGAGGCAATTTGCGTTCCACGTTCGTCCAGGGCGATGCGAATGGCGGCATAATGGGCGCCGATCAACGTGCGCGTTTCGACGACGAGGTTTTGCAGCACTTTGCCGATCGAGGCCAACATGGCCGAGGCGCCAGCGCCGTCGGCCGGCGCTCGCAGGGCGCTGGCGAGGTCCGGCGTCATCCAGACGCCGGCGCCGGGTTGTTGTAGATGCGTTGCCATTCAAATACCTCGCTTGAAAATGGGCGAATCGTCAAATCACCGTATCTCCGCGCGTTCCTTTCACGCGGAGCGCGGTTGGTCGAAATCGCGCCGGGCACGGACAAACACGTTTATGACGAAGGAAGTCGACTTCGAAGGAATGGCCGAACGTTTCCTCCCCTAACCCCCGGAGCAACGGAGGAGAGGGGAAGAAAGGCCGGCTGAATTACGCAGTCATGGGGCCGTTGGAGAAGACGCTGTCGCAGACGGTTTCGTCGGCCAATCGTTCGGGTTGCTTTTGCAGGCGAGAAACGACGGTGGCGCACACGCGATGAGCCACCTTGAGGATCAGACGTTCGCGTTCTTCGCGCGAGCCGAGGTCCGCGCGAAGGCCGACGCGTCGAGCTTCCGCGAGAATCCGGCGATCGAGGTTGGTGCGTTCGCGGCCGTCCTGGATGACGCAGCGAACCATGTGAACGATCTCCGGCTCAAGCTTTCGCCGAAGCTGCACATTGGCGGCAACGTCGCCGCGTTCCGCTTGTTCGGCCAGTTTCGTGAACGGGTTCGTGGTACGATTCATGGTAAATCTCCTGGTAAATGTCCAAGCCGTGCGAGACGGCGTGATGTTTAGTTGACGTTCTCATAGCAAATATTGGAGCCTAGGCCGAATTGCCAGGCTTGCGCACTGGCGAAACCGCTCACGCCGATCGGCAAATCCACGGTTACGTAAAACCAGCCTTCTTCGTCAACCATGAGCCATTCATCGAGGCCTTCCAGTCCACCCAGGGCGATCAAGATTTCGTAATTTGGATCCCCCCCCTCGACGCGACCGGAGAACTCCCAACGATTGCCGGGGAAATCGAGGTGAGCGGCGTGGAACTCCGCGAGGATAACTGGGGCCGTGGGGACGTCGATCAGGGCGACGTTCGATGTTTCGCCCCACAAGTTCGTTTCGGAAACCTCGATGGCGTCAAGGCCGGCGCGGTTCAACGTGAAGCTGAATTTGCCTTCGCAATCCGTGGCGACCGATACGGACGCGCCATTGATGGTCAACGCCTGGTTGGCTACGTCGATATCAAAGAGCGTGCCGGAAAACGTCACGGTGTTTGCGGTGATATCCGTGATCGCAACGTCGATGCTCGGCGCGGCCACATCGATCCATGCGGACATTTCGGGCGAGAACGCCTGTCCGTCGTACAACCCGATGGCATAAACGGCCCCCTCCGTCGCGGCACTGGTCGTGAGCGTGAAGTTGCCGTTTTCATCGGCGATCACGCTGTCGGTCACGGCGCCGCTAAAGGACACGACGGCGTTGGCCGCGTGCTCGCCGGAAACCTGACCGTTCAGCTGAACCAGGTGATTGGGAAGCACCAATGCCTCGAACGAAAACCCACTTGCTGCCGGGCAGTCTCGGTCTTCGAGCATTTCAATGGCCAAGCGCGGGCGTGCTCGACTTTTTGCTGCTGAGATCGGTCGCGATAACAAGAGGGAGCCAAACATTGCCAACACCTTTCGCAAATAGGACCAACCAACGGCGAACTTCTCACAAAACACTTGTGAACCACGCCGACAAGGCAACGATCGCCGCCGCATCCGAGGTAAAAGCCGGGGAGGCGGACAAAGAAAGCTGCTCTTGCCATAGCGCTGTCCGCCATGGAAGTAATCGAAATTGGCCCCAAAAAGGGGGCACGAATTTTGAGTTTTTTGGGGAATATTTTGCCGGCGCTGAGCGAGTGCCGGAAGTCATTGATGCAAATGAAGTTACGGCGCAAAGTTCTTGAGGGGATCGACAAAACTTTCCGCCATGGTCATTTTCCGGGTGGGTCGGGGTGATCGAAGCAATTGCTGAAAACGCTCGTCGTCCTGAAGTGCTTTCAGGCGTGGATTGGACGCCAAGGCGCCAGGATCAACGTCGTGTTGGCGAACGCCAAACGTGAGGAGGTCGATTGCCCGCGCTTTCCAGGCGTGCTGGTTCTCGCAATCAACCGTGAAGAAACAGGCCGCGTTGACAAGGAGTTCGCCGCTGAGAGGGCCGAGTCGAAGCGCCTCTTCAAAATCATGGTGGCCGGTATTCAAGGCGTCTGCGAGTTCCACGGAAAGCGATTTTGGATTCCATTCCGGCTTGGTCGCGGTGACATTTGGGTTTCGGTTGACATAATCAAGTCTCTGCGCCGTGTTCGCGGCCTTCGTGCTGTGGAGGTTGGCTCGATTGAAATAGGCTGCCTGCAATTGATTGTTGCGTTTGATTGCTTCGGTAAGGTAATCGATCGCTTCCTTTTCCGAATTCTTCTTGGTCCGGAGCGAGTAGCCCATATTGTTGAGCACTTCGGGTGAATCAAATCCGGCGTCGATCGCTTTTTTGTAAACACCAACGGCAAGGAGATGGAATCCCAGGCAATTCGCGGCGTACCCGGCGGCCGCTTGATATTCACCGCGCGGGTCGAACTCATGGGCGTGTTCAAAATCCGATGCTGCCAATGAGAACTTGGATTTGTCTTCGCGCCCGAGTTTCAAATAGGCGCGCCCGCGGCCAACGTACGCCTTGACCATTTCCGAATCGGCATCGACGGCGGCGTTGAAACGATGGACGGCGTCCTGGTAGCGCCCTTCCAGGTATGCTTCCTTTCCCGCCGCGTAATGACGTTCGCTGGCCGACGGTCGTGACGCCACGGCCGCGGCGGCAGTCAATATCATCGCAAGGAAAATCGCCACGCCGACCAGGACCTTCTTCGGATTGCGGCCGATCCACCTTCGCGTGCGAGCGATGGGCTTGAGCTGTTGACGCAGCGCCGACGCGAGTTCCGCGGCGGATTTCGCTCGCTCGGCCGGATCGAAGGCGAGACAGCGCTCGATCCATTGCGCGAAGGCCGGATCGATGTCTTGGTTGAGCGAACGCACGGGTTTGAAGCCGGCATGCTGGCGATCGAGCAGTTGAGCCGCCAATTCTTCGGTGGCGCCTTGCAGCGGGATTGGTCCAAACGGATGCTCGCCGGTGGCGAGTTGATACAGGATCACGCCGAGTGAAAAGAGATCGGAGTTGGCCTGAACCGCGTCGGCTGTGCCCCGCTTGAGAAGCAGCTGCAATTGTTCCGGCGACATGTACGGCAGCGTGCCTCCCTGGCGCTGCGGATCCCGCCGCATACTGGACGACAGATTGAAGTCCAGCAGCATCGGCGTGCCTTGCGGGCTCAACAGCACGTTGGACGGCTTCAAATCGAGATGGCAAATGCCGCGCTCATGAATGTGCGCGAGCGCGTCGGCCAGTTGCATGCCCACCCAGCGCACGGCATCGAGGTAGGTCCCGCGTTGCAGGATTCGCGGCGGCGCGGGAGACCCCGACGCGGTGACGGGATGCGGCAACTCACGAGCCGCATCCAAAAAGTGCCGGGCCGACTTGGGCTTGTCCGTCTGATTATTCAGCCGGTCGAGAACATCATGTAATGTCGCGCTGCCAAGATAAGGCATGCAAACGGCCGACAGCTCCGTCACATCGTCGTGTTGAATCGAAAAAACCGGCACGATGTTTGGATGATTGACGCGGCCGAGAATGTCGGCCTCGTCGGCGCCGCCCCGGCAGGTAATCTTGACGGCGACAAGCCGATTGCCGATTTTCGCTTCCTCCGCGAGAAAGACCCGCGCGAAGGCGCCCTGGCCCAGATCGGCCACCAGCTGATAGTCGAGAAATGATTCGCCGACGCTCGGCCAAACGATTTCGTCTTCGGTGAGTTCGGGATACTCTTCGAGAAATCGATGGGCCTGCAATAAGCGGGCCAGCGAGCTTTCGATGCCAGGGAAGCGAGCGCAATACACATCGGGATCGACCGAATCGCCGGCGTCTTTCAACTCGCAGTACTCGCGATACGCTCGGTCAACCAGGTAGGATCGGCTCACGCTGGACGTGGTCTTTGAGCGCGAGCCGCCGCGCTCGGCGACGGCTTGAGCCTCATGCGAGTTGGCAGACAAGAGCGGCAGCGGACCTTTGTCCATATCGCAACTCACGCCGGTGGTTCGGGCAGGAATCGATTGGCGATTCGTCTTACGGTTCGTACGTGCAGATCCATCTTCTCGGCTATCTCTTCTTTCGACAGACCTTGACGCAATAATATGAAGATTCGCCGGTACACCAGTGGCACGCGGTGCAGGAATCTTCGCCACTCCTCCTTGGACATCAGGATCTGGCTGGGCGTCGGTTGATCCGCGGTGAGCCGATCCTTGTCAAAAAACCGGGAATCATGGATCGACTGCTCGCGATTGACGTTGTACTTTTGCGCCGCGAGCCGCCGTCTCGTCGCGTCGATCACCTTGTTCTGAGCCAGCCTGGTCAAGAAGGCGAGCAATTCGTTTTTCGTGGCAAACATTCGTTTTCGCACCGGCTGTGCGAAGTACGATGCCCAGACATCCTGCGAAAAGTCCATCGAATCAAATCGAGACCGCAGCCGTTTGCTCAATTTACGTCGAATCGCGTAAAGCAGGTACGGTTCATAATCGCGAAACAACTCCCGCGCAGCCTCCTCCGAGCCATTGAGCACTTGCTGCATCAACGCGTCGAATTCCTCATCCGTCTTGGCAATCGTGGGCACGCGCGCTCACTTCAACCGGAAACGATGGCGATTCCGAAAAACAAGCAATTGGGGTAAAGTATCCTACCTTATATTCAGTAAACTCCATTATCGCAAGTGAAAAATCCATTCTTCATGCAGTTCGCCATGCAGTTCGATTTCGTCGCGTTCATTCGGGCAGAAACTCAATTTTACGTTATCCGTCGAATTAGAATCTTAATGAATCGCTTCAACGGGTAACAATAACAAAATCCGTCGGCGGCGACGCGAACAGCTTGGCGGCGTCGCCCCCCGGTGCGATGTGCACGGTCGCAGCCACGCCGCCGGTACGCTGCACCGCGCGCTGGGGGATGCCGAAACCGAGGTCGATGTGGCCGCTCCCCGCCAGCACGATCATGCGCCGAAGCTTGCGCGACGTTTGAAATGTCGCGGCGCTGGAGGCCATGTATTCGTCCCACGTTGTCATCACCTGATAGGATCGCTCTTTTTGATCGTCGCTCACCTTGAAATTGCCGTGCATCTTGGCCAGGGTCTCGTACCAGTGATCGCGATGCGCCTTGACATGATAATCGACCGGGCCTAGCGCTTTCTTGTCCTCGTCGCTCAGGTTTTTGAAGCCTCCCTTAGATATTTTCGCCGTCAGTTCTCGCGGCGCGTTGAGAGCGGCGAGCGGGACGCCATTGCGCTTGCAGAAATCGACGATCGGCTGATAGAGCGACCAGTGGAAACCCCAACGACTGCGATACTCCGTCGCCTTCAGCATTTCTTCTTCACCGATATCGCCGCGGTTGAATTTGTCGAGCGCTTCTTGGTAAGGCCGTTGAAACATCTCCATGCCGACGCCGAGCCGTTCGTCATTCGCATGGATGGCCTTGATGATGCGCAACTGCACGCGATGGCAAAGGTCGCTGTCATGGCTTTCGCCGACGCAGATCAAGTCGGCATCGAGAAGGCGGTCGGTCAATTCGCCAAAGGAGAGCAGACGGCGCTCTTTCGCACTGTGGATCAACAGCGACGGCGACGCCAGGCGTTCCAGCGCGGCGCGGGCGGCGGCTTCATTGGGCGCTTCGACGACGGCGACGCGCGTGCCGTGACTCGATATGGCGAAAACTTCCCCGTCGGCGCCGCGCCACATCTGCGGCCCCGTCGGTCCCGACACCAACGCTGGATTGTTCAGTTGACGCCGCCGCACCGTCGTCCACGCATGGATGAAACGCTGGGCCTGCTCCACCGTGTCGAAGGCAACCTGCCATGACTTGACGGCGCCGTCCTCGACGATGCGGTCGGCGAGCAAACCTTGCACCGCGGCCAGGGCAAACGATCTGGCATCCGCGTCCTCCGCGACCTTTAGCACGATGCCCATCGCGCCGACGCTGCGTCCCGGGCCCAGATCAATCGTGCTGGTCGCGGGATTCAAGATCGCCGCGGTTGTGCGCGGCGGAAATTTGTAACGCGCGTTGACCGACGGCCAGCCTCCCTTGTCCTTGAGTCCCTTGACATAACGAGCGCCGACGCCGTACAGAAACGCGTTGCGCAAGTTCTTCGCACTCTCGAGAGACGTGTCGAGCATTGCCGCGATCCTTGGCTGGTCTTTCTTGACCAGCTCGATCATGGTGAAGGTCGCGTCCCCCTCGATGAGCGCCGCCATCGCCAGCTCGGCGTCGCTGCCGTCGGCGTCTTCGTGCAACTTGGCGAGGCCGAAGTGCTGATCCTGGAGCGCGTGCACCATTTCGTGAATGAGCACGCCGCGTTCGTAGTTGCCCTTGATGTCATCGTAAAGGTAAAGCGTCTTTTCCTTGATGCTGTAATAACCCTGCACTCCCTTGGCGCCATCCTTGGGCCGAGCGATCACCTTGGCGCTCACCGGCGTTTTGAACTCCAGGCCGCGTACCTTGGCGATGTCCTTTTCGAGCTGGCGCAACGTTTCGTCAACGAGCTTCGGCGCTTGTGCGTTCGCGGCGCCCGGTGCGAGCATGAAGGCGACGATGAAGGAGAAAAGGAATCGTTGCGACGTCAACATGGGTGTGTACTCAATGTGCGAATCCGTTGCAGAAACAGCAGCGTGGTAATCCTATGCCTGGCTTGCTGTGGAAACAACAACACACATGATTGCCTTTCCTTTTGACGCCAATGGCGGCTTTTGATACGTTGGTAAGGCTTGCAACACCGGCATGGAAACGTTTTCTCATTTGGAGGAGTACGCTCATGCGAATGGCGATCTGGCTCATCGGCTTCCTCACAATCGCCGCGTTCATCGCCATGCCCGATACGCGAGCCGGCGGCGACAAGAAGGACGAAGGCAAGAAATCGCCCGACTCCGGTTGGACAACCGATTTCGTCATCGAAAAAGGGGAACTCGTTTCGACCGGGCGCAATCCTTATTTTGTCCTGGAACCCGGCTTTCAGCGCGTCTTGGAAAGCAAGAACGAACGGTTTGTCAACACCGTCTTGCATGAGACCAAAGTGATCGCCGGCGTCGAGACGCGCATCGTCGAGGAGCACGAAACCAAGGACGGCAAGGTCATCGAGATCTCGCGCAACTATTACGCCATTAGCAAACGCACGAACAGTGTTTTCTACTTCGGCGAGGACGTCGATATCTACAAGAACGGTAAAATTGTCTCCCACGACGGCTCCTGGATCGTGGGTGTGAAGGATGCGAAGTTCGGACTCATGATGCCCGGCGTGCCGCTTCTGGGCTCCAAATATTTTCAAGAAATCGCTCCGACGCAGGCGATGGATCGCGCACAAATTGTCAGCATGACCGAAACGATCAAGACGCCCGCCGGCGAATTCAAGAATTGCTTGAAAATCGAGGAAACCACGCCGCTGGAGCCGGGCACGATCGGTTACAAATACTACGCGCCCGGCATCGGCATGGTGCGCGATGGCGCAGCGCGGCTCGTCAAGTATGGAATGGTTGAGAAGGCCAAATGATCCCAAGGCCGGGCGCGTCACGCGGTAGCGCTGACGCTCCCAGCCGTCATCATCATTGGAGATAAGTTGACCATGACTCGCATTTTGTTGCTCGTGTCATTCATTGTCCTGACTTCCGTTGCACTGCAAGCCGGCGACGACAAAAAAGGCGCTGACAAACTCCAGGGCGCCTGGACTGCCACGTCCTACCGTCGCGGCGACGGCGAAGTCCCCAAGGACAAGATCGGCACCGAACTCGTCATCACCAAGGACAAATACGAGTATCCGAAAGGCATCAACCGCATCAGCAAGAGCGGCTCCATCAAGATCGTGGACGCCGCCAAGGGCACGATCGACTTCACGCCGGACGACGGTCCTGCCAAGGGCAAGTCGTTGCCGGGCATCTTCAAAGTTGAAGGCGACACGCTTACGTTGTGCTTCACGTCCGCGGGCAACGAACGGCCCAAGGAATTCAAATCCGACGACCGTTCGATCGTGCTTGCGACTTACACCAAGAAGAAGAAATAACCGGGAAGTACCGAACCCCGGGAGTCGGAGTACCTCATCCCGGGGCTTTGTTAACTACCAAATCATGCCGACGATCTCGATTCAACAAGACGATCCCGCCGAAGCCGCGGATCTCATCGCGCAACTCGACGCGTACCACACGAACTTGTATCCAGCCGAGAGCAATCACTTGCTTTCGCTCGATGCGTTGCGGCAGCCGAATGTCATGTTCCTGATCGCGCGTGTGGACGGCGAGATCGCCGGCTGCGGCGCGTTTGTGGCGCGCGGCGATTGGGCCGAACTCAAACGCATGTTCGTTGTGCCCAAGTTTCGCGGCCAAAAACTCGGCAAACGGTTATTGGACGAACTCGAAACGCGCATGCGACTCGCCGGCGTCGCGCTGGCGAGATTGGAAACGGGCATCGCACAGGCCGAGGCATTGGGCCTTTACTTGAAGGCCGGTTATGTTCGGCGCGGCCCGTTCGGCGAATACGTGGACGACGCGTTAAGTGTTTTCATGGAGAAGGGATTACCGCTGTCGGTCTGTTCGTCGGACCGCAAGCCGTGATATGATTCAATGGAGTCGGAACCGCAACCTTGGCATGCTTGTTGAAAGGTCCATCGATGAAGATGTCTCTCGAGAAGCTCGCTGGCTTGATGCTGATCTTTCTGATTGGCGGACAACTTTCGGCCCAGACCGCATCCGATTGGCCGCAATTTCGCGGGCCGGGCGCGCAGGGCATCAGCAAGGACAAGAACGTCCCGCTCAAGTGGGGGCCGAAAGACAACATCGCGTGGAAGGTTGACCTGCCCGGCGCCGGCGCCTCGAGTCCGATCGTTTTCGGCTCGCGCATCTACGTCACGGCATTCACCGGCAAAGGGGATTCGATCGAACTGCATCTGCTCGCTCTGAATCGCGCCGACGGCAAGCCCGTCTGGACCAAGAAAATCGCCGCCAACGTGCCCGAGCAGCCAATCAACGCAATGCGCGAGAACCACGGCTACGCGTCGAGCACGCCCTTCGCGGACGCCAGCGGCATTTACTGCTTCTTCGGCAAGACCGGCGTCATCGCCTTCGATCATGACGGCAACCAGCTTTGGCGAACCGGCGTCGGCCAGACGGTTCACGGCTACGGCTCGGGTGCGTCGCCGGTGGTTTACGACAACCTCGTCGTGGTCAACGCGGGCGTCGAGAGCACCGCGATCATCGCGCTGGACAAGACAACCGGCAAGGAAGTTTGGCGGGCGCCGGGCAACCGAGATTGCGCCTGGAATACGCCGATCCTCGTCACGCTGAAGAGCGGCAAAACCGAACTGGTGCTCGCCGTCGGAGGCAAGGTCGTCGGGTTGGACCCGAAGACGGGTAAACAAGAATGGTCATCGCGCACCGACATCGGCTGGTACTTGGTGCCGCGTCTGGTGTCGGACAATGACGTCGTCTACGTGCTGGGGGGCCGCTCCGGCATCACGTCGCTCGCTGTCCGCGCCGGCGGCAAGGGTGAAGTCACCAAGACGCATCGCTTGTGGACGAGTCTCAAGGGATCGAACGTTTCGTCGCCGATCTTCCACGAAGGCC
>Ga0105340_1000588_pt1 | contig 17410 bp, 12 predicted proteins | sample EasRivMeERMLT700_FD_89676 | JGI IMG/M metagenome (GOLD analysis project Ga0105340, IMG submission 89676) | Soil microbial communities from meander-bound floodplain in the East River, Colorado, USA - East River MetaG ERMLT700 | ecosystem: Environmental > Terrestrial > Soil > Floodplain | place...
CAACTGGTCCTTGCGCGGCAGCGGCTGGCAACGTTGCTGGGCTCGGCAACGGTCGCGCCCGGATTGAAGGCGACGGCGGCAGAACCTGTCGCGGTGGCCCCGCCGGAACTGAAGCCGCTCGTAGACCGGGCGCTCGGCTCACGTCCTGACATGCGCGCGACTGAACTCGAGCTCGAAGCCGCCGGGAAACGAGCCGGTCTCACCACAGCAGAATTGTTGACGCTTTCAGTCGTCCTCGACGCCAACGAAAAGGACAGCGGCGGATTCGAACTCGGGCCGGGGCTTCAATTCCCGATTCCCATCCTGCACCAGAACCAGGCGGCGCGCGCCCGCGCCCGGGCCGAGATCGAGCGCGCGGCATGGCAAACGGTGGCCGTTCGCCAGCAAATACAAAGCGATGTGACGGGAGCCCACGCGGAGCTGGTCCAGGCCATGGAAGCGTTGAGCGCGTGGCGGCGCGAAATCATGCCTCCTCTCGATGAAATGGTGGAACAAACTACGCGGGCGTACCAGGCCGGGGAAGTTTCGCTGCTCGCGGTGCATGGAGCCACGAGAGAGCGTGTCACGGCAACGCTGCGCCAGGCAGAACTGGCAGCGACAGTACGCCGCGCTCAAGCCGAACTGGAACGAAGTATCGGACGAAAACTGGAACCATGAAGCTGCTTGCCAATCCAATCTGCATCTTGGTGATTTGCGCGATCGCGACGGGCTGCAATCGCCCGTCAGCCTCGACCGCGAAAGCGCCGCCACCGGCGCAGGTGAAAACCGTCAAGGAAGAGTCGCTGTCAACGCTGACATTGACGCCCGAGGCGGAACAACGCCTGGGGATTGTCGTCGCACCCGTGGAAAAACGGAAGATGCAACGCACGCGCACGGTTCCGGGCGAAGTGATCCTGCCACTCGCCGGCACCAACGGCACGCAGTCGGTCTACTCGCTGCTGCCGGGGATGACGCCCACCGAACTCATCCGCGTGGCCGAATTGCAGGCGGACGCCGATGCGCTGGTCCTGACGGCGCGCGTGCAGCTTGAAGCGGCAAAGGTCACGCTCACCCGCGCCGAAACGCTGCTCACGAACAAAGCGGGCAGCGCGCGAGCTGCGGACGACGCGCGCGCGCAGGCCGCTCTCGCCGAGGCGAATCTCAAGGCGGCGGAAAATCGCCGCCAGCTTCTCGGCGCGCCGGTATTTGACGCTGCGCGCCAGGACGTGCTTTGGATTCGCGCGCCGGTCTACGTCGGTGATGTGAAGCGCGTGCTCGTCGATCAACCCGCGCAGATCGGAACACTTGCGGATGGTCCGGCAGCCAATGGAATTTCTGCCCGCCCGGTCGCTGCCCCTTTTTCTTCCACGCCCGGTGCCGCGACACTCGATCTGTTTTACGAAATTCGAAACACAAACAGCTTTTTGCGCCCCGGCCAGAAAGTCTCTGTGACCCTGCGTCTCGCCGATGCGGAGGAAACGCGGGCAGTGCCATGGTCGTCCGTAATTCACGACGCCTATGGGGGCACATGGGTGTACGAGCAGGTCGCCCCGCTCACCTATGCGCGCCGCCGCGTTCTCCTGCGCTACGTGTCCGATGGCTTTGCGGCCATCGATGCCGGACCGCCGCTGGGGGCGAAAGTGGCCACCACCTCAGTATCTGAATTATTTGGGACGGAAATGGGCTTCGCGAAGTAGCGTATGCTGAAGTCCATCGTTGAAAGTTCGCTGCGGGGGCGCGTGCTCGTCGTCGCACTGGGGGTTTTGCTCGTCGTCGTCGGCATCCGCACTGTGCAGCACACGGCCTTCGACGTATTTCCGGAATTCGCTCCGCCGCTGGTCGAAATCCAAACGGAAGCGCCCGGCCTCTCCACCGAGGAAGTCGAAAGTCTTGTCACGGTGCCGCTCGAGAATGCGCTCAACGGCATCTCGTGGCTGAAGACGATTCGCTCCAAGTCGGTCCTCGGCCTTTCGTCCGTGGTCCTGATTTTTCAGGAAGGCACCGATCTGCTCCGCGCTCGCCAACTCGTCCAGGAACGGCTCGCCGTCGAAGCTTCTCGCCTCCCCGCGGTCGCCCATCCACCTGTAATGCTCTCGCCGCTCTCCTCGACCAGCCGCGCGCTCAAAATCGGCATGTGGTCCACCAATCTGTCACAGATGGAATTGACGACTCTGGCGAAGTGGACGATTCGTCCGCGCCTCATGGCCGTTCCCGGCGTCGCGAATGTCGCCATTTGGGGACAGCGCGATCGCCAGTTCCAGATCCTGGTCGATCCCGACCGGCTGCGCGCCCACGACGTCACGCTGGATGCGGTGATCCGTGCCGCGAGCGACGCGTCGTCCCTCGCCGGCGGCGGCTTTGTTGATACGCCGAACCAGCGTCTCGCCGTCCGCCATTTGAGCGCAGTCCGGAGCACGCAGGACCTGGCGAGTATTGTCGTCGATACGCGCGGCGGCTCGACCTTGCGCCTCGGTGATGTCGCGACCGTCACCGAAGGTTTTCCGCCGCCGATTGGCGATGCGGTAATCAACGACGGGCCTGGCCTGCTGCTGATTGTCGAGAAGCAACCGTGGGGCAACACCCTTGACGTGACGCGCAATGTCGAAGCGGCACTGGATGCCTTGCGCCCCGCGTTGAAAGGCGTTGAGATCGACTCCACGATTTTTCGCCCGGCAACGTTTATCGAGCGCTCGCTGGAAAATCTGGGCCACGCCCTGTTCCTCGGTTGCGTGCTGGTGGTTGTCGTGCTGGTGCTGTTCTTTTTCGAATGGCGCGCCGCCTTTATCAGCCTGGTGACGATCCCGCTTTCGCTGCTCGCGGCCGCGCTCGTGCTTCATTGGCGCGGCGGCACCATCAACACCATGGTGCTGGCGGGCCTTGTCATCGCGGTGGGCGTCGTGGTGGACGACGCCATCATCGACGTGGAAAACATCGCGCGCCGGCTCCGGCTGAATCGCGCCGCCGGAAACCCGCTCTCGCCTTTTCGCGTCGTGCTCGACGCTTCGCTGGAAGTGCGCAGCGCCGTCGTTGTTGCCAGCCTGATCGTCAGCCTCGTTTTCGTGCCCGTCTTTTTCCTCGATGGACTGGCCGGCACTTTCTTTCGGCCCCTGGCACTTTCATACGTGCTGGCGATTCTTGCCTCCACGGTCGTGGCGCTGACTCTCACTCCCGCGCTTTGCCTGATGTTGCTGCCGCACGGAAAGCTGCGCGCTGAAGACGCGCCCTCGACCCGTTCATTGAAGCGCGGCTATCGGCGGGTCCTCCCGTGGTTCGTCAATCGTCCGCGTACCTCGATTGCCTTGCTGCTGCTCACGTTCGGCCTGGCCGCCCTCGCGGTTCCGTTTCTCGGTGAAGAGTTCCTCCCCAATTTCAAGGAGACGGATTTTCTCATGCATTGGGTCGAAAAGCCGGGTTCGTCCCTCGAATCCATGGCCCGCATCACGGAGCGAGCCAGCCGCGAGTTGCGGGCCATTCCCGGCGTGCGCAACTTCGGCTCCCACATTGGCCGGGCGGAGGTAGCGGACGAAGTCGTGGGCCCGAACTTTACAGAGCTTTGGATCAGCATTGACCCGAACGTCGACTACACGTCGACGGTGAAAAGAATCCAGGAGACCGTTGACGGGTATCCGGGACTGTACCGGGACGTGCTTACCTACTTGAAGGAACGCATCAAGGAAGTGCTCACCGGCGCAAGCGCCAGCATCGTCGTGCGCATTTACGGACCGGAGATCGCGGTGCTCCGCGCCAAGGCCCAGGAGGTCAGCAAAGCGATCGCGGACGTGGAAGGAATCACCAACCTGAAAGTCGAACCGCAGGTCGTCGTGCCGCAAATCGAAGCGCGATTTCGTCCAACCGCGGCCGAGCAGCTTGGCATCACGCCCGGCCAGGTGCGTCGCGCCGCTGCGACGTTGATCCGCGGACACAAGGCAGGCGAAGTCTACGAAGACCAAAAAGTCTTCGACGTCTTTGTCTGGGGCGTGCCAAAGATCCGCACGGATCTTCAGTCGTTGCGTGAGATCCCCATCGAAACGCCGCTCGGCACCCCCGTCCCGCTCGGCCAGGTCGCTCATTTGGGCATCGTTCCCGCCCCGAACGAGATCAAGCGCGAAAGCGCCTCGCGTCGCATCGACGTGACGTGCAACGCCGAAGGCCGCGATCTCGGCAGTGTCGCTCGGGAGATTAAGGAACGCGTCAGCAAGCTCGACTTCCCGCGCGAGTATCATCCCGAGTTTCTCGGCGAGTACGCGGCGCGTCAACAATCCCGGAATCGCCTCTTCGCTTTGGCCGGGCTCGCGATCGCGGGCATCGTCCTCTTGCTTCACGCTGACTTCGGCTCATGGCGGCTCACGTGGCTCGTTTTCTTCACGCTCCCGTTTGCGCTCGTCGGTGGCATCGTGGCCGCGCTGCTCACGGGCGGCGTGCTCTCCCTCGGCTCCCTCGTCGGTTTCGTTACCGTCCTGGGAATTGCCGCCCGCAACGGGATCATGCTCGTCAGCCACTACCAGCACCTTCAAGAGCATGAAAACGAAGCCTTCGGTCCCAACCTGTTCCTTCGTGGGGCCGAAGAACGCCTTGCCCCCATTCTCATGACCGCCCTCTGCGCGGGTCTCGCTCTCGTTCCGCTCATCATCGCGGGCAACAAACCCGGCCACGAAATCGAGTTTCCCATGGCGGTGGTCATCCTGGGAGGCCTCATCACGTCCACGGTTCTTAACCTTTTCATCCTGCCTGCCCTCTACTCGCGTTGGGGCGGTTCTCAACGCCAAACCCGTGGCCAGCAAAGCGGTGAACTCAGATTGTCTTAGCCCCGCCAACGGAAACGAAGGTCTGTCTCAGGCCCCCAGCAGCCTGCCGCGGCCTCACAGCGGCGTGTCCTGCGACGCTGAGCCGAAGCCCGCGCTGATTGTATCGGGGATTATCGTGTTTAGCGCCGCGCTTTTCGCTATTTCGCTGACAGGTTTGCCGCAATTCTCCGACAATGAAGGGAGGCTTTCGGCGTACATTCTCGACGTGCTGCAAAATGGCCGCTGGTTCTGTCCGACAGACGCGAGCGGAGACGTGATTTCGAAGCCACCGATGCTTGCCTGGCTGGGCGTGGTGGGTGCTGCGCTGACCGGAGGCGTCAACGCGTTCGCGCTATATTGGCCAACTGCCGCTGCGACGATGGCAACGGCAACGCTCCTCTTTGTTTATGGGCGCAAATTCTTTGACTGGCGCGTTGGTTTGCTCAGCGCAGTGGCTTATGTGTGTTCCTACATCGGGCTCAGCCAGATGAGCATGCCGCGGTACGACGGTTTGCTGGCGCTGCCGGTAACGGCGGCGGCGTTCGCTGCGTTTTCGGCGTGGCAAACCGGACGAGGCTGGACGTGGTTTTGGCTTTTCGCAGCGCTTGGCACGCTGGTCAAAGGACCCATTGCGGTGTTGCTTCCGACGTTTGGTCCGGGTGCGTACCTGTGGGAACGCCGTTCCCACCGCGCTGAACTGACCGCAGTTCGGGGTTCGCACTGGACGGGGGTAACGCTGTTCTTGCTGCTTATCGGAGGATGGTTCGCGCTCGCTTACGCCGAAATGGGACAACCGCTGATCGACAAGATGCTCGGACGCGAACTCGTCCGGCACGCGCTGGAAGGGAAATCTGGCGCGGGACCGCTTTCTGGCTTTGCCGAGCCAACGAAGTTTTTTTTGGGCATCTACGCCCCGTGGTCGCTTGTAGCGGCGGCTGGTTTTTGGCGCATCATTCGCCGTCCGGCGAGTAATCCAATGCAGCGAAGGCTGGAGCGATTTCTCTTACTGTGGTTTGGGTTGGGCATGGTTATGTTTTCAGTGGCGGCGCATCAACGTGGGCGGCTTATGTACCCGGTCATCCCTACCGCGGCAATGGTTGCGGGCCTGCAGCTGCGCCGATGGACCACTGGCTTTCCCGTTCGCCGCCTGCTCGTCATTTGCGGGGCTGCGGCCGCGGTTTTTCTGGCAGGCTGCTTTGTGTACACGCACGTGCTCATTTCCAGCAGCCGCCGGGTGCAGGAGACCCTAGCGATGAAGTTATTGGCAGATCGAGTTAAACGCACGAGCCCTGGCGAGTTACCGTTGACCTACGTGCACAGTCCGTTGGCGTTGCAGGTGTGGTTAAACACTCGGCAGCGGGAAGTCGGACCGGCAGAAGCCGCAGCGCTGCTTGCGGGCGCCACACCAGCGTTTGTGGTCACAAAAGATGCATCGGCGATTCGCGCAGCGACCCCTGGTGATATACCTATCCACGAAGTCTTTTCATGGTCGACGAAGGGTTCGTCAGTTGTGGTGTTGAGCAATCGGCCACGACTGCCTTAGCTAATTGCTACCACAGACAGGTGGTCGGGTGCGGTCGGCGGGATGGTGCCGTTGGCATTGGGCGGCGGCGTGGAGAGGTTCCGTTTATGCGAACATAACTTCGGACAAAAGAGCGGGGCTCCGTTGGCGAGCCGCCGCTTGTGAATGTGTCTGACGTTGTGGTAGTTGAAAGTTTCACCTTGCGCGGACGACATTAATCCTGAGAACTCGTCGCTTTCGAAGGCTCGATCCGTTGTCCTCCACCAGTAAGATCGACTTCCCCATGCATTAAAGAGCCTAGTTGTGTTCTGGGCTATACTGGTAGGGTGTTCGCCTCTGAGACGTGCGCCCTTCGTCTACGAGCGAGGGCAAACGGAATTTTGCGCGCGTGCTTAGTGAGTGTATTTGAGGCATGCAACTTTTTCGCCGTAACCAGTTAAATACGCGTGAGGAAGACGTAATGATCCGCCACGCATCATTTATGAAGTTTTGCCTGTCGCTCGCCGCCCTGATCGTGCTCTGTTCTGTGGGGCAATGCGAGGCGCAGGAACCGCCGATCCCTCCTTCACTTTCGCCAAGAACCATTCGCGGCTACGCCTACGCGTCAGGGCGCTGGCAACAGCATGTCTGCCTCACTCTAACGTCCACGCCAACACAACTCGTCGTTCAGACTTCACCTAACGGCGCACCGCGTCAACTTGGTCACACCGTTAGATGCCACCACGGCGTGGTGTTCGTCCCAAGGCCTGGTAACGAACACATCGTGCGCGCTCCGAATCGCTCGTCGCATAACGGAAAATAGAAAGCCCGCCAGACTTTCGCTTGACCTGAAAGCGATGTTGAAAAGCGCTTACGAGTTTTGGGCGCTGTACACACAAAGCCTAAACTTACCGGCCACGACTGCGGAGCTCCGGGGCGCGAAATAGTTATTCGGCGACAGCCAAAATGCCATGACGGGTGGGAATTCTCTCCAGTTGTTTGGTGGGAGAGCGTGAAGCAGTGTACGTGCGAGCGCAGAGTCGTTTCAGCACTGACAGCAACAGGGCCACGGGGTTGGTTTCACTGAAAACCACTCGCGGCCCGCGTTTCATAAGGTCGGGGAGGTCGGTCGCGATGCTTCTATGTTTTTGCCACTTCGCGGCCGGCCTTTTTCAAAGCCGAGGCAACAAGGAACCCGGAAAGCACGTGGGCAGTATCTCAATCAATCTCAATCAAACCGTATTGGGCTGCCTTCCTTTTCTTGTAACAACTTTAAGCGTTCACGTATTGTATCCGTCAAACACGTGTGCCCGAACCCGGCGATCAAAAACCGCAAGCGCAACCGTTCTTCGTGACCACTCGCTGGTCGGTTGTGCTTGCAGCGAAGGATAAACTCTCGCCGGACTCTGCGGCAGCTCTCGAAGCCCTCTGTCGCGCTTATTGGTATTCGCTTTACGCATACGTGCGCGGTTCAGGATATACCGCTGAAGATGCACAGGATCTTACCCAGGAATTCTTCGCGCGTTTTCTGGCCAAAGATTGGCTCCGGGTTGTCCTTCCTGAAAAAGGCCGCTTTCGCACGTTTCTCCTCGTTACGCTCAAGCGTTTTCTGGCGAACGAGTGGCAGCGCGCATCGAGACAAAAGCGCGGCGCTGGAATCGCATCCATCCCGCTCGATACCCTGACTGCGGAGCATCGATTCGCAACCGAGCCGCCTCTTGCTCCCGACGAACTGTACGAACGGCGCTGGGCCATGACATTACTCGATCAAACTCTGGACCAACTGAGCAGTGAATTTGAAAACGCTGACAAACTCCACCATTTCGAGGTGATGAAAGAGTGGCTGGCCGCGGCGCGTGGTGAGATCCCTTACGATGCTATTGCCGAACAGTTGGGTGTGAAAGAGGGTGCTGCGCGGGTCGCCGTGCATCGCCTGCGGAAACGATTTCGCGAGCTGTTTCGTGAGAAGATCGCAGAAACCGTAGCCGCCGCGGAAGACGTGGATGTGGAAATGCGGCATCTCGCTCTGGTGCTGAGCAAAGCGTAATTGGCCGGTGTAACAACGGGGCGCATTCCTGTATTCTTGCATTGATGAACCAACCGCGTCGGTAAAACACCGCCGCCAAACGCGAGAAGTAATGAGTCAATCGTCGCCATCCATCTGCCCACGTTGCAGCGCCGAATTGCCGACCGATGCCCCGCGGGGCCTCTGCCCTCGATGCATTGCCGCGATGAACTTTGCTACCGGGACGGTTTTGACCGGCGCCGACGCTGTCGCCGCCGAGACCCTTTTGACCGTCGAAGAACTCAGCCCGCACTTTCCCCAACTCGATATTATAGAGTGTTTGGGGCGCGGTGGCATGGGAGTGGTTTACAAGGCCCGGCAAAGATCGTTGAACCGGATGGTTGCGCTGAAGCTCCTCGCCCCGGAGCGAGTGGCTGATGCAAAGTTCGCGGAACGGTTCGCCATCGAAGCCCAGGCACTTGCCCGTCTCAATCATCCTAGTATCGTGACCATCCACGATTTCGGCCAGGTCGGCGGGTTTTACTTCCTGCTCATGGAGTTCGTGGATGGCGTGAATCTGCGGCAGGCGATGAAGGCGCGCCGCTTCACGCCCGAGCAGGCGCTGGCGGTGGTACCGCCTGTGTGCGAGGCGCTGCAATACGCGCACGACCACGGCATCGTCCATCGCGATATCAAGCCGGAAAACCTTTTGCTCGATAAAAGTGGCCGCGCAAAAATCGCCGACTTCGGCGTTGCAAAGCTGCTTCATGCCGGCGGCTCGGATGCCGGCTTCGCGGACAGCCAGCCTGCTGGCACGCCGCAATATATGGCGCCAGAACAAAAGGCGCGTCGCAGCACCGATCATCGCGCGGACATCTACAGCCTCGGCGTGGTGCTCTACGAGATGCTCACCGGCGAACTCCCCGCCGACAAACTCCAGCCGCCCTCGCGCAAAGTGCAGATCGACGTGCGCCTCGACGAAATCGTTCTGCGCGCACTGGAGGGAAAACCCGAGCTTCGGTACCAGACAGCAGGCGAATTGCTAGCGCAGGTGGAGACGATGACGCGGAGGGAACCCGCTCAGCCGAGCGGAATCGCCGGGAAAGCCTTCGACGAGAGTTCGAGCGCGACGCCTGCGGATCAGTCGAAGTCCGGTTGGCTGGCGCCGTTCCGCCGTTTCAGTCGCTTGCTCGGTCTGGCTTTGCTGCTCGCCGGCCTGGTGTCGGGTGGGTTTCAGTTGAGAGAGTTGAAAGAGGCCAATCGCATCCACGTCTCTCGCCTCAACTCCCTGGCCGCCGAAATTCCACGGTTGCAAAAACGCTGGCACGGGGCCAAAGCGGAGGAGCACACCGCACGCACCGCGTTGCAACGGTTTGAAGTCAATGCCGTCAACGCCCGCACCGCCGAGGAACGTCAGCAGAATGAAATCAGGCGCATCGAGCTGCAGAGCAATCTGGCGGAGGCCGTCAAACGCGGTGACGACCTGCTGCAAGCGCAAACCGCCACGCACGAGGCCAGGGTCCAACTTCGCTTCCCCGGCCCCGGAACGCTCACGCGGATGCTCTGGGCGGTGGTGCCGTTGCTCGTCGGCGGTCTCTTCCTGATGTTTTGGCGGGGCCTGCGGGCCAACGAGGCGGAGGGTGGTCAGGCGCGGGGAAAAGTTTCCACTTCACTCCCGCGCTGGATTGAAAGTTGGATTGCCATTCCAACCGCGCGACGGAGGCTGATGTTCCAGACGATGCTTGTGGCCGGCGTGGGTATGACGATCGCCTTCTGCCTGCCACACCGGGAGCTTGGAACGGTATGGCGGTTTGGCGCTGGAGAACCGTGGTTTGAGCATGTCCGAGACCTTGGACAACAACACTGGGTCCAGCGTTTTCATCCCGGAACAAAGTCTTTCTTCTTCGGCGTCCTCGCATTAATCCACTGGATTTGCTTTTCGCGGCTTATCGTCGCGGAGAATCGTGCTGGCGAGCGTCTGCGTCCGACGGATAGGGTCTTCGCGTTTTCTCTCGTCGAAGCGGCAAACGGGCGGCGGCGCGTCCTCGGGCGAAATGTCGTCACAAGTTTCTTTATCTTCACCGCCGGTCTCGCGACAGCCTCCTGCTTCTTCGTCGTTTTGCTGTTTCTCGCCTTCGGAAGATCGCCCTCCCCGTTGACTGTGCTGTTGGCAATCCCTGGTGCCATCGGAGCAATGCTCGCCATCATGACCTGGCGTGCCCTGCACCCAACGCCGCCCAGAACACAGGATGGGCATTCAGCGCCGGGCGGTCATCGTGGACAGACACTTGGGCATGCCATGTTGGGGTTTTTCAAGCTAATCATCGTAATATTGGTTCTTACCGTTTTGGGGATCACTTTCATGATCGCAGTTTATTTCTTCAGCATGAAGCCAGGAATCATCAGGCAAGGTGATTCCTTCACCACCACGTCCTCATCAGGCGCCACTGACAGGGCCCCAGTCGTGATGGTCCGTCCAGGAGGAGGCGCTGCAGGCAAATTCGATGCGGACGGGAGGCCTCTCAACGTTCGGAGCGCGGCGGAAGGTTCTGATCAGGGTAAGACGCAACGACCGCCGGAACGCACCATGACCATGGGCGTTGGACTTGGTCTGCGCGAGGAAGGTGAGCGAATCATTGTCACGCGCGTGGTGCCTCGTAACTCCGCCGATGCCAGCGGGGCGCTGATAGAGGGAGACACCATTATCGGCGTCGGGCAGGAAGATGAATTGCCGGTGCCGGTGGCCGGAATGGACGTGAAGAAAGTGGAGGATCTCATCATTGGCAGGACCGGTACTGTTGTCCGTGTGACTTTCATTTCGGCCAGCCAAATACCCGCCGATGACCGCCTGACCTTTAGCTCCGTCTCCAGGACTTCGGCGAAGGCCCGCACCGTGAGTTTGGTTCGCGGAGCCGTCGCTCCACCGAGAAGTTGGGCAGATGGCGATTGGCTGACGAATGGAATGCACGCCCCCGAAATCTTGTTCACCGTGATCGAAACGGGCAGGAAAACCCGATTATCTGACTTTCGGGATAAGATCGTGGTCCTGCAATTCTGGGCTCCATGGTGCATCCCCTCTTACGGGGCGATGGACCAGTTGCAGGAACTGTGGACAGCAAATCCACATTGGAAAGACAAAGTCGCCACTCTTACCGCTACATACGGCGATACGAATCGCCTCGCACGGCAATTGAAGGCGCGAGGTTGGATTCAGACGCTCAACACTCATGTTGAAAGCTCCATCGCGGAGAACTATCACGTCGAAACCCTGCCGGCCGTCTATGTCATCGATGCCGCGGGAAGAATTGTTGCCGCGCGTAATCGGCTCGATGTCAGCCAAATTGTCAACGGCCTTGGGCCATCCAACGTTCACCGCGGGCAGCCATAGCTGCGAAAGTCAGGACGAAAGATGGGTAACGTGTAACAACGGTCTCGATTGCTGTATCTACCTTCTGATGAATCAGTGCGTTCCAAATGTTCTCGTGCGTCCGCCCCGCATGGCCAACGACTCGTCGCGGCGAAACGTCAACCTGCCTGAAGGTGTGATCGATCTGGTCCAGCGTGAAGTTCGATTCATGGATGGTCAGCGGAATATGCTTTCAAGGGCCGAAGCCGGTCTCCTGGATTACATGGCCTCTAACCCCGGACGGGTCATTTCGCGCGATGAGATTCTCAAACACGTGTGGCGCCTTGATCCCGCGAGCACCGTCACACGCACCGTCGATATGCATGTCTCGAAACTGCGAAAAAAGCTGAGAGACAATGCACGGCGTCCGGCAATCTTGCGGACCGTTAGTCGCCACGGATATATCCTGATCGACGGCGCTCAGTCGCCTGCTGGTTAGGCCGCTCAACACATCACACTATGACCACGCAACCAACCGAAAACACGCCCATGAAAATCGTCATTACTGTAATCCGAATTCTGCTCGGGATTCTCGTCGGGTTCGCCGGATGCATCGCCCTCCTCACTGCACCCTATCAACTCTTGAACTCGAATTTTAGATTCACCGACGGGGGGCCATTCATCCTGGTCAGCATCATTCTCGGCAGTTTGATGCTTTGGGGTGCCTGGCAACTGATTCGTGGCCGTCGTGTGGACGCTTCTGGTTTTTCAAAATTGCAATGAGCACGTACATTAAGGCGTTCAGACACAGAAGATATTTTGTGAAGGGACGAACATTTTGACCGAACAACGCTCACGTCGCACCACTCGTCGGCTCAGGCTTGTTGCCCTATTACTGGGTTTGGTCGGGGGAGGCGCGGTCTTGTGGCTTTGGCTGCGACCAACACCCGCATTCAGCGTCTCGGTATCGTTTGCAGGCTTCACGAACAGTCCGACGGGTGCACTCCTGGCAACGTTCGCAATCACCAACCAGAGCACGACGACGATTAGACGATGGGACTTCTACAACATCGAAGATCAGCGAACACAATTGTCCTCCGAGTTTCATTTGGGTCCTGACGCATACCTGGCAAAAGACCACGGAGAGGTCGTGGCACTGCCGGCGCCGACACATCAGGCGCCCTGGCGTTTGACCCTTCATTTCACCCCCGATAGCTGGCGACGAAAGGTGATAGACATTCGGAGCCGGTCGCAACTTCTGACACGGATCATGCCCAAAGGATTTGTCCCGGACTTCCCTGTGGAGCACCATATTCGGACCGAGTGGATTTCGCCATGAAACCATGGCTGCAACCTTCGCTGCCGTTGTTATTAGTTATTCAGCTTCCTCATCGCTCTGGCAGAAAGTACTTGAATATGAGAACCGTAACTGCGATCGCCATTCTGGGATTGGGTGTTGTTTTGGGTTGCCGGCGATCTGATTCATCTTCTCTGCGAATGAATTCCATGCCGATCCACAGCGACACGACACCGATTGATGAACTCCAAGCAATCGATGTAAACGAAACAAAGCAATGGATTCTTTGCCGTGGGAGAGATCGCTCGAAACCAGTTGTGCTCTTTGTTCACGGCGGACCTGGCACACCCCTGATGATGTATTCCCGGGCTTTCGACGACTCCTTCATCAATGATTTCGTGGTCGTCCACTGGGATCAGCGAGGCGCGGGAAAATCATTTGATCCGAAGGCGCCAATTGAACAACTGCGCTTCCCTCAATTCGTGGATGACGGCCTGGTTGTCGTGGAACATCTCAAACGCAAATTTCAAAGAGAAAAGATTGTCTTGGTAGGCCATTCCTGGGGGACAATCGTCGCCTTCGCTATGGCGGCCAAAAGACCTGCCGAGTTCCAAAGCCTCGTAACTGTCGGAACCATGACGGACACGATCGCAATTGAGAATTACCGGTTCAAACTGTTAAAAACTGCCATTGAAGCATCAGGCGACAAAGCGGCGGCAAACGATCTGGCGGAACTAGGGCCGCCCCCGTACGGCTCGCATGTGAAACTGGAACGGTTTGGCAACTTGATACTAAAATTTCTGGGATTTGGAGGGGTCTTTCACGAGCTCACTATGGAACAGGCCAGCGCAGCAGTTCTGAAGAATCGGGAATACAGCGAAGCCGAACTCGTTGCTTCGTTCGAAGCGTTAAAGATTGGGCTCAATCAATTGTCCGATTTCGTAAACGCGTACGTTGCCGTTCGCGCGGTCCCTTCAATTCAGGTTCCGGTTTATTTTGTTCAGGGACAGCACGACTCGAACACTCCCAGCAAGATAAGCAGAGAATACTTCGACGCATTGATTGCTCCCCAGGGCAAAACATGGATCGAATTTGAAGATGCCGCTCATTTTGCCTTTTATGACAATCCCGAGCGGTTCCTGGAGGTACTGGCACTTGCGGCCAAACCCCCAACGAAACGGTTTTGATTTTCCGTGTTATGGAATGCCGAGATGGCGACGGAGGTGACCCTCCTTCACATCGATAACTTCTGACGGGCCGAGAGCGCGATGCCAAACGGCGACTTCGTCCAAGGTTCCGGCAAAGTAGAAACCGACTGTGTTGCGGACCAACGCACCGAGCGCAAAGGTGTTAGGATTCAGAGTTCCGGGCGCATAGTTGAAGTTTTGTCCATCCCGAATCCCGTCGACGTAAACGAAAACTGTCCCGCCGGAATCGACCCACACGACGTGGTGCCACTGGCCGTCAAGAACCGTCGCAAGCGTGCGCGTATGGTTATGCGGGTAGGTATTGTCGTCATTACGGATGAAAACGTCAGCCGTTCCATCCGTGCCGGCCTGGTGTGTGCCAATGTCGAAGACGGGGGTTGGCGAGCCATCGAATCCCTCGGCAACAATGCGTTTGTCCGCTTGCCCGGGATTGCCTCGGACCCAGAATGCAATCGTGTATTTTCCCGAATAGGCCGGTAGTCCGTGATCGCGCGCGTGGTAGAGTCCGGCGAATTGGTCGATTCCGTTAAAAGTTACGGCGCCGCCGTACCGTCCGGCTGCAATATTGGCATTCGTCAGACGATTGGCGAAGAGATGGTTGCCTCCCATGTAATCACGAAGCCCCGCGCCTTCCATCGCATCCATGGGCCAGTAGCTGACGAGTTCGTTTAACAACGCTGAGTTGAGAGCGACACCGGGAACCCCAACACGGTAAAAGCCCTGGGCTTTCAAAAGCGCGTTTGCGTGGTTGAACGTGAAATTGGTGGTGCTCGTCGCATTGGTAGTAAGCGCAGACCAGTTCAGGAGGTTCGTGGAGTAGTAGAGGGTCGCTTGTTGTGCGGCCTGTTTCCCAACGGCAAGGGGCAGAGATTGACCGGCGCGGGCGCCAATCTTCACCGAAGGAGGTTGCTCTACCTTCAGCCACATTGCGCTGACTGCTTCCAGGCCGCTCGCATCAACTGCACGCGCCGAGAGCTTAAAATATCCCGTGGATGTCGGAGTCCACGTTGCGAAGTAAGGCGATTGTGTCGATGTTGAAACGACCTGCTCGTCGATCAAAAAATCGACATGGCTTACTGTGTTTTCTGGATCCTCTGCCGTCGCGCCGAGGGACACCGGCACGCCCGATAATGCGACTGAATCCGGCGCCGGCGCAGTGAGCGTCACCGTCGGTTCATCCCCCAACACGACAGAGACCACTTCATTCGCGAGCAATCGAACACCGGTTTCGCGCGTGCGGCCATTTCCGGTCACCCGAACCACGTAGTCTCCTTTAAAGCCCCTTATGCTGCGTATCCCATCGACATCTGCAGGGCCAGTGTCGGTCGTCCACCAATCCCGCAACACGAGATCCCTCCAAACGGTTCCATTTGGTTTGATGCTCCAGTCCAAACGATAGAGTGCGGCCGTCGGGCGCCAGTGTCGTCCTTCCCAGAATCCCCACATCAGGATGCCGGTGACTGATGGGTGACTGAACACGATGGTCATGAAGTCCCGCATGTATTCGGCCTGAAGAACTTCGTTGGTATGCGCAATGTCGAACTCGGTAATTTGAAGCGGCAGCCCCAGGGTGGAGAACTGTTGCAGGCGGTTGTAAAGTTCGTCGATACCCGTCAGGCTCGTTCCGAAGTGGCTTTGCAAGCCAAGCCCCCCCAGCGGTGCGCCGTTCGTCAGTAAATATCGGGCTGTATTCATGAAGGCATTACGATGTCCCGTGTCGTTGTTTTCCAGGACATTGTAATCATTGAGGTAGAGCACGGCGTTGGAATCGGCCGCCCGGGCGAGTTGAAACCAGCGAATCATTTCAGCATTGCCCAGCACGTCTATCACATCGTGTTCCGAATACGGTTCGTTCAATACGTCCCAATCCACGAGTTGTCCGGCAAATGCCCTTGCGAGTTCCGTGATGTGGTTATCTATCCGCGTTCGTAACGCCGTGGGATTGTTTGAGAGCGTCTGCACATCGGCCGGCATCCGGTCCCAGCCTGGCCAAACGAGATTGTGGCCACGGACGGGAAATCCCTCCTGACGGAGCCAATGGACGCCGCTCCAACCCCGCATTCTGTTGCCCTCCCAACTGCCCCACTGGAGATCATATTCCATCACCACCTTGCTGAAGAGCTCTTTCACGCGCTTCCGGTAAATCACACTGTCGCTATCGGTCCCCAGCATCCTCTGAGATGCCACAGCCGAACCGAACCCAAAGGCGTGGCGCTTCATTCGGATTTCCACCAACGCATCTGGCACAGGTTGGCCTGTTCCGTCTGTGACCACCACGGTCAGGTTGCTTTTGCGATATTGCTCAATCCGACTGGCCGCAGCCGCACGCCACGGCGCATTCGTTTCCTGACCGGGATAGTTCTGAGAGAACACAGACACGACCGAAAAACCTGTGAACAGTAATCCGACTGCCAAAATTCTCGCTGCAGATGATCGACAAGACCGGCAACCGGCGTGCGTGTCCGTAAGCAATACTTGATTCATCCTTCATAAATACGTGGATGACGAACTTTGTTACGCAACGCCCCCGGCATCGGGATTCGGGAACGGCAGCAATCGCCTAGACGCTGAAACGGTCATGATGTTGGAAAAGTCACGTAACTGGAGGAATCTGGCCGCCGGCTCCTTCGATGACTTGTCGACTCACGGGTACGACGGAAGTGGCGTCCGTGGGCATCGCCCGTGCCTTAAAGGGTAACGTGACACCGGCTGGAGAGAAATTCTGCGAAATCTTGCGGAAAACGTCAGAGCGACAAGTCAAAGGCGGTAAGTTTCTCTGAACGAAGTTCGTGCGATGTTCCAACATGCGCGAATTGGAATATTGAACGGCAACCAAAGGGGTTCATTTTGATTGGCTTCGAAAAAGTTTTGAAAGGATTTTGCTGGGCACACCGTGAAGGCTACGGTTCCGTAGAAACCGTTATTGGTTATGGCGCAACCGCGCTTCCGCCAGATCGATGTCCCGCTGGATGCTACGCAAGACTTCATCATTGCTCACGTCCTGAATGGTTTGCCTCCAGATCTCCGCCGGCGAAATTCCACCATTGTTCGTCGATCTCAGCCTATTCGCGATCATCATCTCCATGAACTTGACCTTATCTCCGGACTTTTAACGCCCCATTCTCGGCGCTCAACCAGCAACCCTCAACTGCCAGCCATGAATATTTCCGGCCCGCGGCCGGTCTGCCTTTCATGATCCTGCGGTCATTCTTCCTCCTCGTCACCGCCTGTTCCGCTGTTGCGTTCACCATCCACGTTGCACCCGACGGAAACGACGCCTGGTCGGGGCG
>Ga0105340_1000589_pt1 | contig 17396 bp, 16 predicted proteins | sample EasRivMeERMLT700_FD_89676 | JGI IMG/M metagenome (GOLD analysis project Ga0105340, IMG submission 89676) | Soil microbial communities from meander-bound floodplain in the East River, Colorado, USA - East River MetaG ERMLT700 | ecosystem: Environmental > Terrestrial > Soil > Floodplain | place...
GAATTGCTGCTGAAGTATTGGTCCAATTTGCCGGCGTGTCAACTCATCGCCTTCGCAAGCCGCACGATTTGCTCGCGCAACTGGGTCGCAACTAAATGCACTTTTTGCCCATGCCCCGGCAATACCCATTCGAAGCGATAATCCGCGAGCCGCGCCATCGATTCCGCCTGCCGCGGCCACGAATACCAGCAATAATCCTCGGACGCTGACAAACGCTTTTCGTCGCGATCCCAGTCGAGATGGTCGCCCGTGAACAGGAAGCGATTGTCCAGCAACAAAACGCAATGCCCCTTGGTATGCCCCGGCGTCGCAATCGCGAGCAACCCGCGGCCCAATTCCCAAGGACCCTCGCCGTCGAGGACAACCTCCGCGCCCGGCTGCGACGCCTGCTCATCGCGATGAATGATGCGCCGACTCTTGAAGTGCTGCGCAAACCGCTCTGCGTCCGCCACGTCATCGCGATGGGTCAAAAAGATGTGCGCGACGCCGCCGAGCGCTTCCAATCGGCGCACGATCGGCGTCACAAACTTGGGCGAATCGATCAGCCAGTTGCCGTCGGATCGGCGAACGAAGTAGCTGTTGCCGCCGAACGACTTCGGCGAGTTGTAGCCGCAATAGTAGACCGGATCTTCAATCAACAGCGGAAAGTCATCCATCACCGCTTTGACGTCATCATCGCCCTGGCAGCCGATGGACCCCGTCGGACAAGCGAGCAGCGCCTGCAGCGCTCGCCGCCGATCCGCGCCCGCGCTCGGCTGCGTCTTGACGTACGACGTTGCCGCCGCCTCGCCGAAAACCGTGGGCGCGATCTGCCGGCATGCGTCGCAATCGATACACGTCGAATCGACAAAGAAATCGCCGGGCGTATTTTCCGGCACGCTTTTGTGGATGTTCGCCATGGATTGCCCTCCATGGCATTTTACGCGTGTCTCGGCGGGGGAATCGTTGCATTGCGAACGAGAATTGGTTACAAAGTCAACTATCAAGCGAGGATTGTTGATGTCGATTGCGTTCGCCTGCCCGTATTGCAGCCATCGTCTCAAAGTGTCCGACGAATTCGACGGCAAGAATGTCCGCTGTCCGCGCTGCAAACAAAGCGTCACTGCCGAGGCCGACGTTGCCGACGAAGAGGTGGTGCCGCCGCCACGCCGGGGAGGCTGCCTCAGTTGTCTTGGATGTTTGCTTTTTCAGGCTATCTGCATCGGCTGCATTGTCGCGCTCATGATGCTCGCCCATCACTTGACAACGAATCCGCCGGAGGAAGTACCGGCCGAATGCTCCGGCTGGACCTTTTACGTAATCCTGCCGAGCGTTTTTCTGGGCCTCATGCTTTCCGGCGCGATGATTTATAGCTTCAAACGCGACGTCGATGTGCAGATTGCCGGCGGCAAGTGGAAGGACTTCGAACCATTCTTGAAAACGGCCACCGCCCTGCGCTATGCCCGTAAGAAGCTGCGCAAGGACGCCCGCGTCCATGCGTTGCTGGTCAAATTCATCGTCACGGGAAAATTGAGCCCCGCGTCCGCCAAGGATGCGGTGGAAATGGCGGGCGAACCCGTCGTGAATCTGCTCGTCGAGAAACTTTCCAGCACGTCGCGCGACAAGCGCTGGCGCGCCGCACAAATGCTCGATGTCCTCGGTTGGAAACCGCCGGGCAAGAAACTGCGCCAACGATTCGAACGCCTGGTAAATGAGGCGAACACGGCTCGTAAACGCGAGGACGTGCCCAGGGGCGAGCCGCTCGTCGACATCGATTTTCACGATTCCTCGCGACCAGGCCTTCGCTGCATCACCATGACGTTGACCGCGGTCTGGAACGAGCCCATCGTCGTTCAGGATTTGATTTTGACCGTCGTCGGCTACGTCGATACCGGCACCGCCCTGGGACACCTGGTCGTCGATTTGGATCTCCTCGTGGAGCAATCCACCGGCGATTCGCCCGTCGCATTTTTTCTCGACGACGGCAAGAACGCGCAATGCCCGCTCACGCTGCAACCGGGGAAGTCGATCCGACTATCGGTGTCGATGCTCGACGCAGCCCTTTTGACCATGAAGCGTTTGCCGGTTCCCGACGCCGTATTCACCATCAAAGCCGGCTGCCAACTTGCGTCAGGGAAACGACTCATGCACGAATCCGCATTCGTCCCGCATCTGATTTCGTGATGACGGGAATTCGTTGCCTCCCTTAGCAATCGTCATTTCATCGACGGCTGCAACTGCGCCAGCAAGTTCTTCGCGAGCGCCGGACGCGCATTCGTCGATGCCTTTTGCAAGTCATTGAGCCCCTTGTCGAGAACGTCGGCCCGCGTCGCATCCACTTTTCGCACGTCCTCCACGAGCTTCGGGAACGACTCCACTTCGCTTCCAAGAGCTTGACCGGACGCATAGCGCTCGAGAATCAGCCGCGGCTCATGGAGCGGATCGTTGGATGCCTTCACCTCGATTTTCTCGATGCGCACCGGAGAACAACCGAGTGTCCAGCCAAGAACGAGGAACGTTGCACAAACAAAACACAAGCGTCTCATGGAAATACCTTTGAATGAATGGCCGCTTGCGGTTTCGCGCACCTCGCGCCATGCGAACGCGAAACCGCAAGCGGCGTTGAATTAGAAATCACCAATCGCATTGCCATCGCCGCGATTGCCGAGCCGTTGATACGTCAACAAATCGATGCCGCTCTGCACGAACCGCACCGTCCCGTCGCCCAATAAAACATTGACGCCGCCGGAGTGCATGGACCGCGACGGCATGATGCCATAACTCCAGTCGTGCGCCCCGCCCGGACAGCAATCGCCGCCCGCGTTCGGATAGCCCCAGTTCGGCGGCGCGGCCGCGTTGAACGTCGATTGCCCGGCCGCGTACCAGCCCCACATCGTGCCGTTGTTCGAACGCACGCCGCTCGGCGTCGCCTTGACGAAGGCGCCGATCGTGTCGAGTTCGGTCAGCGTCGGAAAATGGCGATCGACAATCGACGTGAACAGGCCGTTGTTGGAATAGAAAACGTCGAACGGGTATTTGCCGCTGCCGCTGGGCGAATTTGAGCCGGACAGAATCTCCGCGGCCAGGATGGTGTTGGACAGCCCATCGGTGACGTGGGCGATCTTGCGATCGACCTGATAGGCGATGATGCCGTTGAAATTGGCGCCGCCCCAGACGGTGTCGATGGAGCTGCCGGTGCACCACGCGTAATTGGTGCCGGGCCCGTCCCAGCCACTGGGATTGGAGCCTCGCTGCGGCGCCGGCGGCGCCGACGGACAGCGAAACACCGCGAGCGGCGTGTTCAAGAGCGTGTTGTACATCCAGCTCCAGTTGGTCAAATTGGCTTGCCCCTGATCATAGAGCGGCCCCTGATCGAGATACGGCAACAGGTGGTAATTGGCGGAGATCGCATGCCAGGCACTGCCGCCGACCTGGGTGTAGTTGCGCGGGAATTTCTTGTTGGCGTCGTGATACGAATGCGAGGCGAGGCCGAGCTGCTTGAGATTGTTGATGCATTGCGTGCGCGCGGCCGCTTCACGGACCTTTTGCACCGCGGGAACGAGGAGAGCGATGAGGATCGCGATGATGGCAATCACGACGAGCAACTCAATCAACGTGAAAGCCCGCGACCTCGCCTTGAGGCGAATCGGGAAAGAACCGGAGAGCATTTCTGTACACCTACGAAAAAGAGAGTAGTGTTTTTCTCGTCGCCGCGATGGCACGAGAGGCAGGAGGTACAAGAATGATAGCGCGAGTTAAATAGGAGTCAAGTATCCGAATTGAAAACAGGTGGGAAATAATGCATTTTTTCGATTCGGCAGATCTGCTGACCTATGCTTGCTGCAAATCCACGGTCCCGAGAGGGCAACCACGATGTGGCGATTCAGTATCGTATTGGGCCTGGCGCTGATCGCGCCGGCGCGTGCGGGAGACGATAGGTTTGCGACGGTGAAAGTGACGGGCGTCGTTCAGTTGCCGCCCGGCGCGAGTTATCCCGCGAAAGTGAAAATCGACATCGATATCGCCAAGATCGAGCCGGGCAAGGTAATCATTTTCCACAAGATCATCGGCCGGCAGGAAATCCGCACCATCAAATCAACGCCGCTGCCATTCGCGGTCTCGGCGCCCAAGTCGCACCTCAAGGACACGCCCGCGACGTCGTTCACGTTGCGAGCCAAGGTCTACGACCTCGAGTCCGGCCGTCCGAAACTGGTCTTCGAGACGCCTCGCGACGAAGCCGTTCAACCGTTCACGGAAGCGGGGCAGGCGAAGCAGAACGTCACGTTGCCAGTGAAGGCGTTGCCGTGAACGTCCTCGATCGCTGTCAACATTCAAATTCGTCGGCGATGCTGCAAGCCTCGCATTTTTCTCGCCCGAATACTTATTTAGTAATTAGTTGCGGACTGTCGTTGACTTATTTACAATTAAGTTCTACGATTCGGATACCACATCGGAGAGCGCGTTTATGGACGTCGAAATAGCCAAGGAACTCGGCGCGAGTGAATCGCCCTCGGCAGAGCGGCTCATGCTGTATTTGCCCGACAAGGATTGTGAAGGCAACAGCGTCATCGATCACAAAAATTGGGTCACGCAGGGACAAGAGCTGCTAACCGATATCGGCAACGGCACCACATCATTTCCGCCGGTAACTGGGACTTGGCGAAAGCCCGATGGCACGAACCTTTGGGAAGAAACGACGATGGTCTTCACCTTCATTTATCCGGACAAGTTCAAAGCGAACATGAAGCGATTGCGGGAGTTCCTTCATCGATTTGGCCGAGAGACCAAGCAAGGGGAAGTGGTGTTCGAACTCGGCGAACTCTTTTGGAGAATAAACAAGTTTGACCCGCCCAGGAGTCCATGAACATGGCCAAGCGAATAAACATCGTCGGCGCGAAGCCGATGAAGATCAACATTTTGGATAAGCCCAAGCCGCGCCTGGACCCGGCTGAGATCGCGGAAGGTTTGGGCGCGACTCCGTGCGGTGAGCCAATTTCTCGGAAGCTCGACTTGATGAGCCTCGCGGAAATCGGCACGCAACTTTTGAACCGCCTGCGTTCCAGCGGCGGCCGCCCGGCGCTCGACGACGCGACCGAAATCTGTCGCGTGCCGTTGAGCACCGAGGACGTCAAGATTCTGGAAGACATGGTCGCCGAAATCGAGAAGTCGAGCGGCATGAAGCCGTCCGTCGGCCAGCTCGTTAGCGTGATGGTGCGCTCGCAACTGAGCGCGGCAATGCCCGATTCGACTCCGCAAGATGATGACGCTCAAGGCAGGGCGATGTTGTTGCAATTGATCGACGAACAACTCACGCCGCTGCGGGAGCGAGTGACGCGGTTGGAAAGTGAATTGCATGCAGCCAACACGACCCCACTTGGTTGCGCCGGTTCGTGATCTGTCGAGTGGGGAAGCACGAACGTGGATGGACCAAATGCCTGCCCGTCGACGACAGACACCGCCGTGCCAACTTTCACTTGACCTAATCCGAGTTTCCGTCACTAGCGAGTGGACGGGTGATAATGTTTGACCCTGTCGCGGCAATCCTCGGCTGCTCTGTGGCAAAAACTGTTGTCGGCGCTGAGGCAGGTGTGAAGATTACAGGCCACCAAAACGGCAACCCGCGCCAGCCGTGTATTCCTTCATCGCCGTTCTGACGCAGGAGCATTAGGACTGGAATGTCCAGCGCCTTACTCTTCGCCGTTTTGCGGCGATCCAGATTTTCCGGTGAGTCAGAAAACCGGCCATCACTTCGACGACGTGACGTGTCGTGTCCAAAAGAGATCATTGCGTAGACGTGGTTTTTCAATGATGTATTCGTGCAGGTCTTTGAAAGGTGTTCTAGAATCAGTTGATGGGCCGCCTTATCGTCGTCACTTGTATCCTCAAATTCAAGAAGCGAATACGCTGAATTGACAATTTTAAGGGCTAAGTCTACATGAATGAGCGTTGGCTTGGTCTCCTTGCCAATTCCGGATTCAACCAACTCATCGAGCTTAGTTAGCGCCCGAATGCCTTGACTTTTCGACACAGTCTGGAAACCGGACAAAATCAGTCGACGAGCGGGGCGAACACTTACGATCTCGGAGAACTGAACCTTGCTCGGCGCGCAGGGGATCAGACGATTCGAGGGATCGCGCTGGATGAAATAGACCCCCCGCTCGTGGGCACCGCTTTCCACGGCATTTCGCAGGGCGGCGTCAAATTCATGAATACGGCGCATTATCTGGTAGACATTGAGTGGCGCGTAGAAGCGCGTTACCGCGACATCTTCAACTCCTCTGGCTCCGTACATACGGCAATGTTGAAGAACGGTGTCTTGCTGAGAGCGCTTTGGATTACGACCGTAGTAAAAACCGACAAGGTTGTCGATGGTAATGCCGCGGTCAAGGATCTGACCGCCGATAAAGATATTGAATGGCACTCGAAGCTTGAGTTGTCCGTCGGCGGCGAGGAGTTCTTCAATATCATTGTCGGAGTTTACTTTGGTAATCATCATTTCGTCGTCGAGCAATGCCCGGCGCACTCGCTCGCATACACGACCAAGCGTCGGTAGGGGTTTGTCGATGATGGCTATGGAACGCTTTAGATCATCATAAGCTGCACGAACGAGTTCATTGAATCGTTGACTTTCTTTGCTGGCCTCCTGCACGAGAGCATCGCGGATAGCCCTGGCAATCTGCATTTGCCAGTCATGCGACTGCCGCGCTTGCTCCGTGTGGAAGAGGAAGCTGTATTTACGAGGAGTTTCATTCGTGTCGGCGAGCTGAATATTGCGGATCACACCGCCGACCAAGAAGGTCACAATCGCCTCGTTTAGAATTGCAGCATTTTTTTCGGCCAGCACTCGATCTATCTGAAGGCGGCGTCGATCTTCTTTCTTCATGGCGTCTCGCTCCGCCAAAGGCACTTCGCGGTAAAAAAAGTATGCTGCATGTGCTGGATCGTTGCAAAACTCAAAGTACTCGTCGCCACCAATATACTTGTCATGCTGTGGGAGAATAACCGTAAATGCGGGGCGTTTCGGTTTGAAAAAAGCGCCGGTTGATGTGGTGACTTCCTCAGATGGTTGAAGATAGAGCGCATATGGCGTGGCCGTTACTTGGAGAATTGCCGAATTCGGAACGAAGGTACGGAATTCGTCTATCTGGCGCGAAATCACACCCTGCGTAACTTCCCCCCCCATGCGACGGGAACTAACCGAAGCCAAATCGGCCTCATCGTCAATTATGAGCACATGCTGGTCCCGAAGCTGCGGAAAACGCTCCTTAACTAGAGAAATCAAACGGCGCAAATTATCGTCCTCTTTCTTAACGACGAAGATTAATTTGCGCGCCAGTTCGTGGCGCGTGAGATCTGGCACTTTGAGAATGTCAAAAACACTCACAAGGTCGGCATCAATCAACTCGCGAAAATCATTCCGGATGCGACTGAGCGTCTGTTGGGTAAGAGATTTAGTGCCCTTAGTAAGAACGACAGAAGCTCCATAGCCGGCATCGAACGCCTTGGCTATTGCGCCGAGGAACGCTTTCGTTTTGCCGCCTTGCACTCGACCGAGGAGAATGCCTGGACGCTGAGTTGACGTTGCTTCGCGTTGCAAGTGCCGGACAACTTCATCGACTTTTTCGCGCATTTCAGCAGGGTCGTCGCGGAGGTCAGCGAGCCGTTCATACAGTGACTCTACGGCTTCCGGAAGTTCGTCGGCGGCCCTTTGAGCCAGCCAATGGCGGATTTGGCCTTCGTCGTAAACCGGACCTGATTTCAGATCAGCCAAGGGCTTGGGAAAGTCCGTGATCCGTTTCCGCCAGTTAGCTATGGCAGAGGGGCTGACGCCAGCGAGTTCCGCAATCTCAAAAACACCCAGTAGAGAAGTGGACATGGGGGGGAACCTCTGTTGATAATTTTCACACTGAATTGTTAATTAAATTAACAGTATTTGTCAACAGAGATTTCAGAAATGTGTGACGAAAAATAACGGTTTGTCTTCTTCTTGTGTTTGGCAGCGGGGCCTCAGCGAATTTCCTCTTCCCTTACGCGTCCATCCGGCATCAACACCAGTTGCCGAATGACTCGGCCATGGTGCTCGATGGAAATCGCGCCTCCGACCGAGTTTTCGCGCACCAATGTGCGAGCAATGCGGATGGCATCTGCCAGATTGTCCGTCTCGTCGAAGCGGTCTTCGGTCGTTTCATTGATGATGCAATAAGCGTTCGCGTTCACCTCTGCCTCCTGATGCTGGCAAATGGGTAAAAGCCCCAAAAAAATGGCAAAAACGCCGTGTTTTTCGCGATTCTTGTTACCCACGACGTTGTTGGGTAAAAGGGTCAAGTGGACGCCAGGATGTGCATGATGTCCCCGTCCTTGACCACGTACGTCTTGCCTTCCAGGCGATAGACGCCGTGGTGCTTCGCTTCTTTCATGGAGCCGTGCTTTTTGAAGTCTTCGTAGCTGACCACTTCCGCTCGCACGAAGCCGCGTTCCAGGTCGGTGTGGATTTGGCCGGCGCCTTGTGGACTGGTCGCGCCTTTCGGGATCGCCCAGGCGCGGCACTCGTCTTCGCCGACCGTGAAGAAGACGATCTGGTTCATGCCGTGGAAGATGTTGCGCAACGTCTCGTCGCGCGACAGGTCCGTCAGGTTCATTTCTTGCATGAACATCAGCTTGTCTTCGTCCGACAGCTCCGCCAGCTCCAGTTCGAGCTTCGCGGGGGCTTGAATGGCGCCGGGGGCGACTTTCAGCAGCTCCTCCGGCAACGGTTTGCCGATGCGGTCGTCCGAGATGTTGACGAAGATCAGTTCGGGCTTGAGCGTCAAGAGTTGAAAGCTGCGGATCGTCTTTTCCTCGTCGGGCTTCAGGTGCGCCGCGCCGGCGCCATCGCCTTTCTCGAAGCAGGCGGCGACGCGTTCGAGCAAGGCACGCTCGGCTTCGTCGGCTTCACGCATCTTCGTCGGCTTGGTCTTTTTGAGTTGATCCTTGAGCTTTTCGATGCGATTGGTGACGATTTCGAGGTCGGCAAACAGCAGCTCCTCGCGGAAGCGGCGCAGTTGATCCATCAAGCTACCGCCGGAGTAGCCGTCGAGCACGACGAGCAAGCCGTTGGAATCGCGCAGGATGGCGAGGCGGCGCGGGTTGTCGCGGCGTTCGGTCGGATGCAGGCCGGGGGTGTCGAGCAGTTCCATGCGCGTCTGCGTGGTTTTCTTCGGATTGAAGAGGGACGAGAGGTAGTCGAGGCGCGGATCGGGCACGTGCGGGTTGGCGACCTGGCCTTGCTGGGCGCGAGCGGGGTCGGGCGCGTCGCCGGTGAGCCAGTGGAAGACGGTGCTTTTGCCGGAGACGGAGAAGCCTGCGATGCCGATTTTCATGGGAGCCTCGTTGTAAACGTCAGTAGGCGTTATTGTACAATTCGATGTAGGTCAGGCTTTCCAGCCTGACGTTTTCGTGTCGGTGTGCTGTCAGGCTGGAAAGCCTGACCTACGAGGGTTCGCCATGGCTGACGTGTGGATGCCGACGTTGAAGATGAAGCTGTCGCGCGCGGAGTTTGATTGCTTGCCGCGGCATCCATCGTACAAGTATGAGCTGATCGGCGGCGTGACGTGGATTTCGCCGTGGCCACGCCATGGACATGCGTCGCTCCGGCTGTCGCGATTTCGGCCGGCGGCGGATGACGTGGCGAAGGCGGAGTTGCGCAACGCGACGGCGGCAGATTTTGAGGCGCTGGTGCCGATCTTCGAGGCGGCGTTCGGGCATTTGCAGCCGTATGCGTCGCTCGATGAGGCGACCTGTCAGAAGGCGGCGGAGAGCGCGCTCAAGCAGACGTTTGACGGCGGCGATGGGCCGTTAATTGAAGAAGCGAGTTTTGTTGCGCTCGATGAAGGGAAGATCGCGGGCGCGGTTTTGATTACGCTCGTGCCGGGCGGCGATCCGTCGGAGAGTGAGAGCTTTCAATGGCACGTTGCGCCGCCGAAGGATTTGTGGAAGAAGACGAAGGCACAGCCGCACTTGACGTGGGTTTTCGTGCGGCGGTTCGAGCAGGGCGGCGGCATCGGCACGCAGCTATTGCAAAAGGCGGTGCGTGTGCTCAAGAAGCTGGGGTACGCGACGGTGTGGACGACGTTTCTCATCGGCAATGAGTCGAGCGTGCAGTGGCACTGGCGAAATGGATTTGAGTTGTCGCCGGGCGTGATGTCGAAAAGGCGGCGGTGGCGGGGACTCGTTTAGCGCCCGCCCATACGCATCAAGTTAAGCGTTTTGAACCACAGAGACACAGAGGCACAGAGAAAAGCCAGAATCAGGAATGCAAGGAAATACGATAATTTGAATTCGCCATTCTGCGCCTTTTCCCTGATTTCCTCTCTGTGCCTCTGTGGTTCATTTCTTAACTTGATGCGTATGGGGGCTCGTTTAGCGATCGCGTGGCGTCGCGCGAGCGCTAAACGGCAAGCTCGGAATCGCTACTTCTTTTCGTCTTTCTTTTCAACGGACCGGCCCTCCGACCAGGTATCCAGTGCCTGCGCCATCGTCGCGAGGCTGGGCCCGTGATTGGCCATCGAGCCGGCGAAGAACTTGAACGTGCGCTCGGCTTCCTTGTCGTAGCGCGCGTCGCCGGTCAACTTCGCCAGACGCACGAGATTTTGCAACGCCTGGCTGTTGCCGGAGGGTTGCACGCCGTCGTATTGATCTTTCGAACGGGCGAAGAACTTCTCGGCGTCATGCGCGGTGTAATAATAACCGCCGGTCTTTTTGTCGCGGTGATGTTCAAGCATGGTGTCGGTGAGCTTGCGGGCGGCGTCGAGCCATTTCTTGTCTTTCGTCGCTTCGTGCAAGTGCAGCAAACCATTGCTGAGCGACGCGTAGTCTTCCAAATACGCGGCGACGGCGGCCTTCGGTTGCTGCCCCGGCGCGGCGCCGTACGTGCGCAACAGGCGGCCGTCTTTCGTCAGCTGATGCTTGAGCACAAAGTCGGCCGCTCGCACCGCGGTTTGCAGATACTTCGGCTCATTGAACGTGCGACCGGCCTCGGCGTAGCCCGCAATCATCAGGCCGCTCCACGCGGTCAATGCGATCTTGTTGAGGAACGGCTTGTCGCGCTTCTCGCGCGCGTCGAACAGCTTCGTCTTGATCGGCGTCAATTGCTTGATCAAATCGTCCTCGCTCAATTTCATTTCGGCCGCGGTCTCGGCCGGCGTCTTGGCCCAGCGCAGGATGTGATACTTGCCTTCGAAGTTCACCTTGCCGTCGGGAATGTATACCTTCTTGATCAGCTCCAGTTCCGCCTTGACGGGCAACGCGTCCGCCAATTCCTGCGGCGTCCACACATAGGAGCGGCCTTCCTCATGGTGCGTCTCGGCGTCCTGCGAGGAATAGAAAGCGCCGTCGGGCGACGTCATTTCGCGTTCGATGTAAGCCAGCGTTTCCGCCACGACGCGTTGATAGAGCGGCTTCTTCACCAGGCGATACGCGCGTGAATAAACCTCGACGAGCTGCGCGTTGTCGTAGAGCATCTTCTCGAAGTGCGGCACCGTCCAGGTTCGCTCGGTCGAATAGCGGTGGAAGCCGCCGCCGAGGTGATCGTACATGCCGCCGATCGCGGCCTGGTCGAGCGTTAGCGTCAAATGTTCGATCAGCTTTTTGTCCTTGGTGCGTTCGGCGACTTGTAAGAGGAGCAACAGGCGCGGCGGCATGGCGAACTTGGTGCCGCGGAAACGGCGATTGGGATTGCCGAAGCCGCCGTACTCGGGGTCGAACTCCTCGCTCAGTTCATCGACGACTTTTGTCACGAGCTCGCGGTTGAGCGGCACCAGCGCGATGCCGGGGACGAGCGCATTTTCAAGAGCGCGCGTGGTGCGGGCGGCGAGCGATTCGGCTCTCTTCTCGAATTGCTTCGGGTCCTCTTTGAAGGAGTCATGGATCGTCTTGAGGATCGTCTTGAAGCCATAGGCGGTCTCGCCGTCGATCATCTTGTCCTCGCGCGGCCAATACGTGCCGCCGACGACGGGTCGGCCGTCAGGCAGGAGAAACATCGACAATGGCCAGCCGCCCGATTGACCCTGGGCGTTGAGGGCGGTCATGTAAATCTGATCGATGTCGGGCCGCTCTTCGCGATCGACCTTGATGCAGATGAACTTGTCGTTGAGGATCTTGGCGACGCCCTCATCGTTGAACGATTCGCGTTCCATCACGTGGCACCAGAAGCAGGAGCTATAGCCAATCGAGAGGAAGATGAGTTTGTTTTCCTTCTTCGCCTTTTCGAACGCTTCGGGGCCCCAGGCGTACCAGTTCGTCGGATTGTGGGCGTGCATGAGGAGATAGGGGCTCGTCTCCTTGGCGAGGCGATTCGTGTACTTGGGTTTGCCCTTTTTTTCGCCGGCGGGGAGTCGATTGGTCGGTGCCAGACAAACGGACAAAAGAACGGCGACGCTCAAAAGGAGCGCGAGGGATCGGCGCAGCATGATGAGACTCCGTAACGGCGGGGGCGAGTGATGCCTCTACGTTATCGTGATTGACGCGTGATTTCAACGTGCTGGCCGACGCCAGGCTCTCCGCGTTCTCTGCGCCTCTGCGTTTCGAAACCGTTTTTTTGAAACGCAGAGGCGCAGAGAACGCGGAGAGTTTCTGATCATGAACCCAATCGGCCATTGTTGATGCGACTTCACATGAAGCGAACGTAGCGCAGAATGGTCGGCATGAAGAACGTCGCGAGGACGCCGATGCTGCCGAAAAAGATGACGAAGAGCAGCCATTTGCCCAGTTCGGGCGACCAGACCACTTCCGGCACCTTCAAGTTGATGGTCGGGCCATGGGTCGGCTTGGGCTTGGCGCCGGCGGCGATGTTCGCGGCGGAAAGGCCGATCGTCGTTGTCGCGAGGACGGCGGATTCGCTTTGCGTCGGCTTGGACGAGTCCGAATCATTCTCGGGAGGAAGCGTGGTTTTCGGCTCGGACACCGGCTTGGCCGACTGCGGCACGGTCGCCGGCTGAACCACCAGATCGCGAAACTCGGGAAAACTCTTGAGCGGGCGAAACGGCCCAGTCTTCGATTTCGATGCGCGCACCGTCAAGGTGTCGCCAAGCAAACCGTCGCGCACCGAACGCCGAATGCCCTTGATCGTACCCTTGACCGTGTGCACGATGCCATCGTTGTCCGTGTAAACCAGATACCAGTATTCCGATTGCGTCTCCATACTGGTTTCCGCGTTCGAAATATCGCGCGTGCTCTGCCCCGTGAGATCTTCGATGAACTCGCGGCAATTCTCCGGCCGATGGATGGGATCGGGGCTGATGGCGCGGCGAATCGCCCAGTCGATGCGATCCGATAGCGACGGCGCATGCTTGCGCGGCGAATCAATCTCGTTGTTGATCTTCTTCATCCAGGCGTCAAGTGGCCCATTCGATTGGAACGGCAGCTCGCCGGTCACCATCATGTACATCGTGGCGCCGAGCGAATAAATGTCGCAGCGCGCGTCGGCCTTCTTGGCGTTGCGAAACTGCTCCGGCGCCATGAAATGCGGCGTGCCCAGACCGCGTCCCGTTCGCGTCAGGTTGAGATCGGTTTCGAGTTCCTTGACGAGACCCAGGTCGGTCAGCTTGGCGACGCCGTCCGCGTTGATCAGGATGTTGTCGGGTTTGACGTCGCGATGAATCATGCCTTGCTTGTGCGCCGTCAACAATGCTTCCGCGATCTGGATGACGATGCGAACGGCGTCCTGTTCGTCCATTCGGCCTTCGCGCTCGATTTTTTGGCCAAGCGATTCGCCTTCGACGAACTCCATGACCAGGAAGCGCGTGTCGCCGTCGCGGCCGAAATCGAGCGCCTTGACAATGTTCGGGTGATCGATGTTCTTGGCGACGTTGTATTCGAGTTCGAAGCGTTTGAGGATGACGGAATTGGACAAAAGATGCGGCGGGACGACCTTGACGGCCACGATTTCACCAGTGGAACGGTTGCGCCCACGATAGACGGTGCCCATACCGCCCTCGGCGATCTTTTCCACAAGATCGTAATTGCCAATGGTTTGCAAACAGGCGCTCAGATTGTCCACCGTCATCGTTGACGCCCTCAGCGCAGTCGAGTACGTACAGACTCGTTGCGAGATCCTTTTTGGGACTACATGTATTCTGTGTCGAGGGTGCGCGGTTGTCAAAAAAGGCGGTCAAGAATGATGGATTTTTTCTTTGTCGTCTCAAAATTCAGGTTTTCCACCCTGACTACTGATCTTCAGGAAAGGAAAGCGCGACGTGCCGGGAGGGCGAGGCTCCCGCCGAGCCGCGAACCTCGAAAAAACGGAGCCCAAACGGCTCGGCAGGAGCCTCGCCCTCCCGAGGCAAGCGTTATTCCGTCCTGGTAACCAGTAAACGATTCGAAACGCGTCAGGCTGGAAAGCCTGACCTACGGCAGGAAATGAAGAAATCCCCTCAATTGCCGCGTCAACCGGAAAAATATGCTATGGATTGGTTTGAGGTCGTGTGCGCGTCGTCGTCGCGAACGACAATGCCCAATGCCGAGCGCGAGGCGTTAACGACAAAGCGTGGCCGGACAGAGAACGGCGGAGACCTCTCCAAACGGAACGTTCGCGACGCCGGACGGATTTGTCCCTCGCCTCGGCTTCCCACAGCCGTGATCGTGGTTTCCTGGATCCCCGAATGCCCCAGGATCGTGTGTTATGAACGCCGTTCTTTTGCGCCGATTGATTCTTCCCGTCTTCTTGCTCCTGGCTGGCCTTCAGCTGGCGACCGGCGTCGCGTCCGCGACCGAGCCTGGCGCGCCGATCTTGCATGCAGGCTACTTCCTCGAAATCGTGTCGGATCGGGCTCGCCTGATCCAGGTTTCGCTGGTGGTCGTCACGCTGGGCTGTGCCTTGTTGTGGTGGCGCCGATAACCGCGGCTCGATGATTCAGATTCGAGCGGCATCGTTTTTTTCTTGAGCCTTAATTGCAAAGGGTGGATTGCATGATTGCCAGTCCGAACAGCATGGCCAGCGTGGAATGGGATGGCGTTGGAGTGCCCGAAGCGCCGACCGCGCCGGACAGTCTGCGTCAAGCCGGCCTCAGCTTGAACTTCCTCAACGATCTCCTGATGCGCACGCTTTATGTTCAAGGCGTGATGCTCGGCCTCGACCTGGCGCGCAACGTTTGCTTGCCGTTCAAGGTCATCGAGGAGTCGCTCAAATTCCTCAAGGACGAAAAGTGCGTCGAGGTCCAGGGGGGCGATCTGATCGGCCGCGTCAGCTATCGATTCATGCTGACGGAGTTGGGCCGGCTGCGTGCGCAGGACTCGATGAAGCAGTGCGCGTACATCGGCCCCGCGCCGGTGCCGCTGGAAGATTATGTTGAACAGACCTATCGCCAGGCGGTCACGGGCATCAGCTGCAGCCCGGAGCCGTTGCGCGCGGCGTTCTCGCACCTCGTTCTCAAAGAAGAAATGTTCAGCGCCATCGGCCCCGCCATCGTTTCGGGCCGCAGCGTGTTCATCTACGGCCCTCCCGGCAACGGCAAAACTTCGATCGCTCGCGCCATCGGCGAATTCATGAACAACGCCGGCGGTGAAATCTACGTTCCCTATGCGTTTTTGGCTGAAAGCGCCATCATCACCGTGTTCGATCAATCGCTGCATCAAGTGGCCGACGATCGCGAATCCGATCGCATTGAAGACAACGAGGCGACCATTCGCCGCCTGCTGAACAGCGGCACCGTGGACGCACGCTGGGTCAAGATTCATCGCCCCGTCGTCGTCACCGGCGGCGAGTTGAATCTCGACATGCTCGATCTTCGCTATAACGCCGACGCCAACTTCTACCAGTCACCTATCCAGGTCAAGGCAAACGGCGGCGTCTTCCTGATCGACGACTTCGGCCGTCAGCTGTGCAGTCCCAAGGAATTGCTCAATCGCTGGATTTTGCCGCTCGAAGATCGCCATGACTTCCTCACGTTGTCGTCGGGCAAAAAATTCGAAGTGCCTTTCGAGCAGTTGATTATCTTCTCAACCAACCTCGATCCCAAGGACCTCGTGGACGACGCATTCTTACGCCGCATTCGCCACAAGGTCGGCATCGACGCGCCCGAACGGGCCATCTATGAGCGCATCTTCACGGCGATGGTGAAGCGGCTCGGGATGAATCCTTGCCCAGAAGCCGTCGATTACCTCTACGAGCGCTACTACGACCAGGGCCGCAGCGCCCGCGCCTCGGATTGTCGAGATCTGCTGGAGATCGTGCAGGCGATTTGCCGATTCCGTAGACAACCAGTCCAACTGACGCGTGAATTGATGATCGAAGCATCAGCCAGCTTCATTTGCGAGTTCTAAGAAAAATGCTCGGCGAGCCGAGCCCCGTAAGGGGCCGGTTGAGTAAAGATCGGGACACTCAACCGGCCCCTTACGGGGTTCAGCTCGCCGGCCAATCGTTTTGTAGACCATGTCATTTCCCGAATGGATTCGAGGTTGACCATGAACGGTCGTTTTTCCGTAGGCCTGTTGACGTTCGCCGTCACGCTGGGATGCGCCGGTTGCATTACCACGCAGGATCAAAAATCGGTCGTTTCCAACACAACCGTCGATGCGCCGTCAAAAGGTCCCGACCCCAAGCCCGGCGAGGTGCCGATCGTTGAGAAAAAGTCCGACGAGCAAAAGCGCAGCTCGGCCATGAAGATCGAACTCGCGTACGGCAAGATGAAAGAAGCCGAAGCGGATTCCGAAGCCGGCAAGCGTAATCCGGAAATCCAATCCCGCCTGCGCGACGAGGCCCGCAAGGCATATCAGAACGCGCTCAAGAACGAACCCAACAATCTCGACGCCCAGCGCTGCCTGGCCGGGCTTTTCACCAAGACCAGTGAATTCGACCGCGCTCTTGAAATCTACAAGAAGGCCATGGCCAAGAACCCGAAGGACGCCAGCCTGTGGTACGACCTTGGCAACTGCCATCATCGCCGCAAGGACTTCCAGGAAAGCCTGCGCTGCTTCAGCAAGGCGCTTGAAATTGAACCGGACAACCGCGCGTGCATGATGAAGGTTGGTTTGACCCTGGCCTGGATGGGCCAGCTGGACCAGGGCCTGGCGTATCTGAAACGCGCTCAAGGCGCCGCTCAAGCGCACTACATCATCGCGCGGGTCTTGCTGCAGCGTGATCAAAATCAACTCGCTCGCCAGCACCTGGCGGTTGCATTGCGTGAAAACAATCAGCTGGCGGAAGCGCGTGAACTGCTCGCCGCACTCGACGGCCCGTCGGCTCGAAACTAACGAAGAAAGACAAGGAGACAAGGAGACAAGGAGACAAGGAGACAAGGAGAAGGGTTGAGGTATTTTACCTCCTTGTCTCCTTGTCTCCTTGTCTCCTTGTCTCCTTGTCTCCTTGTCTCCTTGTCTCCTTGTCTCCTTGTCTCCTTGTCTCCTTGTCTCCTTGTCTCCTTGTCTCCTTGTCTCCTTGTCTC
>Ga0105340_1000593_pt1 | contig 17353 bp, 10 predicted proteins | sample EasRivMeERMLT700_FD_89676 | JGI IMG/M metagenome (GOLD analysis project Ga0105340, IMG submission 89676) | Soil microbial communities from meander-bound floodplain in the East River, Colorado, USA - East River MetaG ERMLT700 | ecosystem: Environmental > Terrestrial > Soil > Floodplain | place...
ACGGCGGTGATCTGCTTCTCCGCGTCGCCGTCGAGGACTTCAGTCAGTGGACTTTTTCCTTCGTCGAAATAGACCGGCATTTTCGTTTGCGGATCGATCGCCAGCGGATTGCGCATCCAGCGATAATAGTAATCCGGCAACAGCCGGTCGTACGAGTAAGCGAGATTGATCCCTTCACTGTCAAAGACGTCCGTCGCGGCAAGCCCCGCAACGCCGTGACAAGAGACACACGAAAAGCCACCGTCTTTGCCGACGAGTTTTTGGCCGAACTTTGCCAGTTCGTTGTCGATGGGCGAGTCGGCCGGTGTCTTCGGACCGAACCCGTGCAAAGCGGCAAGACCTTCCGCGATCAACTGAGCGCGCGCCTTGAATCCCGGCATGCGTCCCTCCACCCACGGCTCGCCTCTCGGATGCGTTTCGGGGCGCGGCTTGTATGGGATTTCACCGGCGATGAATTTCGCGGACCACTCCGGCTTGAGTTTGCCCCCGAGAATTTCGAGCCCGGGAAATCCCTGGACCTGGCCGTGGCAACCGTTGCAGTTCAGCAACCGCGTTTGTCGCTCGGCGAACTCTGCCGACGCACCGCGAAAGAGCGACTCGCGGTTCGAGCGACCGAAGGCATTCAAATCGGCCCGTTCCGCGGCGGTGAATTTGAACTGTGGCGACTTCTCGGGCGGCATCTCAGCGAGGCAACCCCGGTCCCATTTGTTAGTCGCCAACGCGGACAACTGCGGAGACGTGAACTTGTTTTCGAGTTTCGCGGAATGGCAGTTCAAACAACCGGAATTCTGCAGGAGCGTTTTCCCTTTCTCGATCAGCGCCTCATCCGGCTTCGCCGCAACGGGCTTTTCCGCGTCTTTGGTCAGAGATTCGGCAAGCTCCTTCGCCTCTTTGATCGAGAGACGAAAATCGGGCATTCGAATCCAGGTGTAGTGCGCATTCGGCTGACGCAGGAACTCGATCAACTTTTCAGCAGGGAACTTCGCCGCAACTTGGCTCAACGAAATCTTGTTTGTTTCGTTTTCTGCGCCGGGCGCTGTGTGGCACGCATTGCAGTGCAACCGCTCGAACAAAGGTTCCGCCGGCGGATCCCCTTCGCGCACCACGTCTTTGTATTCGGGCAATTTAACTTCAGCCGCGCTTTTCAACGAAGCGAGATACGCGGCGGCAGTCTCGGCGTTCTCCTTCGCTTTCGGCCCGCGAAAGACCTGGGGCATCAACGCGGATACGCGCTCGGCTTTCGGATCGAGAATCCACTTTGCCATCCACTCGTAGTTGCGCCGCCCACCAATGCCATCGAACGTCGGTGCGTCCATCGCCAACTCCATCATGGTCCCCGCTGCGCGCGAGTCGGCGTGACACTTGATGCAACGGTGCTCCAGGAACAGCTCGCGGCCGCGGCGGAGTTGCGCGCTTGCTTCGAGCACCGGCGTGACCGTGTGCGTCAACACGGTCGGTGGAATCGGGCTCGTGTTCGTGCCTTTTTCAGTCCAACCCACGCGCAGGAACGCGTCACCTTGAGTAGGGCTCGCAAAGGTCGCCCGAAGTTTGTTCGGCCCTTTGTTAAGCTGAATGGGTTTGCTCAACGGAATTTTTGGCCCGGAACCTTCGAGCACTGGCGAGCCGTTGATTTCGAACTTGAGAGTCCCGTTAAGCTCGGCGGCAAACATGAATTCGCTGCGCAAGTCGGCAACGATGTTCCCTTCCCAGGCAGCGGTGAACTTGCCTTCCCGAATAAATGGGGTCGGCGGCTTCCCGGTTTCGACGTAGATCGCAAAGTTCGGCAGAACGATCGTGTCGGTGATCTTGCCGTCGCTGCTCTTGAAAGTAACGATGAGCCCCGGCGCATCCGCGCCCTGGCTTGTCCACGGCAGCAGCAACATCGTCACAACACATACCCAACGCATAGACAGGCCGCTCATTTAAGGCGGCACTCGCGACCGTGTAAAGGAACCATGGAATTCACCAACGCGAATTGCTATCGTCCATGCCCATGAAATCCAAAGCACAACGTTTCTTCGCCGCCATCGCTGCCGGAGTCCTTCTGCAAGCCGGCCAACCCGCGGAATGTGCCGAGTGGGAGCCCGCCAGAGGGCCGCTCATGACGCGGTGGGCGAAGGATGTGTCGCCGCGCAACGTGCATCGAGAGTATCCGCGCCCGCAACTTGTGCGCGAGGAGTGGCAGAACCTGAACGGGCTTTGGGACTACGCGATCACGGCGAAGAATTCCGAGCAACCGCAAACCTTCGATGGCAAAATTCTGGTGCCATTTCCAATCGAGTCCGCGCTCTCTGGCGTGATGAAGCGCGTCGGCGAAACGAATCGCCTTTGGTACCGCCGCACGTTCACGGTGCCGAAGGCTTGGCGACAACAGCGCGTTTTGTTGCACTTCGGCGCGGTCGATTGGGAAGCGACCGTCCACGTCAACGGAAAGGAAATGGGAAGCCATCGCGGCGGTTACGACGGATTCAGTCTCGACATCACCGCCGCGCTGAAACCTGCTGAAGAACAGGAATTGGTCGTGGCAGTTTGGGATCCGACGGACGCCGGTCCGCAGCCGCGCGGCAAGCAAGTCCGAAATCCACACGCGATTTGGTACACGCCGACGACGGGCATTTGGCAGACGCCGTGGCTCGAACCGGTGGCGAGCAGCGGGATCGAGTCGTTGAAGATCGTGCCGGATATCGATGCCGGCGCGTTGAAGGTGACCGCCCGCCTTCTTTCCCCCGGAGACGCGAGCATTGAAGCGACCGCATTCGATGGACGTCGGCGCGTTGGGTTCGCGAGCGGCAAGGCCGGGAGCGAGTTGAGCCTGCACTTGCCCAACGCGAAGCTGTGGTCGCCGGACTCGCCGTTCCTTTACAACCTCACGGTGCGCGTGCTCGCCGGCAACAAGGCCGTCGACGAAGTGAAATCGTATTTCGGGATGCGCAAGATTGCGCTCGGCAAAGATGAGAAAGGAATCAACCGACTTTTCCTGAACAACAAGCCGCTATTCCAGTTCGGTCCGCTCGACCAGGGATTCTGGCCGGACGGGCTTTATACCGCACCGAGTGACGAAGCCTTGCGCTACGACATTGAGGTGACGAAGGAACTCGGCTTCAACATGGCGCGCAAGCACGTGAAGGTAGAACCCGCCCGCTGGTATTATTGGTGCGACAAACTCGGACTGCTCGTGTGGCAGGACATGCCGAGCGGCGACAAATATATTAGCCCGCGAGACCCGGACATCGAGCGCACGAAGGAATCGTCCAAACAATTCTACGCTGAACTGAAGGCGCTGATTGACCAGAAGTGGAATCACCCGTGCATCGTTTTCTGGGTGCCGTTCAACGAAGGCTGGGGGCAATTCGAGAGCGCGAAGGTGACGGATTGGATCAAGGGCTACGATCCGACGCGGTTGATTAGCAGCACGAGTGGTTGGGCCGATCGCGGCGTGGGCGACGTGCATGACATCCATGTTTATCCCGGGCCGGGCGTGCCGAAGGTTGAGGCGAAACGCGCCGGTGTGCTTGGTGAGTATGGCGGACTCGGTTTGCCGGTGCGCAGCCATACGTGGCAGGACGAAAAAAACTGGGGCTATCGCAGCTACACCAACGCGCAGGACCTCACGCGCGCGTACGTCAACCTCATCAGGAAGATGCGACCGATGACCGGCGAGCAGGGACTAGCGGCTGCCGTCTACACGCAAACGACGGACGTTGAGATCGAAGTCAACGGACTGCTCACGTACGACCGCGAGGCGATGAAGATGGATCGCAAAGTGGTCGCGGCCGCGAATCGCAGAATGTATTTGCCCGCCCCGCCCCCGCCGATCGTGCGCACGTTGACTCCGGCCGCGCAGGAGAAAGCGGTTGAATGGCGTTACACCACGAACGCCCCCGCGGAAACCTGGTTCAAACCTGAGTTCGACGACTCAACCTGGGCCAAAGGCCCGGCTGGCTTTGGCGAGCCAAGCACGCCAAACACCGTCGTAAGAACCCCGTGGAAGACGAAAGAAATCTGGCTGCGCCGCGAGTTCGAAGTCCCGGCGGATTTCAAACCCAACACCCTCAACCTGCAAATCCACCACGACGAGGACACCGAGATTTACCTGAACGGAAAACAGATCGCCACTTTCAAACGATGGACGAGCGCCTACGAAATCACCCCGCTGGAGAAGCAGGCCGCCGAAGCGTTGAAGCCCGGCCGGAACACGCTGGCCGTGCACTGCAAACAAACCACCGGCGGCCAATACATCGACGTAGGAATTCTCGATGTGTTCGAACGCGAAGAATGAACGTGCGTATGGGTATCGCTCAACTATTCTTGCGCGTCGCCACAGTGTTTTTCGTCGCTGCGTCTTCCGGCCACCTTGCAGGGCAAGTCGCAGCGGATACCCCTGACACGCAACTTGACGCTAAACTATCAAGAAAGGCGGAGCGCGAAGCGAATGCGTTGCGTCGCAAGGTCGCGTGGGAGATTTCCAGGAAGCGTTCGCATCCCTGGGCTGGCGAATACTACGCGGGTGACGGGCTGGGAGTGAATAGGACGCTTTTGATCGCACCGGATGCCGGCTTTGTCTTTGAATGGCACGGCTGCCTTGGATTGTACAACAGAAATTTTGGAGAGATCACATGGAGCAACAACGTGATTGAACTTTCGTGTACGTACCCAAACAGCCGCAAGGGTTTTCAAGGCATTGAGACCAACTTAGTTGCGGTGTCGTGGGGACCGCGCAGTTATCTTATTCCAGCCGATGATATGACTGCATTCTGCAATGAGGTAAACCAAGGAGGCGAACCACGGTCAGGGGCTCGGGGCTTTTATCTGCTCCGCAGAGGCGACGAAACGAAAAAGATTGAAGGCTTTCCAAATGTGCCAGAGGAATACCGACCACGCCTACTAATGAAACCAACCGAGGCTGCAATCATCGTTGTCGGTGCCGATGAAGCGCGCCCGAGCGCCGACGGAGCTAACTTACGAGACACGCTCGTAACGCTTGATGCCGGCGCTGAGAATGGCCTTCGTGTCGGTATGGTACTGTTCATCACAAATCGCGAGGCTATTGCAACCCCAGTGCGAATTACGAAAGTCGAAGCCAATCGCGCGGAAGGCATTGTGACGCCGATCCTGAAAGATGATCCAAGGCCGCGAGTTGGTTGGCGCGTGTCCACTCGGGCACCGTGGCACAGGCGGCAAGTGGGCGACTAAGCGCGCGGTCCGGGCCCTTCACGCTGCAGCGCATCCCAGGTATCGTAGTAAGTTTGTTGGACGGAGAGATGCAGTTTAAGATCTCGCGGCAAATTGCGGGCGAGGATGAGTTCCGTCACATCGGCCTTATCCCTGACCCGCCGCGCCGGACTCCCCTGCCAACTGTCCAGTTTGAGCGAAATCAATTGCTCCAGTGTGATGAAGCGGGGCAGAGGCGACACTTCTTCGGGAGCGGGAAACGGGACGTGGCATCCACGTTGGAGCACTCTGCGGGCAGGTAACAGATCAACCAGGACACCATTCGTGCGGTCGCGTAAGCGACCCTGTTGTTCAGGGACACGCTCGAATGGGCCAGTGAGGTCAGCCGTCAGGAATTCGTACGCTTCCAACACATCAGGCACCACAATATCAACGTCGATCGTGACGCGGTAATAGCCATGTTCCTGAACGGCGAGGCCGCCGACTACGCAGTGCGGAATGTCCCAGTGAGCGAGAAGCTCGACGGCACGGCGGAGCGTTTCGGCGACGTGGTTCGTGCCGGTCGTCTCACGCAAGATATATGCGCCGGGATCGCTCACGGACTGTATGTAGCACAGCCACGGAGTTAACGCCAGTCATTGGGAGAGCCTGCCAATCTGCGAGTGTGCAGACCTCATCGACGAAGAATCTCGCTCGCGTGACTGGCTTTGGCGTAGTCTTTGTTCGTGCGCAATTCCATTGCGATCCTGATCGTGTTTTTGGGCGGCTTTGCGATCATGGTGCTGGAGATCATCGGCGCGCGTTATCTTGCCAGGGATTTTGGGAGTTCGTTCTACGTCTGGGTGAGCCAGATCGGAATGATCCTCGTTGCACTGGCGCTGGGGTACGCGATCGGAGGCGCGCTGGCAGACCGGTTTCAACGCCTTTCGTTTTTGGCCGTGCTGCTTATCCCTGCCGGGTTGATGACGTTCTTCATTCCGAATTACTCGCCGCGCCTCATCAACGCCATCATCATGCGCCATCCGATTGACCACAGCATTCCGGTGGTTTGGCAGAAGCTTGATCCAGCCATTGGCAGCGCGCTCATTTTCCTTTTGCCGTGTTTTGGACTGGCGACGCTTTCGCCCTATATGATTCGACTGACGACGCGCCACCTGGCGCACGTGGGCAGGATCAGCGGAGGGATCATCGCGGCGAGCACGGTGGGCAGCATCGCGGGCGTGTTCGTTTCGGGCTATATTCTGATCGATCAAATGACCGTGCCAAACATTTTTCGAGCAATGGGAGTGATGACGGCGTTGCTTGGGATGGTCTGCGTGGTGATGGACAAACGGTTTCGTGAATGACGACAAATCGATACATAGTCTTGCTAGTCATGCTGGCGGTTGCGAGCCCACCGATGTTTGGCGCGCCCGTCGGCACGACGGTTTTCGAAACGACTTCGGCGCATCATCACATTCGTGTTTATGATCACAATGGATTGCGCACACTCAGCTTCGATGGATCGATGGAGACGCGGATGTCATTGAACGATCCGTTGCAGGGGCACTTTGAATACACGGAGCATTTTCACATGCCGTGGCTGTGGAACGGGCTCATCACAAACATCCTGGTGATGGGACTGGGAGGCGGGAGCACGCAACGCTCGTATGCGCGCTATTGCCCCGAGGTGACTGTGGAAACGGTGGAAATCGACCCGACGGTCCTGCAAGTCGCGACGAACTTTTTTCATTTCAAGGAAGGCCTGCGGCAAGTCGTTCACATTTCCGACGGGCGGGTCTTTCTCCGGCGCACGGACAAGAGGTACGGAGTGATTCTGATGGACGCTTACGTGCAAAACCGATATGGGGGCGCGATCCCTTATCATCTCGCGACGAAGGAATTTTTTACGCTGGCCGCGGAGCATCTGACGACGAACGGCGTGATGTGCTACAACGTGATCGGGACGTTGCAATCGTCGCGAGTCGATCTCGTGGGCGGCGTCTACAAAACGTTGAAAGCAGTTTTTCCGCAGGTGTACTCATTCCCTTCAAAGCAATCGCACAATGTGGTGCTGCTGGCGACCAAATCGCCCCAACGAGTTGACTTCAATACTTTAAATCAGCGCGCCGCGTCGCTGATCTACTACAAGCGGATCACGCTGCCGACTTTCCGGGACCGGTTGTATGCGTTTCGCTCGGACGCGCCGGCGAACCAACAGTTGTGCAAAGTGCTGACGGATGATTTCGCGCCGGTGGATGGATTATTGAACACGGGTTACTGAAGTGAAACTGCAAATGGCTTTTGTCAGAACTGCGACCACGGCGTTGCTGTTGCTGATTGCGGAGCGCTCGGCGCTGTCGCTCAGGGCGCAAGAGAGCGCGTCGTATTTCCCGCCACCCGAATCGCGCGGTGGCTGGCGGGCAATGGAACGCGACGAAGACATTCGCGCGGTCGCGGGTATGAATCCGGCGAAGCTGGCGGAGCTTAAACAATGGCTGCTGGATTCGGATAAGCGGAACTTCGCAGCGGTCGTCATTCGCCGCGGTCACGTGGTCCTGGAGGTCGAGCGCGGGAACAGTTCGAAAACGGATTCGCGGCGGGTCGCCTCGGTCTCGAAAGCAATCTGCGCGACGGTTCTTGCCATTGCCTCGGAACAGAGCCGGCGCGGGCTGACGCCGCGCAAGATGAAATTCGATGATCGCGCATTTGATTTCATCCCGTGGGCAAAACCGTTGAGCGATCCGCGCAAAGAGCGAATTACGGTCAAACAGCTACTCAATCACACCTCGGGCATCTGCCCGGAAGCGACGGGCGCGCCGAACGACGGCACGTGGGATTACGTCCTCGGCCACACTAATGACGCACGCACGGCGAAGCTCGCGTTTGATCCGGGCACGGGTTGCGGCTATTCGACGCACGCACTTTCGCACGCGGCGCTTGTTTGCGAAACGGTTACGGGAATGCCATATGACAAGTTCGCAATCAAAGCGCTGTTTGAGCCGCTCGGGATTGAGCATTGGTGGTTCCAGTATTATGAAGGTGGCGAAAAGTACGGGCGCCATCCTTCGCACGGGTTGGGCATGCCTGCACGGGATCTGGCGCGGATCGCCTACTGCATGGCGCATGGCGGGCGTTGGAACGATCAGCAGGTAATTCCAAAATGGTTTGTGGACGAGACCGCCACGGCGACGCATGACGTCACGACGCCCGAGATGCGCTGGAAGCTAAACCCACAGATTTTCTCACACGGCTGGGAGCTGCCGGCGCGTCACTCTGGCGAGAGCGGGCGGAGCGGAGCGGGAATTCCCGCCGACGCGCGCTCCAAACCCGGTTCCGGCGGGCAGTTGATTGCGTTCGTGCCGAGTCTTGACCTGGTGATCACGCGCCAGACCGGGAGCAGTGGTGAGTGGCAATATGAAGAGTATCTGCGGCGCGCGTGCGCTGCGGTGATTCCGTAGCGCATTGCCAATTTCTCAGCGCGATGCTATGACGCGCGCATAATTTCAAGTGCAACTATGAAAACAACGGCTGGAATCCTTCTGAAAATCGCGTGCGTGCTTACGGTCGTCGCGGCATGGCCTGCGAATGCCGGTGAACCCAATACTTTGACGGAAGCCGAGAAGGCGGCCGGCTGGAAATTGCTCTTCGATGGGAGAACGACAGAGGGCTGGCGTGGTTATAAAATGCAATCGATGCCGCCCGGCTGGGTCGTCACGAACGGGACGCTCGCGCGCGTCGCTGGTGGCGCGGGCGGCAAAGGCGCGGGCGGCGGCGACGATATCGTAACGAAAGAGGACTTTGAGAATTTCGAATTATCGCTGGAATGGAAGCTGGTGCCGAACGGGAACAGCGGCGTGCTTTACCACGTGTCGGAGGACCCGGTGACCGCCTGGCACTACGCTCCGGAGGTGCAATTACTGGACAACACCGCACACCGCACGCGCAATCCAAAGCAATTGGCCGCGGCCTGCTACGACCTGTACGCACCGACAAAGGATATGACGAAGCCCACGGGTCAATGGAATCAACTTCGGATCCTGGTCAATGGCCCACGCGCTGAGCATTGGTTGAATGGCGAGAAGGTTGTTCAGTATGAAATCGGCAGCGAAGACTGGAAGCAGCGCGTCGCGCAAAGCAAATTCAAAGACCGGCCGAAGTTCGCGACCTTCAAGACCGGCCCGATTTGCCTTCAAGACCACTCGGACCGCGTTGAGTTTCGCAGCATCAAGATTCGTCCCCTGCCCCGTTCCTGACCCTGCTAAGGGGCGACCACGCGGTAGAAGCGTTGTGTGGCAGTGACCGCACTGGGGTCACGAACGGAGTGCGGCGAAGCAGGAAGCAGGACGTTGGTTATGGCCGACCAAGCCGTGCTCGTGAGGAAGGGCCTCGCCTCGAGGCGATAACGTTCTCCCACCGTTCCTTCCACGGTCACGTGCGACGTGTTGGTTCTCGCGACACTGAGGCGCGCGGCCTGTGGAGGCATGAAGCCGACGAAGGGAGCGCCGTTGTCGAATTTAAAGAGCGCGGCGTCGCCCCCATCGAGGTTCAGCACGAGTTGACGCCGTGTGCTGACGATGGGCAAAGCGTTCGTTTGCAATTGGCCCGTTGCCGGGTCGAGCATCAACACTGAGGTCAGGCCCGCTGGAAAGGCAAAGTTCAGTTTGATTTCCTGGCGGCAATCCGCAGCCGAGCCGGTGGGATCTGCGAGGCCGTTGACGACCATCATGTATATCTGGTTGGTGTGATCGGGGCCGTCGAAGCTTTCGTCGAGCGGCCTACACCACGAAATGATCACGTCGCCGATTTGCCCGCCGTTCTTTGTGCCGGCGACATTCGTGACGGCCCACCCACGCAGATAGGGGTCGTTTCGGTTCGCTTCCCAATCGCTGTAGCCGTTTGGCGCCTGAGGGTCGGCGACGAAACCAATCGGCAACGGATTGACGGTGCCGACTGAATTGCGTCCGCGCAGGAACATGATACCGGTGGTGTAGGCGCCCGGCGCGTCGTTGACGGGCGTGAGCCGCACGAGAGCCCGTCCGAGGTTGCGCGCACGGCGGTTGATATCGGTTTCTTCGGCAAACAGAGGAGTCGGGTTGCTGTCGCCTCCCGGCGTTGTGAAAAGCGAAGACGAACCGGTGTTATAGGTGAAGTCGATCAACACTTTGGCGTTGAAAGCGAGCGCGGCGAAGTGGTTCAAGCGCAGTTCCGAAGGGGACGGATCGCGGTAGACTGTTTGATCATAATCCTGAACGGCGTGAAAGGTCTGCACGTAAGCGGCCAGGGGAATGTTTGCGGCGCGAGCGTGTTCGCGATAACGGCGCAGATCACCATACCAACTCGTCGGCGGACCGCCTCGCGGCACGCGGGTTGTGTAGTCGGAGCGCCATGGATAGGTGTCGAAGCAGAGCATGTCCGGTCGGCCGCGACTGACGAAGTCGCCCAGGTTGGCGTCGCCAACCTGCCCGCCGAAGTTGTTCATGTAGACGATCGTATTCGGAAAATTGCTGCGGATCGCGTTCAACCAGTTGACGGCGCGAGTACGCCTGGCGGGATCGTTCAGTTCCCACTCGTCGCCGAGCTGCAGCGAGACCAGTTGGCTCATGGAGGGTGATTCGCCGGCCAGCGGGGGCACTTTTGTTTCGTCACCGGCCCAGCGCGACCATGGAAAGCCGGGCGCGACGCCCAGTTGCGATGGACTCGAATCCCAGAGCCAATGAACGGAGGAATAGTTGGCGTTGGAACAGGTGTTGAGGTGAAACACGTCATCGCGCGTGACCATTCCCTGGACCTGCAATCCGCGGTCGATGAGAATCAGATGGCCTTTGCTGACCGCGGCGCGAGTTCCGTTGGGGAGCAGTGACAGGAGGAGGATAACGAGATAAACACTGATGCGTGATGGACACAGACAAGACAATAGACACGCGAAGGGCGACATTTGTGAGGTTAAGTGTAGCTCAACTGTAGGTTCATGGCGCGAAGAATTGCTCAAAACTTGCCGACTGGAAGTCGGCGATACCGCAGGTTGGAAACCTGCGCTACAAATTGCGCTTTGCATTTCGGTGGTTTTGGATTTCGAATTCGCATTGTGAACCTCCGCTTCCTGTTTTTGGTTGTGTTGCCGCTGTGGGTTAGCGGTGCGCCGCTTTTCACGAATGCACCGGTTCACCATGGCGCCATCGGTGCAGGCGAAGGTCCGGCATGGCACGCGGACGGTTATCTGCTGTTTACCGGAGGCGGCAAAATTACGAAACGGGACGCGGACGGAAACGTGAGTGTGTTTCGCGAAGACGCGGGTGGCGCGAATGGATTGCTGTTTGACCGCGAAGGGCGGTTGGTGGTGTGCGAGGCCGCCCGCCGCCGGGTCACGCGCACGGAACGCGACGGGACGATCACCGTACTGGCGGATAATTATCGCGGGAGCCGCTTCAACACGCCCAACGACCTGACAATCGATTCGCGAGGCCGCATCTATTTCTCAGACCCGCGTTACGGCTCGCGGGCGAACATGGAGATGCGCGATGAGAACGGACGCATCACGGAAGGCGTTTACCGCGTCGACGCGCCGGGCAAGGTTACGCGCATCATCGCGCACGAGGTCGAGCGCCCAAACGGGATACTCGTCGGGCCGGGCGACAAGCACCTTTACGTGGCCGACAACAATAACAACACGGTGAGAGGGGCGCGAAAGCTTTGGCGGTTCGACCTGCGCGGAGACGGGTCAATCAGTCCGCGCAGCCGCAAACTGATTTACGATTGGAAGAACGCGCGGGGTCCGGACGGGCTGAAGATGGACGGGCAGAACCGCTTGTACGTCGCCGCGGGCCTCAACGTCCCCAACCCACCGTATGAAACTGCGGACGCGCTGCGGGCCGGCGTTTACGTTCTGTCGTCGGGGGGCAAGTTGCTGGACTTCATTGCGATTCCAAATGATGAAGTGACGAATTGCGCATTTGGGGGCGCGGACCGGCAGACGTTGTTCGTCACGGCGGGAGGTCATTTGTGGAGCGTGCGTGCCGGTGGTTCAGCCCGCACCCGGTGAGTTTCCCTGCCTGAAAGTGGGGCGAACAGCGTATTTCGGAACATTCCGGTGGTCGATTAGCGTTGGGGAATGACAGCCGTTGCAGGGCAGCGCCGAGAGATGCTGCTCCGGCGCGAGCTTTCTCCCGAACAACAGGCTCTGGTTCAGCAGCGCCTGCGCGGGAGTTTGCAGCGTCGTGACGCCGCCCGGTCGATTGGGAAGAGTGGCGCAACCGAAGGTCCGTTATCCTTCGGGCAGCAGCGCTTTTGGTTTTTGGATCAACTTGAACCGGGCCAACCGGTTTATCACGTGTGTTTCGGGCTGCGGCTGGCGGGCAGACTCGACCACGCGGCAGCTGAAGACAGCGTTAATGAGATTGTCCGGCGGCACGAGGCATTGCGAACGCGTTACGAAAGCCGGAATGGTTCCGTTGTTCAAGTCGTTGATGCGCCGCGACGGGTGCCGGTGCCACTCGCGGAGATTCAGCATACGGGCGAAAAGGAGATTGAGCGGCATCTCATGGAGGAGGGGAACAAGCCGTTCAACCTGTGCAAAGGCTTTCCTATTCGAGCGAAGCTGTTCCAAGTGGGAGCGGGGCAGCACGTTCTTCTGTTCACAATGCATCACATTGCGGCGGACGCGTGGTCGATCGACCTGCTGCTGAAGGAATGGAGCACGCTCTACGATGCACGCGTGACCGGGAAGCATGCGGAGTTACCCGAACTGCCGATCCAGTATCTGGACTTTGCGCGGTGGCAGCAGGAAGGCATACACGACCAGGCGCTGAAGGAACAACTGGCGTATTGGGAGAAACGATTGGGCGACAAGCCGGCAGCGTTGGATTTGCCGACGGATTATGTGCGCCCGACGATTCCGTCGCACGCGGGAGCAACCCGCAACCGATTATTGGCGCCAGATTTATCGGTGTCGCTGTCCAAAGTGGCGCAGCAGGCCGGCGCATCGAAGTTCATGGTGCTGCTGGCGGCCTTCAAAGTGCTGCTGCACCGCTATTCGGGCCAGAGCGACATAGTGGTGGGTTCCCCGATGTCGCGAAGGACACTGCACGAAACGGAGAATTTGATCGGACTGTTTCTTAACGTATCGGTTTTGCGCACCGACGTTTCGGGCGATCCCACGTTTCGAGAGTTGCTTCAGCAAGTGCGGCAAACGACGCTCGAAGCGTTTGCGAACCAGAGCGTGCCGTTTGAAAAGATCGTGGAGGAATTGCAGCCCGCACGGGACCTGAGCCGCACGCCGTTTTTCCAGGTAATGTTCACTTTGCAAGACCCGGCCACGCCGCCGGTGACGCTTGGCGGCGGGGCCAGGGCCGAAGCATTTGAATTGGATCTGGACGTATCACCGTACGAACTGACGCTGCTGATGCAGGAGAAAGACGGCGGCCTTGAGGCGACGCTGGAGTACAAGACGGAGCTCTTCTCGGCGGAGACGATTGACCGGATGTTGCAACATTACCAGACACTGCTGGAAGGCATCGCGGAGAACCCGGATGCGCGCGTGTTCGAGTTGCCTTTGCTCACGAGCGGGGAGCGCCGGCAGTTGCTGGTCGAGTTCAACCCGCGGCCCGTGGATTTTGCGCGAGACAGATGCCTGCACGAGTTGTTTGAGGCGCAGGCCGGGCGAACGCCGCAAGCTCCTGCAGTCAAGTTTGGCTCACAAGTGGTCACGTACGGCGAACTGAACGAGCGCGCGAATCAGTTGGCGTGTCATCTCGGCAGCCTCGGGGTTGTCGTGGAAACGCCGGTTGGCATCTGCATGGAACGCTCGCCCGAAATGGTCGTCGCTGTCCTTGCGATTTTGAAAGCCGGGGGCGCGTATGTGCCGGTGGAACCGGATGAACCCACTGAGCGGCTTGCGTTTAAGTTGCGGGATGCCGGTGTGGCGATCCTGGTCACGCACGAGTCGGTGGTGAAGGCGTTGCCAGACGAAGCCCTGGCAAACGGACCGCTGGTGGTGGCGGTGGATCGAGACGAAGTTGCGATAAGCCGGCACGGTTCGCAAGACATCGCCAGCAAGGCAGGCCCCGACAACCTTGCCTATATCATTTACACGTCTGGGTCCACCGGCACGCCCAAAGGCGTCATGGTGGAGCATCGGTCGCTGGTGAATCACAGCATCGGAATGGCCCGACAGTTCGAACTGAGTGCGACGGATCGAGTTTTGCAGTTCGCGCCGCTGAGTTTCGATGTTTCGGCGGAAGAAATTTTTCCGACGCTGCTCACGGGCGGCACGCTGATGTTGCGTCCCGCGGGGCTTGCGGTCGCGATCCAGGATTTTCATCCGTTCCTGGTGAATGAGGGGCTTAGCGTGCTTAATTTGCCCACGCCTTACTGGAGCGAGTGGATGAGTGTCATGGAGGAGGAGCGGTTGACGCTGCCCGAATCGTTACGACTGATGATCGTGGGGAGCGACACCGTGACGAGAGAACATTACGCGCGCTGGCAGGCACTGGCGGGCGGCCGCGTGCGCTGGTGCAACGCGTACGGCACTACCGAAGCAACGATTACGACGACGATCTACGAGCCGAAACGGGGAGAGACGCCTGATCGCGTGCCGATTGGCCGGCCAGCGATGAACACGCAGGTCTACATTCTCGATGACCACGGACAACTCGCGCCGATTGGCGTGCCCGGAGAGATCTATGTCGGCGGCGAGGAGGTCGCCCGAGGTTATCTGAATCGGCCGGATGCAACGTTGGCGAATTTCCTACCGGATGGATTCAGCCGGAATGCCGCCGCGAAGTTGAACCGGACCGGCGATTTCGGCCGGTGGCGCGCGGATGGAAACATTGAATTTCTTGGGCGGCGCGACAACCAGGTGAAGATTCGCGGTTTTCGTATCGAGACAGGAGAAGTGGAAGCGACGCTCGTCCAGCATCAAAGCGTGCGTGAAGCGGTGGTCGTTCCGCGGTTGGACGCGCGAGGCGAGAAATGCCTTGTGGCGTACGTGGTGGCGAGGGAGGAGAGTCCGCAGCTTGTCGGGAAGCTATTGGAATTTTTGCGTGAGCGACTGCCTGGCTACATGGTTCCCACGGCCGTGATGATATTGCCCGAATTGCCGCGCCAAAGCAGTGGCAAGATCGCAATCCAGGCATTGCCTGTCCCGCATGGCGAGCGCCCGGATCTGGAGGAGAGTTTCGTAGCTCCGAGTGATTCGCTGGAGCAGAAGCTTGTGAATGTGTGGCGACAGGTGCTTGCAGTGGAACAGGTGGGCATCCACGACAATTTCTTCAATCTGGGCGGCCACTCGTTGTTGGCGGTGCGATTGTTCACGGAAATTGAAAGGCTGACGGGGTGGAGTTTGCCTGTGCTGACGCTGTTTCAATCACCCACGGTGAAGGGCCTTGCGGATGCGATTCGGCGGATGCAGTCGAGCGAGGCGCCGTCGCTGGTGGTGACAATTCGTGGAGAGGGGAGCAAAGAGCCATTGTTCCTGGCGCATGGGGCGGGTGGAGGGATGCTGTGGGGTTACGCGAACCTTGCGAAGTACCTTGAAGTAGAACGACCGGTGTACGCGTTCAATTCGCGCGATAGCGAGGGGTTGGACGAGTTCACGACGATCGAAGAGATGGCGGCGCACTACATCCAGGAAATGCGCGCTGTTCAACCGCGCGGACCGTATCACCTGGGAGGTTACTGTTTCGGCGGCCTTGTGGCTTATGAAATGGCGCAGCAACTGGTGGCGCGAGGCGAGTGCGTGGCGCTTCTTGCGTTGATGAATGCAACGCCACCGAACTCAAGCTTTGAGCAAGTGCGCTTGACGCCGGCGTGGCTGGCGCGGTTTGCGGGAAACTCGTGGCACTGGTTTCGGCATTTTTTTCGCTGGGGCTCGGGACATCGGCGGCAATTTCTCGCCCGAAAAGTCCGCGTATGGAGAAAGCGGTTGCTGCGGCGAGGTGATATGGCGGGCAGGGACGAGATCGACGCCGAAGACTACGTTGATCTGTCGGACTATTCACCGCAACGGCGGCGATTGTGGGATGTGCATCTCCGCGCCGCGGCGAGATACGCGCCGAGCGTGTATCCGGGGAGGGTCACGGTGCTCAGAACCGAACTGCACCCGTTTATTTGTGCATTCGATCCGACGTTCGGGTGGGCCGAGTACGCACAGGGCGGAGTGACAGTGAAAGTAGTCACCGGCGCGCACGAGAGCATTCTAAATGAGCCCCACGTGCAGGCTGTCGCCGCGGAGTTAAATCGCTGCTTTCACAATGGGGCACCGAACAAGGTTGCGATGGAGGCTGATGCGTCAAGGCGGTCGGCCATTGAAGCGACGCTGATGGGTTCCTGGTGATCGGTTTTCGCCCCGCGTCGGCACCCCGTAACATCATTCCTTATCTCGTTTGATGCCGAGTTTCTCAATCAATTCGTAGAAAGTGGGGCGGCTGACGCCGAGATCGGCGGCGGCGGCGCTGATGTTGCCATGATTCTTGCGCAGGCTTTGCTCAATCATTTCGCGCTCCAGGGATTCTCTCGCCTCTTTCAACGTGCCAACGGAGGCTTTCTCAGCAGCCGCAGCTAATTCCAGGTCATCCGCGGAAATCTGCCGGCCCTCCGTCATAATAAAGGCGCGGCGGACGCGGTTCTCCAACTCGCGCACGTTGCCGGGCCAGTGGTAACGCTCGATGGCGCGCAGGGCGTCGACGCTGAATTTCAGACTGCCGCGGCCACTCTCGCGGGCGAGATTTGCGAGCAGGTTTTCGGCGAGCAACCGCGTGTCGCCGGTGCGTTCGCGCAACGGCGGGATTTTGATGGTGACGACGGCCACACGGTAATAAAGGTCTTCGCGGAATTTTCCTTCGGCGACGGCTTTCTTGAGGTCGACGTTTGTCGCCGCGAGAACGCGCGCATCGACGCGGATCTCCTTGCGTCCGCCGACGCGCTCGATGGTTTGCTCCTGGAGGAAACGGAGCAGCTTCACCTGGAGCGACAACGGCAGCTCGCCGATTTCATCCAGGAGCAACGTGCCGCCCTGCGCCATTTCGATGCGCCCAAGCCGCTGGGCGTGCGCACCGGTGAACGCGCCTTTCTCATGGCCGAACAACTCGCTCTCGATGAGCGTGCCAGGGATCGCGCCGCAATTGATGGCAGTGAACGGTCCATTCTTGCGGCGGCTCAAGCGGTGAATGGCGCGTGAGGCGACTTCCTTGCCGGTGCCGCTTTC
>Ga0105340_1000594_pt1 | contig 17348 bp, 14 predicted proteins | sample EasRivMeERMLT700_FD_89676 | JGI IMG/M metagenome (GOLD analysis project Ga0105340, IMG submission 89676) | Soil microbial communities from meander-bound floodplain in the East River, Colorado, USA - East River MetaG ERMLT700 | ecosystem: Environmental > Terrestrial > Soil > Floodplain | place...
GTCGGGGTCCACGATCACGACACCCTGGGTGCCGTCGACGATGACGAGCTCGTTCTCCCGGATCATCTGCCAGGCGCGGTGCAGCGCCACGATCGAGGGGATCGCGAGGCTGCGCGCCACCACCGCGGTGTGCGAGGTCGTGCCGCCGAGATCGGTGATGAAGCTCGCGAAGCGGTGCTGCTTGAACTGCACGACGTCGGCCGGGGAGAGATCGTGCGCGACCAGGATCAGGTTGTGCTCGGAGTCCGCCCTGAGCGGCGGGGGCACGTAGCCGGGATTCCCGGAGAGCGCCTTCATCACGCGCTCGGCGACCTGGACCACGTCGGTCTTGCGCTCGCGCAGGTACTCGTCCTCGATCTCGTCGAAGCGGGCGAGGAGCGTGTCGGTCTGGAGCTTCAACGCCCACTCGGCGTTGCAGTTCTCGGTCTCGATGATCCGGCGCGGCGCCACCGACAGCGTGGAATCGCTGAGGATCATCTGGTGCACATTGATGAAGGCGCCGATTTCCGCCGGAGCGGTCGCGGAGACGCTCGCGTGCAGTTCCTCCAGCTCCGCGCGCACCTGCCGGATCGCCGCGTCGAAGCGCGCGGATTCCTCGGCAGCCTGGTGCGGGGGTACGTCGTAGCGCGGCACCTCCAGACCGGTGTGCGTCAGCAGGTGCGCATGCCCGATGGCGACCCCGCCCGAGACCCCGATGCCGTGTATCGTGAAGCTCATTAACCAGGATTGAGCAATTAGGATTGAGGAGTGGGTAAGCTCATTCTGCCCGCCGAAGGCGCGTGGCTCAATCCTCGATCCTCAATCCTGACGTCAGTCGTTTTCCTCGAAACGGCTCGCGATCAGCTGGCTGACGGCGTCCAGCGCTTCCTGCTCGTCCGGCCCGTCGGTCTCGACGACCAGCGTCGAGCCCTTGGCCGCCGCCAGCATCATGACCCCCATGATGCTCTTCGCGTTGACGCGACGGCCGCTGCGGCTCACCCAGACGTTCGACTTGAAGCGGCCCGCAACCTGCGTCAGCTTGGCCGATGCCCGAGCGTGTAAACCGAGCTTGTTGATGATCTCAACTTCTTGTTGCAGCATTATTAACGACCAGCGCCGGCGCGGGAATGCGCACCACCCCGTCACATCCGCCGCTGACCGCCTTGGTGACGGCGGTGGCGAGTGGCTTGTCGCGGTAGTTGAGGACCCGGATCAGCATCGGCAGGTTCACCCCCGCGACCCCTTCGACCTTGCCGGGGATGAGCAGCTTGGCGGCGATGTTGGCGGGCGAGCCGCCAAACATGTCCGAGAGGATCAGCACGCCGTCGCCCTCATCGAGCTCCTTGACGAGCTTCCGCGCCTGCGGCAGCAATTGCAGCGGATCGTCCTGCGCGGTGATGCCGACCTGCCGCAGCCGCGGCGGACGCTTGTTCAGCACGTGGCTCGCGCAGTGGATCAGGCTTTCGCCGAGCGTTCCGTGCGAGATGATCAGAATCCCAATCATATAAGGGGTTAGGGCCCGGTAACAGAACCGCAGTATTCTACTCTCCCGCGCCGCACCACGACGTGTGCGCGGCCGGTCGCGCGGGTCAGCGCAGCGCCTGCTGCAGGGCGTCCAGGAACATGCCTGAAACGTTGAAGCCGGTCTGCTCGGTGATTTCCTGGAAGCAGGTGGGACTGGTGACGTTGACCTCGGTGAGATAGTCGCCGATCACGTCCAGCCCGACCAGGAGCAGGCCTTCCTTGTGAAGGACGGGCCCGAGCTTCGCCACGATCTCGCGGTCGCGCTTCGTGAGCGCCCGGGCGACGCCCGTGCCGCCGGCGGCAAGGTTGCCGCGGGTCTCGCCCGGCTTGGGGATGCGCGCGAGGCAATGCGGTACGGGCCTGCCGCCGATCACCAGCACGCGCTTGTCGCCGTCCCGGATCTCCGGGAGGTAGCGCTGGGCCATGATCGTACGCCGCCCGTAGTGCGTCACGGTCTCGATGATGACGTTGACGTTGGGATCGTCGCGGCGCACGCGGAACACGGAGGCGCCGCCCATGCCGTCGAGCGGCTTCAGGATCACGTCGCGGTGCTCGGCGAGGAACTCGCGGATGAGAGCCTCGCGCCGGGTCACCACGGTGGGCGGCGCGAATTGCGGGAAACGCACCGCGCCGAGCTTTTCGTTCCAATCGCGAATTGCGCCCGGCCGGTTGATGACCCGGGCGCCTTGCGCTTCCCCCATCTCGAGGAGGTAGGTGCTGTAGACGTACTCCATGTCGAACGGCGGGTCCTTGCGCATCAGCACGGCGTCAAAATCCTTCAGCGGCTTGGCTGCCGCCTTCTCGCGGCGATACCAACCCGGCTTCCTGCCGGTGAGATGGATACGCGAGGCGTTCCCATAGACCGTGCCGCGACGCAATGCCAGGTCCTCCTGCTCCATGGCAAAGAGCCGGTGGCCGCGCGCGGCCGCCTCGCGCATGATGGCGAAGGTGGTGTCCTTGTAGATCTTGAACGAGTCGAGGGGGTCGACGACGAACGCCAACTTCATGGAAACGGCCTAGCGGGCGGCCGCGCGCGCTACGGTGGCGCTGTCGGGCACCGCCGCCGCCGTCTGCTCGAGTTCGATCGAGGCGGCGAGGAGTGCGAGCCGCGCGATGACGCCATAGGCGTAGAAGCGGTTCGGCGGGCAGCCCGGGTCATCCGGATTGGGCGAGGAGCAGGGGTCGGCGAAGGCGAGGGGCGCGAACTGCATGCCGGGCGCGTTCAGGTTCTGGTCCTTGCCGCGCTCGGTGTGCACGCGGTAGAAGCCGCCCACCACGAAGTGATCGATCATGTAGACGACGGGCTCGGCCACCGCGTCGTCCACGCTTTCGAAGGTGTAGATGCCTTCCTGCACCATGACCTCGTGCACCTGCAGGCCTTCCTTCACGACCGCCATCTTGGTGCGCTGCTTGCGATTGAGTCCGCGGACTTCGGACGGGTCTTTTACGGTCATGATGCCCATGCCGTAGGTCCCCGCGTCGGCCTTGACGATGACGAACGGTTCCTCGCGGATGCCGTATTCGCGGTACTTGGCGCGGATGTCATCGAGGATCTCGGCGACGTAGCCCTCCAGGCATTCCTCGCCCTTGCGCTCCTGGAAATTGATCCGGCCGCATTTCTCGAAGAGGGGATTGATGAGCCACGGATCGATGCCGATTACGCCCGCGAACTCCTCCGCCACCTTGCGGTAGGCCTGGAAATGGTTTGACTTGCGGCGCACTGCCCAGCCCGCGTGCAGCGGCGGCAGCACCACCTGCTCGAGATTCATCAGGATCTCGGGGATGCCGGCGGAAAGATCGTTGTTGAGCAGCACGACACAGGGGTCGAAGCCGTCCACGGCCAGTCGATTGCCGCGTCGCTGAAGCGGCTCGAGCGTCAACTTCGAGCCGTCAGGGAGCGCCAGCTCAGTCGGACTCGTGACTTCGCGCAGGAGGCTGCCGATACGGACATTCAGGCCGGCGTGCCGCAGGATCGTCTGCAGCACCGCGACATTGCGCAGGTAGAACTGGTTGCGTGTGTGGCTTTCGGGAATCAGCACCGCGCCGCTCGCGTCCGGGCAGACCTTCTCGATCGCCGCCATGGCCGCCTGCACGCACAGCGGGTGGAACTCCGGATTGAGGTTGTTGAAGCCACCGGGGAAGAGGTTGGTGTCCACCGGCGCGAGCTTGAAGCCGCTGTTGCGCAGGTCCACCGAGCAATAGAAGGGCGCCTCGTGCTCCTGCCAGTGGCTGCGCAGCCAGCGTTCGGCCTCGGGCTGGGAGGCGAGCAGGCGACGCTCGAGATCGAGCAGGGGTCCGGCGAGTGCAGTGGTTAGTCGTGGGACGGACATGGGTTCCCCACGCGGGGACGCCTATTCTAGCGGATAGGCAAAAAAACGGGCGCCCGAAGGCGCCCGTGACGTGACACTCCCTGAGGTGAGTTCTACATGTGGTAGGCAGTCTCGCCGTGCTCGGCGATATCGAGCCCTTCGCGCTCCTCTTCCTCGGCGGGACGCAGCCCGACGATGAGGTCCGCGATCTTGAACGCGACGATCGCAACGACACCCGTCCATATGATCGTCATGCCTACGCCCTGCGCCTGGACCAGGAACTGATCCCAGATCGGGTTGGAGCCGACCTTGCCGGTGACCCAGTCGGTGACGAGGCCGGGACCGCCGAGCGACTGGCTGTTGAAGACGCCCGTCAGCAAGGCACCCAGCGTGCCGCCCACCGCGTGTATGCCGAACACGTCGAGCGCGTCGTCCGCACCCAGCCAGCGCTTCAGCTGGTTCACCGCCCACAGGCACACGAGGCCCGCGGCGATCCCGATGACGAAGGCGCCGCAGATGCCCACGTTGCCCGCGGCGGGCGTGATCGCAACCAGCCCGGCCACGGCGCCGGAGGCCGCACCCAGCATCGAGGGCTTGCCCTTGAACAACCACTCGCCGAACGTCCACGCGAGCACGGCGCACGCGGTGGCGAGGAAGGTATTCATGAAGGCGAGCGCGGCCGAGCCATTGGCCTCGAGCGCGGAGCCCGCGTTGAAGCCGAACCACCCGAACCACAGGAGCGAGGCGCCGAGCATGGTCATGGTGAGGCTGTGGGGCGACATCGCTTCCTTGCCGTAGCCGATGCGCTTGCCCACGAGATAGGCGCCCACCAGGCCGGCGACGCCGGCGTTGATGTGCACCACCGTGCCGCCCGCAAAGTCGAGCGCGCCCCATTGCCAGATGAGACCGGCTTTCGCGTTCATGGCCTCCACCACCTTGGGATCGGTGTAAGCATCCGGGCCCATCCAGAACCACACCATGTGCGCGATCGGCGCATAGCTGAAGGTAAACCACAGCACCATGAAGATCAGCACCGCCGAGAACTTGATGCGCTCGGCTACCGCGCCCAGGATCAGGCAGCAAGTGATCGCGGCGAAGGTCGCCTGGAACGCGACGAACACCAGCTCGTAGAGGGGGGTGTTCTTGCTGAAGGTCGCCGCCATCGCGAACTCGCCCTTTGTCGCGTCGAAGGTGCCGTTCAGGAACAGCCGGTCGAACCCGCCGAAGTAGGCGTTGCCCTCCGTGAACGCGAGGCTGTAGCCGTAGATGCACCACAGCACGACGACGAGCGAGAAGGTGACGAACACCTGCATCAGCATCGACAGCATGTTCTTGCTGCGCACCAGCCCCCCGTAGAAGAGCGCCAGCGCGGGCACGCTCATCGCCAGCACCAGGGCAGTCGAGGTGAGCATCCACGCCACGTCGCCCTTGTTGGGCACCGGAGCGGGCTTGGCCTCTTCCTTGGCCGGGGCGGGCTTGGCCTCCGCCTTCATCTCGGCGCCCGGCTTGTCCTGCGCGAATGCGGCGAGCGGCACCGCGTTCAGCCCCACAACGCCGAGCATCGCCAGCACCGCGATGAACTTCCTGAATAGGTTTTTCATTGGCTTCTCCCTGTTTCTATAGCGCGTCCGCGCCGGTCTCGCCGGTTCGGATGCGGATGGCCTGCTCGAGATCGAAGACAAACACCTTGCCGTCGCCGATCTTGCCGGTGTTGGCTGCTTTCTCGATCGCCTCGATGACCTGCTCGAGGATTTCGCTCTTGATTGCGGCCTCGATCTTGACCTTGGGCAGGAAGTCCACCACGTATTCGGCGCCGCGGTAGAGCTCGGTGTGTCCCTTCTGCCGCCCGAAGCCCTTGACCTCGGTGACGGTGATGCCGGTCACGCCGACGGCGGACAGCGCCTCCCGTACTTCGTCAAGCTTGAACGGCTTGATGATTGCTGTGACGAGTTTCATGCGGTTTCCCCGTGTGTTTGGGACCGGCCGCGCGGCCGGTCCCGGGTCATATCGTTAGAAGGTCTTCTGGACGAACACCGTAATGGCTCCGTCGCCGATCTTCTTGCCACCGGCGGACGCGGGCGTCGTGTAGAACGCTTCCTGCGTGGAGGTCATGTCGGTATCGGTGTAGAAGACACCGACGGTGAAATCCTTCGGCAGGGAATAGTTCACCCCCAGCTTCCAGTCCTTGTAGGAAGCGAAGGAATCGTTTTTCACGCCGGCCGTCGTTCCACTGAACTCCTGCATGCCATAGTGGGCGAGCACGGTGAACTTCGTATTGGGTATCGGGTAGGTCGCGGTCAGGTCGAGGTAATAGGTTCCGCGGCTGTCACCGACGCCAAACGTCTCATCCTGGAGGCTGTACGAGAGCTTGGCGGAAAGCCACTTCCAGCTGAGCGCGCCGTAAATTTCAAACGTGTCGGCGCTGTTCGCTCCCGGTGCCTTGTCGCCCGGGTACCAGTAGTAGAGCAGGCCCACGTCGTAGCCGAAGTCGGTCTTGCCGATGCTGCCCTTGAAGCCGCCGTAGATATCGAGCTCCAGGCTGCCGCCCGCAGAGTACGCGCCGAAATCGCGCAGCCAGCTGACGTTTGAACCCCATGTGCCGGCATAGAACCCGCTGGCATGGCTGTAGTCCATGCCGCCCTGCAATGCGGGTTCCTCGTTGGTCTGCGTGAGGCCGCGGAAGATGTACTGGCTGAACAGCCCGAGATTGCCGGTGATCGTGTTAGGTGAGGCAGGTGCCTGCTGTGCCTGGGCCGTTACGGACCCCAACGCGGCAGCAGTCAGCCCTGCGATGATCGACTTCTTGAACATGGGTACCCCTTTCGTGGTTGACGAACCAAAGTTAACGCGAAGGCGCTCATCAGCACGGATCATGCCAAGTAATTAATGTTTAAAATACAGATACATACAAATCATGGCTTGTCTGTGGGGCATGGCTGTGCACCATTATGGTGCATAAGAAAATTAGCTCGCACCAGACCAGGGCGAGCGAGCCAGCAGGGAACTCCACGCGCCCCTGCAGCTGGAGAGGTAGGATGGACGCCTGCCCCAGCTCAACCCCATCCTCATGGCTGAAACCAATCCGTTCCGCGAGATCGATCAAAGAATGCGGGAAATCCTTGCCCGCAGCCCGGCTGCGGACATCGAGAAGAATTTGCGCGCCCTGCTGGCTTCCGCGTTCAGCCGTCTCGACCTGGTCACGCGGGAGGAATTCGACGTCCAGCGCGAGGTACTAGCGCGCACCCGCGCGAAGCTCGAGGCGCTGGAATCCAGGCTCGCCGAGCTCGAAAAAAAGTCCGCGTCGTCCTGACGCCCGTCCCGTCCGTTAAAGGCAGAATCACCCACTGCCTGGAGGGGGCAGGTCGATGTCGCTCGCCGTCGTCTACAGCCGAGCGCTGGCCGGGATGGATGCGCCGCCGGTGACGGTCGAGGCGCACCTCGCCAATGGCCTGCCCAACTTCACCATCGTCGGCCTGCCCGAAGCCGAGGTGAAGGAGGCCAAGGACCGCGTGCGCGCGGCATTACAGAACGCGCGCTTCGAATTCCCCGCGCGGCGCATCACGGTCAACCTCGCGCCTGCCGACCTGCCCAAGGATTCTGGCCGTTTTGATCTACCCATCGCACTGGGCATCCTCGCCGCCTCGGAGCAACTGCCCGCCGCGCCCCTCGCCGGTTGCGAGTTCGCGGGCGAGCTGGCGCTGACGGGGGAGCTGCGTCCGGTCCGCGGCGCGCTGGCGATGGTCCTGTCGGCTGCCCGCGACCGCCGCGCGTTCGTGCTGCCGGAGCCGAACGCACGCGAGGCGGCGCTGGTCGAGGAGGCGACCGTCCTGCCCGCGCGCACCCTGCTCGAAGTGTGTGCTCACATCGCGGGCCGCGCGCCGCTCGCACGCTGCACAGAACGACCGCCGATCAACGGGTTGCGTCACCCTGACCTGCAGGAGGTGAAAGGCCAGTTGCACGCCAAGCGCGCGCTCGAAATCGCCGCGGCGGGCGGCCACAGCCTGCTCATGGTCGGGCCCCCGGGCACCGGCAAGTCCATGCTTGCCCAGCGGCTACCGGGAATCCTTCCCGAGATGACGCGGGAGGAAGCGCTTGCCGCGGCCGCTATGCAATCGCTCGGCAGCACGGGATTTGACATTACGCACTGGGGAAGACGACCCTTCCGCTCGCCGCATCACACGGCTTCCGCGGTGGCGCTGGTGGGCGGCGGCAGCCCGCCGCGGCCAGGCGAGATCTCGATGGCACAGCACGGCGTGCTCTTCCTCGACGAGCTGCCTGAATTCGATCGCAGCGTGCTGGAGGTCCTGCGCGAACCGCTCGAGTCCGGCCGTGTGAGCATCTCGCGCGCGGCGCGCCAGGCGGAATTTCCCGCGCAGTTCCAGCTGGTGGCAGCGATGAATCCCTGCCCCTGCGGATACCTGGGCCACCCGAGCGGGCGCTGCCGCTGCACGCCGGACCAGGTCGCCCGCTACCGCCGCCGGATTTCCGGCCCGCTGCTCGATCGCATCGACCTGCAGATCGAGGTTCCGGACGTGCCCCAGGCCGATCTCGCGCGCGGCGGGCGGGGTGAGACCTCGGACGCGATCCGCGCTCGGGTCGGCGCCGCGCGCGGCCGGCAACTCGGGCGCCAGGGCCGGCCTAACGCCGTGCTGTCAACGGGCGAGGTCGACCGTTACTGCGCGCCGAATGCGCAGGGCGCACGGATGCTCGAGCAGGCGGTCAGCCGGTTGGGATTTTCCGCGCGCGCCTATCACCGTGTGTTGAAGGTCGCACGCACGATTGCCGATCTCGCCGGGGAACGCGATCTCGCTGCCGCCCACGTCGCGGAGGCGATCCAGTACCGCCGTTTCGATCGGTCCACATAAAAATTGGGACGCACACAATTTCCAGCGGCCGTACATGCCGAGAATCCCACGTCCCGTTTTTCCGGGTGTTCCCCACCACGTTACCCAGCGGGGCAATCGCCGAGAAGATGTTTTCTTCAGCGATGGAGATCGCGCGACCTACCTAGGTTGGCTGGCGCACTATTGTTCGCGTTTCCGGGTTGAGGTGCTTGCCTATTGCTTGATGACCAACCACGTGCACCTCGTGGCGGTTCCGGAATGCGTCACTGCACTAGAAAAAGTGTTCCGGCCGCTGCATACGCGTTACGCGCAGCGAATCAATCGGGCGAGAGGGTGGGCCGGCCATTTGTGGCAGGGCAGATTCTTCTCATCCGCACTGGACGATCGCTACCTCTGGTCGGCCATCCGCTACGTCGAGAGGAATCCTATTCGCGCCGGCATAGTGCGCCGGGCCGAGGATTACCGTTGGTCCAGTGCGCGAGCACATTGCCAACTGACAGGTGATTACGTCCTGACTAAAGATGCGGCTTGGATCAAACAGTTGAGTTCCATCGCGGCGTGGTCCGAGTGGCTCGCCGAGCCCGATGAGCATGAACAGTTGGCAGTACTTCGCCAACATGCCGAAAGAGGATTACCCTGTGGGACTGAGCGATTTGTCCGAAGGCTTGAGCAGCAGGTCGGTCAAATGCTGCGGCCTACGTCCGTGGGGCGGCCGAAGAAGAACGAGCATCAATCAGCGGCGTAGCCAAAATTGTGTGCGTCCCAATTTTTTCTTTTTCGCCGGGGAGGGGTTATGCCATTTTTCAAGCTCAAGGAAATGCCCGGGTCGGTCGTGTCGCCGGGGCACTCTACGGCGTACGGGCCGACGATTACCGGCAAGGAGCTGGAGATCGGCTACTACACCGAGCCCAAGGGAAGTGGCGCCAAGCCGCACCACCACCCGAGCGAGCAGATTATCCTGGTACTCACCGGACGGCTGCGGATGAGGATCGGCGAGGAGACCCGCGACATCGGGCCGGGCGAGGTAGCTCTGATCCTGGGCAACCAGGAGCACGAGCAGCAGGCGCTCGAGGAAGGTACCCGCTTCGTGAGTTTCAAGACGGCGGCCGGCGCGCAGCCCCTCGACGACTAGTCGCGCTGCCGGTTTCTAGCTCGCCTTCGCGCCCGAGGCGCGCACGATCTTCGCCCAGATCTGGATCTGCTCGCGCAGGAACGCCTCGCACTGCGCGGGCGTCGAGCCTACGGCTTCCATGTCCATCTGGACGATGCGCTCCCGCACGTCGGGCGCCTGCATTGCCTTGAGGACGTCCGCGTTGAGCCGATTGACCACGGCGGCGGGCGTGCCGGCGCGCGTGAGCAGGACCCAGAAGCTGGTGCCTGACTGGTACGTGGGCAGGCTTTCGCCGATCGTCGGCACATCGGGCAGCGACGGCGTGCGCTTGGGCCCCATGACGGCGATCGGCCGCACCCGGCCCGAGCGGACATAGGGCAACACCTCCAGTACCACGTTGGCAACGAGAGGCACGTAGCCCGTCAGCAGGTCCTGCACCGCTGGCCCGCCGCCCTTGTAGGCGACGTGCTGGAGGCTGATGCCTGCGGCGCTGTTCAATGCCTCGCCCAGGATGTGATTCGTCGTGCCGATGGGTCCCGTGGCGTACACGATCTTGCCCGGCTGTGCCTTGGCGAGCTTGATAAGCTCCGCCACATTCCTTGCCGGAAACGAAGGATGCGCGACCAGCATGCTGGAAAAGCTGCTGATCTGCGTCACGCACGCGAGGTCCTTCAACGTGTCGTACGGCATCCTGGACTGAAGCGTCGGATTGATCGCGTGCGCAGTGAGCGCGTGAACCAGCGTGTAGCCGTCGGAAGGGGCCTTGGCGGCGAGATCCGTGCCGATCATGGTGCCGCCGCCGGGGCGGTTGTCGACGATGACATTCTGGCCCAGCCCCTCCGACATACGGCGCGCGAGCACGCGCGCGAATACGTCGGTTTCCTGGCCGGCGGGAAGCGGCATGATGTAGCGCACGGGCCGGGTCGGAAAGTCCTGCGCGCCCGCTCCGTACGCCTGGAGCGCCGCTATCACGACGCCCAGACCAGCCGCAAATCGTATTGGTGTCATCGCCCGTTCCTCCTTCTGTGGTGCCGGGCCGGCGAGCCCGTGCGCAATCCGGTCAATTTAGCAACAACCCGCGCGTCGCGCAAAATGGTTCCATGTGATAATTCCCCGAGACGAGGAGGGGCGCAACGATGCCAGTTCAGGCCTTGGGATACATCGGAATCGACGCGCGGGATTTCGAGCCGTGGCGGGCGTTCGGGACCGACGTCCTGGCGATGCAGATCGTCGAGCGCGGCGCCGACGCGCTGGCATTGCGCATGGACGAGCGCTGCCAGCGCGTGCTGGTGCAGCGCGCCGACCGCGATGGCCCGGCGTTTTTCGGCTTCGAAACGGCCGGCGCGCGGGAACTGCAGGAAGTGATCGGCAAGGTCGAAGCGGCCAGCGTGAAGACGACGCGCGCGACCGAGCGGGAGCTGTTGCTCCGGCGCGTCGAGGACATGGCCTGGTGCCTCGACCCTGCCGGCAACCGCATCGAGTTCTTTCACGGTCAGGCGGCAGGAGACGGCCCGCTCAAGCTGCCGCGCCCGCACGGGGGCTTTCGCACCGGGCACATGGGCATGGGGCACATGGTGTTTCATGCCGCAGACATCGACGCCATGAGCGCCTTCTATCGCAATGTTCTTGGCTTGCGGCTGTCCGACTACATGGTGAAGCCCTACCGCCTGATGTTTCTGCGCGCCAACCCGCGTCACCACAGCGTGGGGCTGCTGCAGTCCAAGCAGAATGGGGTGCACCACGTCATGTTCGAGGTACGCGCGCTCGACGACGTGGGCCGGTCCTACGATTTTGCGCTGGAGAAATGGCGCATCGGGCAGACGCTCGGCCGCCATTCCAACGACTGGGTACTGTCGTTCTACGCGTTCTGCCCGGCGGGGTTCATGATGGAATACGGATGGGGCAGTCGCGTGATCGATGAAGCGACGTGGACGCCGCGCGAAGTCACTCACGGCGGCAGCATGTGGGGCCACGACCGGCTCTGGCTGAGCGAAGAACGCCGTCGCGAGGCGAACGACGTGCGCCGCGCTGTCATCATGTCCGGCCTCGGCGCCCCGGTGCAGGTCACGCGCGGCCAGTACAACGAGGTGGAGTGAGTAGAGCCTATCTCAACAATAGGCGCGTGATGCGTTGCGGCCAGGACGGGATGGATGCGAGGCGCACGGCGCAGGCCATATGTCGATATGGTCAAGCCGGGCAACAAAGCAGACGCCCGTCCTGGCCGCAACCCGAAGGGACGGGGCGATCTGGGCGCATCTTGTTGTCGGTAGCCTTTGCAATATCGACATATTGCTGCGGGCTATCCTCCTAAAGCTGCATCCCACATCGCCTCCGGCGCACACGTGCCTATTGTTGAGATAGGCTCTAAGGTCTCGGCGCCGCTGCTTGCGGCGACCCTCGCCGGGCTGGTGATGCTCGGCCCGCTCTCCGTTGACGCGTACCTGCCGTCGTTTCCGGCGATCCAGCGCGCGTTCGCCGTCACGCAGATCCAGGTGCAGCAGACGCTCACGGCCTATCTCGTCGCCTTTGCCGTGATGACGCTGTTCCTCGGCTCGCTGTCGGATTCGTTCGGACGGCGCCCGGTAATACTCGCCTGTCTTGTGATCTACGTGCTGGGCTCGATCGGCTGCACGTTCGCGCAGAGTTTTCCCCAGCTGCTCGTCTTTCGCGGCGCGCAGGGCCTCTCGGCAGGGGTGGGATGGGTCGTGGGTCGCGCCATCGTCCGCGAGAGCTTTCCCGGCCACGACGCGCAGCGCCTGCTGTCGCTCATCACCATGATCTTCGGGCTCGCCCCCGCCCTCGCGCCGGTAATCGGTGGCGCGCTGCAGGGCGCCTTCGGCTGGCGCGCGATCTTCGCGTTTCTCACGCTTTTCGGTGCGCTGCAGCTCGCGGTGTGCTGGCTCGCGCTGCCGGAAACGCACCCGCGGGAAAAGCGCCAGCCGTTTGCGCCGGGGCCGCTGTTCAGGATCTACCTGGCGCTTGCCAGCAGCCCGCGGCTCCGGCTGCTGTGCCTGGCGGTCGCATTCAATTTTGCCGGGTTCTTCCTCTATGTCGCCGCGGCGCCGGCCGTCATCTACGGCCTGCTTGGGCTGACCGAGCACCACTTCCCGGTGCTGTTCGTGCCGGGGGTCGCGGGCATCATGCTCGGGGCATTCCTGTCCCACCGGATGGCGGGCCGCGCGTCGCGCGAGCGCACGGTGCGGGTCGGCTATCTCGTCATGTTCGGCGCGGCGGCCTTCAACGTGGGCTACCACGCCCTGTATCCGGCAGCGCTGCCGTGGACGGTGCTGCCCTACGCGGCCTACGGGGTCGGCATGTCGCTCGCGGCGCCGAGCGTGCAGCTCCTGGTGCTCGATCTCTTTCCGGAGAACAGCGGCACCGCGTCCTCGATGCAGGGATTCACGCACGCGCTGTTCACCGCGTTCACCGCGGCACTCATCGCGCCGCTTCTCGCCGGAAGCGGGCTCACGCTCGCGCTTGGCGCGCTGGGGTTGCTGACGCTGGGCTGCCTGTGCTGGATCAGCTTCCGGCGGCTAACCTGAGGAAATCCGCTTCTAGCACTGCTCCCAAGGCAGGACTTCGAAGCGCCAGCCACTCTTGCTGCCGCGGTGATGCTGCTCGTCGAGCTCGCCCTCGAAGCCGTGCAGCACGTTCCACACTTTCGTGAAGCCCGCTTCCTCGAGCGCGCGGCCGGCATCGAGCGAGCGGTTGCCGCTGCGGCAGATGAGGATGATGGGACGGTCCACGCTCGCCGCCTTCTTCACGTGCGCGACGAAATCCGGGTTCACCTCCCAGTTCGGCCCGTCGTTCCAGGGCACCAGGATCGCGCCCGTCGGGTGCCCCACGAACAGGTACTCCATCTCGCTGCGGCAATCGATGAAGACCGAGTTCGGGTTCTTCTTCAGGAATTCGTAGGCTTCTTTCGGCTCGAAGTGCTTCATTTCAGTTTTCCACGGGCTACCGCGGGACGGGAATTATAGTCGCAACCGGCTCTTGCCGGCCACTTGGCGTAGAATTACCGCCTTTTGCATCAGGGTCTTACACCATTTAACCCGGTTCTTATGGCTGACCGCACCGCACAGCTCGAAGCCCTGTTGAGGGACCGCATCCTGATCCTCGACGGCGCGCTCGGCACGATGATCCAGGGCTACCGGCTCTCGGAGGCGGACTACCGCGGCGAGCGTTTCGCCGATCATCCGCAGGACCTCAAGGGCAACAACGACCTGCTGGTGCTGACGCAGCCCGGCGTGATCCGCAGCATCCATACCGAATACCTCGCGGCGGGCGCCGACGTAATCGAGACCAACACCTTCAACTCGACCGCGATCGCGCAGGCCGACTATCGCCTGCAGCACGTGGTGCACGAGTTGAACCTCGAGGCGGCGAAGCTCGCCCGTGCCGCAGCCGACGAGTGCACGGCAAAGAACCCTTCGCGGCCGCGCTTCGTCGCCGGCGCGCTCGGGCCCACCAACCGCACCGCCTCGATCTCGCCCGAAGTCAACGACCCGGGCTTCCGCAACGTCACCTTTGACGAGCTGCGGTCCGCGTACGGCGAGGCGGTGCGCGGCCTCATGGAGGGAGGAGTGGACATCCTGCTCCTCGAAACCATCTTCGACACGTTGAACGCGAAGGCCGCGATCTTCGCGATCGAGGAGGTGTTCGAGCAGAAAGGCACGCGGCTGCCGGTGATCGTCTCGGGAACGATCACCGATGCGTCTGGCCGCACGCTCTCGGGGCAGACGCCGGAAGCATTCTGGAACTCGGTGCGGCACGCGCGCCCGCTCGCGGTGGGCTTGAACTGCGCGCTCGGCGCGAAGCTGATGCGCCCCTACATCGGGGAGCTCTCGAAGATCGCCGACACCTACACCAGCGCCTACCCCAATGCGGGGCTGCCAAATCCGCTCGCACCGACCGGCTACGACGAGACGCCGGAGCAGACCGCCTCCTATCTGCTCGATTTCGCGAAGAGCGGCTTCGTCAACATCGCGGGCGGCTGCTGCGGCACGACCCCCTCCCACATCCGGGCGATCGCGGACTCGCTCGCTGGCCTGCCGCCGCGCAAAGTGCCGGTGATCGAGCGCAAGACCCGGCTCTCGGGCCTGGAACCGATCAACATCGGGGACGACTCGCTCTTCGTCAACATCGGCGAGCGCACCAACGTGACCGGCTCGCGCGCGTTCGCGCGGCTGGTGCTCGCCGGCAATTACCAGGAAGCGCTGTCGGTCGCGCGTCAGCAGGTCGAGAACGGCGCGCAGATGATAGACATCAACATGGACGAGGCGATGCTCGACTCGAAGCGGGCGATGACGACCGTCCTGAGCCTCGTTGCCTCCGAGCCGGACATCTCGCGCGTGCCGGTGATGATCGACTCCTCCAAGTGGGAGGTGATCGAAGCCGGGTTGAAGTGCGTGCAGGGCAAGTGCGTGGTGAACTCGATCAGCCTGAAGGAAGGCCGGGACGAGTTCGTGAAACACGCGAAGCTCGCGCGGCGCTACGGCGCGGCGGTGGTGGTGATGGCGTTCGACGAGAAGGGGCAGGCGGACACGCTCGAGCGCCGCGTCGCGATCGCCAAGCGCTGCTACCACATCCTGGTGGACGAGCTCGGCTTCCCGCCCGAGGACGTGATCATCGACCCCAACATCTTCGCCATCGCGACCGGGATCGAGGAGCATGCGAACTACGGCCGGGACTACATCGAGGCCACCCGAATCATCCGGCAGACGCTGCCTTACGTGAAGATATCCGGGGGGCTCTCCAACATCTCGTTCTCGTTCCGGGGCAACGATGCGGTGCGCGAGGCGATCCACACCGCGTTCCTCTACCACGCCATTCGCGCCGGCATGACCATGGGCATCGTCAACGCCGGACAGCTCGGCGTCTACGAGGAGATCCCGAAGGACCTGCTCGAGCGCGTCGAGGACATCATCTTCAACCGGCGGCCGGACGCGGCCGAGCGCATGGTGGCGTTCGCCGAGAGCGTGAAGGGCACCCTGCGACGCGATACCGAGGACCTCGCCTGGCGCAATGGGCCGGTGGAGGAGCGCCTCAAGCACGCGCTGGTGCAGGGCATCAACAACTGGATCGTCGAGGACACCGAGGAAGCGCGCGTCCAGTACGGGCGCCCGATCCGCGTGATCGAGGGCCCGCTCATGGACGGCATGAATGTGGTGGGCGACCTCTTCGGCGCCGGCAAGATGTTCCTGCCGCAGGTGGTGAAGAGCGCGCGCGTGATGAAGCAGGCGGTGGGCCACCTGGAGCCCTACCTGCAGCATGAGAAAGCCCAGCTCGGCGACGCGCGGCCGAAGGGCAAGATGGTGGTCGCCACCGTGAAGGGCGACGTGCACGACATCGGCAAGAACATCGTTGCCGTGGTGCTCCAGTGCAACAACTACGAGGTGATCAATCTCGGCGTCATGGTGCCGGCGCAGAAAATTCTCGAAGTGGCGCGCACCGAGAAATGCGATCTCATCGGGCTCTCGGGGCTCATCACGCCATCGCTCGAGGAAATGGCGCACGTCGCGCGCGAGATGGAGCGCGAGGGGTTCGAGATGCCGCTGCTGATCGGGGGCGCCACGACTTCGCGCACCCACACGGCGGTCAAGATCGCGCCCCATTATCACGGGCCCGTGATCTGGGTGGCAGACGCTTCGCGCAGCGTGGGCGTGTGCAGCAACCTGCTTTCGGACGAAGCGCGCACCGGCTACATCGCGGAAGTGAAGGGCGAGTACGAGCGCGTGCGCCGGCAGCACGAGGGGAAGGCGGGTCTCGAGCTGGTGACGCTCGCACAGGCACGCGCCAACGCATCGAAGACCGACTGGACGGAATACGTGCCGCCGCGGCCCGAAGTCATCGGCACGCGCATGCTCAAGAACTACGACCTCGCGGAGATCGCCGAGCACATCGACTGGGGCCCGTTCTTCCAGGCGTGGGAGCTCTCGGGCCCGTTCCCTGCGATCCTCGACGACCCGGTCGTGGGCAAGACCGCGCGCACGGTCTTTGATGAAGGCCGCGCCATGCTGAAAAAGGCCATCGCGGGACGCTGGCTTACCGCCAGCGCCGTGTTCGGCCTCTTCCCGGCCGCGTCGGTGAACGGGGAGGACATCGAGATCTACGCGGACGAGACGCGCGCCCGTCCGCTCATGACCTGGCACAACCTGCGCCAGCAGAATGTGAAGCCGACCGGGCGCGCGAACCTCTCCCTGGCGGATTTCGTGGCGCCCAAGGGCTCGGGCGTCGCCGACTTCGTGGGCGCGTTCGCCGTCACAGCCGGCATCGGCATCGAGAAGAAGCTCGCCGAGTTCGAGAAGAAACGGGATGATTACAGCGCAATCCTGCTGAAGGCGCTCGCCGACCGCCTGGCGGAAGCATTTACGGAGTTGCTGCACAAGCGCGTGCGTCGCGAATTCTGGGGTTACGCCCGCGACGAGCAATTCGACAACGCCGCGCTCATCGCGGAGGCGTATCGCGGCATCCGCCCGGCGCCGGGGTATCCGGCGTGCCCGGACCACACCGAGAAGGGGCCGCTGTTCGAGCTGCTCAAGGCCGAGCGCATCGGCATGCGGCTGACCGAGTCCTACGCGA
>Ga0105340_1000595_pt1 | contig 17348 bp, 11 predicted proteins | sample EasRivMeERMLT700_FD_89676 | JGI IMG/M metagenome (GOLD analysis project Ga0105340, IMG submission 89676) | Soil microbial communities from meander-bound floodplain in the East River, Colorado, USA - East River MetaG ERMLT700 | ecosystem: Environmental > Terrestrial > Soil > Floodplain | place...
ACACCTCGCTCTCCGTTCCCGACTGGCGCGCGAGCGAGCGCACGTTCCAGCTGGTGGCGCAGGTCGCCGGACGCGCCGGCCGGTCGTCCCGCGGTGGTCTCGTCATCGTGCAGACGCTCCACCCCGACCATCCGGCGATCCGCGCCGCCGTCCAGCACGACTACCACGCCTTCGTCGCGAGCGAGCTGCCGCAGCGCGAGGCGTCGGGCTACCCGCCCTTCACCGAGGTGGTGCGCATCCTCGTCTCGCACGCCGACCGCGAGCGCACCGTCGAGGCGGCGCGCCGGGCGAAGGAGAAGCTCGCGCCGCTCGCCGGCGAGCACGGCGTCGAGCTGCTCGGCCCGGCGCCCTGCCCGATCGAGCGCATCCGCGGCCGCTGGCGCTGGCAGCTGCTGCTCAAGTGCCGCCGCGTCGACGAGCTGACGCGCGTCGTCGCGTGGGCGCGCGAGCGCGTGGCCGCGAGCGCGCCGGTGCGCGTGACCCTCGACGTCGATCCGGCTTCGATGCTCTGACGGGGCCGGCTCTCAGCCGAAGAAGTGCCACATCCCCCAGAGCAGCGCCGCGACGCCGAGCGTGCCGCCGATGATCGTGGCGAGCAGCAGCCCGGCCGCCTGACCGCCCCAGCCCTTCTTCAGCGCCTTGCGCAGCCGCTCCGAGTCGCGGTCGATCTGCGCGAGCGCCTTCGAGTCGGTGGAATCCCGCGGATTGAGCAGGCGGTGCAGCTCGGTGCGCATCGCCTCGAGCTTGGGGAGGTGGCCGCGCGCCTCGTCGGTGCGCCCGCTCGTGACGAGCGTGTCGAGCGACGTCACGAGCTGCCGGAACTTCACGCGCGAATCGGAGAGCGCCGCGCCCAGGAAGTTGGTGCCGGCCGGGGCCTTCGAGACGGGCAGCGATCCGGAGTTGGAGGCGATCATGGTTCCTCGACGCTCGATGCAGTGCGCTGGTCGGGCAGGGATCCGCGGACCGGCGTCGCGACGGCCGTCGCGAGGCAACTCGGCGCGGATTGAAGCACGGCCCTTCGACGGTGCAACGGCGCGCCGGCTTCCCGGTGGCCGGGGCCCGATTCCCCCGGGGGAGCGGAAAACGATTCGGCCGGGGGACCCGGCCCGCCGGCCCGGGGGAGGGCCCCGGAGAGCGCCGCCCCGCCCTCCATTACTTCGCCGCCTCGGGCAGCTCGAAGAAGCGGTCGAGCATGCGCTGCTGCTCGGCGGTCGGCTGCTCGACCGGGACGATCTTCTTCAACGCCCCGCGCGTGGTGTACCCGATGACCTTCAGCCGCTCCTTCAACTCCGGGAGCTTCGGGCCGTCGACGTAGTCTTCGAAGAACGCGGAGAGGTCGGCCTGCGCGATGCCGTCGACGATCGCCGGCACCTCGTCCTCGCCGAAGCCGCGGTGGTGCTGCGCGTAGGCGCGGAAGAGGAAGCGCAGCAGGTCGGCCATGCCGCGCGCGCCGTTCGAGGCGCGTCGCATCTCGAGGTCGAGCGCCAGGATCGTCTGGCAGGCGCCCTGGTAGTTCTTGATGCTGAACGCGACGAGGTCGCTCATCTCGTCCCAGTCGGCGGTGGCGCGATTCACCTCGGTCCAGGAGAGGCCGCCGGCGACGCCCGCCAGGCCGGCGGCGGAGGCGCCCTCGCTCCAGAGCGAGTCGAAGAACTGCGCGCGCGTGGCGAGGCCGGAGCGCACCAGCAGGAGCCGGCAGAAGTACTCGGTCAGCCCCTCGTTGACCCAGATCGTGCCGGTGCGGATCGGCGCGGTGTAGTCGGGCCGCTCGAGCGCCGCGACGTGGATCCGTTCGGCGCACCAGAGGTGGAAGTACTCGTGCGCGACGAGGTGGGCGAACTCCTCGCTCTCCCCGATCATCGGGCTCATGAGGATCAGCGTCGACTCGCTGTGCTCGAGGCCGGCGGCGCCGCCCGTCGACTCCGGCACGAACGCGAGCAGGAAGTGGTAGCGGCGGTAGGGCAGCCCCTGCATGTAGTCGCGGCCCGCCTCGACGATCCGGCGGCATTGGTCGGCGTGGCCCTTCGCGCGCGCCTCGTCCTCGCCGAAGACCGTCACGGAGTGGGGGACGCCGTCGACGTCGAAGGGGAGCGTGAGCTGCGTCGGCGAGAAGAAGATCGGCGAGTCCTCGAGCCGCCACCAGCTCGGCGCCGCAAAGGTCCCCGCCTCGGTCTCCTCCAGCGCCGTCGCCGCCTTCCACCCCTCCGGCAGCTCGAGCTCGACCTCGCACGGCGCGTCCTGCAGCGACGGCACGAAGCCGAGCAGCGAGTTGGGGCTCAAGTAGCCGTAGGCCGGCGTGAGCCGGTTGCCCTCGACGTCGAGGAGCATCCCGTCGTTCAGGTCGCGCGGGGCGCAGACGCGCGCGTCGTAGGTGAGCTTCACCGAGCCGGCGGCGCCCGCCTTGATCACGAAGTGGCAGGGGGTCGGGCGCTCGACCGGCAGCGCGGCTCCGTCGGGCCCCGCCGCCGCGAGCTTCTCCACGAAGCGGCCGTACTCGGCGAGGTGGTAGGCGCCGGCGGTCCAGCGCGGCAGCCAGAAGTCGACGTCGCCGGCGACCGGATGGGGGAAGGTCGCCTCGACGCTCCACGCGCGCACCTCGAGGCGCGGCGTGACGACATAGCGGACCGGCTCCGCGGCCGGCGCGGCTGCGGCGAAGAGGAGGAGCCAGCACGGCGCGAAGGCGAGGCGCCGCGCGAAACGGTTCGGCATCGGGTCGATCTCCGCGGAGCGGCGGCGCCGCTCAGCGCGCGCCCTCCTCCATGCAGTTCTTGAGCGCGAGCAGGGCGTACGCCGTTCCGCAGCTCTTGCCGAGCTCGTGGTCGTCGACGAACGAGCCGTCGATCTCGGGGAGCGCGGTCAGCCGCTGCACGAACCACTTCTTGAACGCCGCCTGCCCCTTCTCCGGCAGCAGCAGGACCGCCTCGGTCGAGTGATAGACGTCGTGGAAGAAGAAGAACCCGCCGAGCTCCTCGTCGGTGTGGAAGTCACACTTGTGGATCTTCTCGAAGCGGTCGAAGTGCTGCTGCAGGTTGGTCAGCGTGAAGGCGAGCTTGCGCAGGTCGCTCTTGTCGTGACGGAAGAGCGCCGCCTCGCACACCGGCATGCGCCCGCACGCGTTCTTGAGCGCGTTCTCGCCCGCGCTCTTCGCCTGCGGTGGATGGGTCCCGCCGTAGGTGAACGAGCCGTCGTCGAAGCGCGCGTTCTGGAGCCCGGCGAGCGCGCGCTGGACCGCCTCGGGCTTCACCGTCGCGCCGTCCTTCTCGGCGTCGGCGAGCGCGTTCAGAATGACGGCGGTCGCGAACGCGTTGTCGTACTCGTGCGCCCACTGGCCCGTGTTCATCGACTGCAGCGCGAGCAGGCGGTCGACCATCTCCTGCTCGCGGCGCACCAACTCCGCGCGCGACTCGTCCGAGTCGGTCTGGGCGAGCGTCCGGTGCAGGTAGAGGATCCGGTAGGCGCAGGCGTAGCACTCCTCGTTCTTGCCCGCGTTGACGCGGCCGGTGCCGCGGAAGAGGTAGTCCTCGGCGCGGCCGAGCGCGGCGTCGATCTCGTCGGGCGCGACGTCGTGCCACTCGTTCAGCGCGGTCGCGGCGAGCGCCGTCACCGCCATCCACGCGTTCGGCGTGATGAGCGGCGTGTCCCAGTAGGCGTAGCGCAGGTCGTTCCAGCTCCCGTCCGGCCGCTGCATGCGCAGCAGCCAGCGCACGGCCGCCTCGGCCACCTGCCCGGCCTCGGCCGGCGTCCGCCGCCAGCGCGTGTCGGTCGGGATCGCGCCGCCCGGCGGCAGCCACGTCTCGATCGGCGTCTCGAAGCCGTGGCGCGCGGGCCCGGGCCAGGTCTTGTCGAGCGCGGGCACCAAGTTCATCGCGGCGCGCCACGCGAAGGGGCTGTCGGGCGTCGTCTCGGCGAGCTTCGTCCAGCCGGCGAGCGCCTCGCTCTCCTTGCCGCCGTAGTAGTCGGCGAGCGCGCGATAGTAAGCGTCGTGCGTCCTCTTCAGCGTCGCAGGATCGAGCGCCGGCGGCGCGGGGTTCTTGTCAACTGCGGATGGCGCGGCCGGAACGACGTCGGCCCCGAGTTCGGGATGTACCGCGACCACGCGCCGCAGCACCTCGGCGAACCAGCGCGCGTCGAAGGTGCGGATGCGGTCGACCACGTGGGCGACCTTGCCGTCGGGGGTGAGGAAGATCAGCGCCGGCTCGACCTTGTCCCACGCGACGACGCCGAAGTCCTTGCCGATCGCGGCCGGGACGCGCATGCGCAGCGGCACGAAGCGGTCGCGCACCAGCGCGACGACGTCGGGGTCGCTCCACGGCACCGCGTCCATGTAGTCGTCGAGGTTGGGGGCGCGGTACATCTGCGGCCCCTCGAGGCGGTAGGCGTACCAGAGGACGAGGCGGTGCTGCTCCTTCGCCTTGGCGAGCGCGTCCTCGATCAACTTGCGCTGGCCCGCCTCGTCGAGCGGCTTGCCGCGCGCCACGTACTTGAAGGCGGCGCCGCCGTCGTCCTGCGTCCAGCCGTCCAGCGCCCACTCGATCTGGCTGCCGCAGCGCTCGGCGAGGGTCTTCAGCATCGAGTCGTCGGGAGCCGGCGGGTCGGACGCCCACAGGGCGCACGCCGCCAGGATCGGAGCGAGCATCGCCTCTTCCTCCACGCTGCAGGGCGGCGCCGCTTCACGAGGGGGCGTCCGGCGGCGGCCGGTCGCGGGACGATACCGAGGCGAGTCCGAAAGCGTTCGGGCGCGCGGCTCAGCGCGCGGCCAATCGTGCGCCGGCCGGGCCGGCGGCGCTGCGGTGCTTCGCGATCAGCTCGCGGAAGCGCCCGAACAGGTAGTGCGAGTCGTGCGGTCCGGGAGCGGCCTCGGGGTGGTACTGCACGCTGAAAGCGGGCAGGTCGCGGCAGCGCATGCCCTCGACGGTGCCGTCGTTCAGGTTGACGTGAGTCACCTCGGCGACGGTCGGGTCGAGGGTGTCCGGGTCGACCATGAACGAGTGGTTCTGCGCCGTGATCTCGATCCGGCCGGTCGTCCGGTCCATGACGGGCTGGTTCCCGCCGTGATGGCCGAACGGCATCTTGCGCGTCTTGGCGTCGAGCGCGAGCCCGAGCAGCTGGTGGCCGAGGCAGATCCCGAAGAAGGGGATGCGCCGCTCGAGGAACGCCTTGGCGTTGTCGACGGCGTACCCGACCGGCTCGGGGTCGCCCGGCCCGTTCGAATAGAAGATCCCGTCGGGCTCGAGCTGCAGCGCCTCGCGCCACGGCGTCGCCGCCGGCACCACGTGCACGTCGAAGCCGTACGAGACGAGGCTGCGCAGGATGTTGTTCTTCATCCCGAAGTCGTAGGCGACGACCTTCCAGCGCGGCTCCGCGACCTCGGGCGGCACAGGCTGGAACTCGCGGCCGTCGAGCCCGGCGGTCCAGCGCTCGGGGGCCTTGCGCGTCACGCTCTGGACCAGGTCGATGCCGTCGGTGCGCGGCGAGGCGAGCACGCGCTCGAGCAGCTTTCTCGGGCTGCTCTCCTTGGACGAGATGCCGACGCGCTGCGGCTTGCCCGAGCGGATCTTGCGGACGATCGCGCGCGTGTCGACCTCCGCGATGCCGACCACATCCTGGTGGTTGAGCCAGGTGTTCAGGTCGACGACCGACCGGAAGTTGCTCGCGACCTTCGAGAGCTCGCGCACGACGAAGCCCTCGAGCCAGCAGCGCGCGCTCTCACCGTCGGGGATGTTGACGCCGTAGTTGCCGATCAGCGGGTAGGTCATCACCACGACCTGTCCCTTGTAGGACGGGTCGGTGAGGATCTCCTGGTATCCGCTCATCGAGGTGTTGAAGACCACCTCGCCGAACGACTCCCCCTTCTTCCCGATCGAAATGCCGCGAAACGTCGTACCGTCTTCGAAGACGAGCGAGGCGGGCGGCTGCATGGGCACCTGTCGTGGAGGGGTCCGCGCGGTCGCGGTCAGGGAGTCGGAGATTACCTGCGTTTCGGCCGGCGGCCGGCCGCGCCGTTCTTGCCGCCGTTGATCAACGCGGAAATGTAGCCGGCCCCGAAGCCGTTGTCGATGTTGACGACGCTGACGCCGGCCGCGCAGCTGTTGATCATGCCGAGCAGCGCGGCGAGCCCTTCGAACGCGGCGCCGTAGCCGACGCTGGTCGGGACGGCGACGACCGGCACCGACACGAGGCCGCCGACGACGCTCGGCAGCGCGCCCTCCATCCCGGCCACCACCACGACGACGCGCGCCGCGCGCAGCCGGTCGACGACCCGGAAGAGGCGGTGGATGCCGGCGACGCCGACGTCGTAGTGGGTCTCGACGCGCGCCCCCATGATCTCGGCCGTGACGCGTGCCTCCTCCGCCACCGGGAGGTCGGCCGTCCCGGCGGCGGCGACGACGACGAGGCCGGTCCCGCGGGCCGGCCGCCCGCGAGTCCAGGTGATCGCGCGCGCGTCGGCGTGCCAGCGGGCCCGCGCGACCTCGGCGCGCACCACCTCGTAATGGTCGGGGGTGCAGCGCGTCGCGAGCACGCGGTCGCCGCGCGTCGCGAGCTCGCGGAAGATCGCGGCCACCTGGGCGGGCGTCTTGCCGCGCCCCAGGATCACCTCGGGGAAGCCGCACCGCCGCGCGCGGTCGTGGTCGACGCGCGCGAAACCGAGGTGGCCGACCGGGTCGGGCGAGCGGACCGTCTTGGGGGGGCGCCGCTTCCCGTTCATGGCGAGTGCGAGGGGGCCGGCGCGACCGCGCGCGCGTGGGCGTCGAGGTCGAGGCCGGCGCGCACGCCCTCCGCGAAGAGGAGGCGGCCGAGTCCCGCGACCATCACGGCGTTGTCGGTCGTGAGCTCGCGCGGCGCGAGGCGGAGCGCGACGCCGCGCTCCTGCGCGAGTTGCCCGGCCCGCTCGCGCAGCCGCCGGTTCGCCGCGACGCCGCCGCCGACCGCGATCGAGCGCGCGCCGATGCGCGCGGCGAGGCGCGACAGTTTTTCGATCAGCACGTCGACCACCGCCTCCTGGAACGCGGCACACACGTCGCGCACCTCCTGCTCGTCGAGCGTCCGCTTGCCGCGCCCGTCCTGGCCGCGGCAGTGGTAGAGCACCGCCGTCTTGATCCCGGAGAAGCTGAAGTCGAGCGACTCCTTCGCCATCAGCGAGCGCGGGAACTTGAAGCGGCGCGCGTCGCCCGCCTGCGCCATCCGGTCGACGATCGGCCCGCCCGGGTAGCCGAGCCCGAGGATCGCCGCGACCTTGTCGAACGCCTCGCCCGCCGCGTCGTCGATCGTCTCGCCGCGCTTGACGTGCTTCGTGGGCGAGACCACCTCGAAGAGGGTCGAGTGACCGCCCGACGCGACGAGGCACGCGCTCGGGAATTCCGGCTCGGCGACGCCGTGGAAGCAGGAGTGGACGTGCGCCGCGACGTGGTCGACCGGCACGAGCGGGACGCCGAGCGCGAGCGCCATCGCCTTCGCCGTCGAGACGCCGACCAGCAGCGAGCCGATCAGCCCCGGCTGCACGGTGACCGCGATCGCCGCGAGGTCGGAGGGCTTCCGTCCCGCGCGCGCGAACGTCTCCTCGACCACCGGGAGCATGTGCTCGACGTGGCTGCGCCCCGCGATCTCCGGCACCACGCCGCCGAAGCTCCTGTGCAGGTCGATCTGCGAGCGGACCACCGACGCGACCACGCGGCCGTCGCGGTCGAGCAGCGCCGCCGCCGTCTCGTCGCACGAGCTCTCGATGCCGAGGATGAGGTCGGCATGGCCGCCGCCTTCCGCCGTCGCGCCCGCGTCCACGCCGTGCCCTTCGCGGTCAGAAGTCCTGCGCGGGCGTCTCGCCGCGCAGGACCGCGAGCGCCGCGTCGACCTGCCGGTCGCGCGCGTCGGGAAGGGTCTGGCGCGTCGCCGCGAGGTGGTGGTCGCGCCACTTCTCCGGCACGTGCAGCAGCCGGATGCGCCGCGTGAGCTCGCCGTCGCGCGCCTCGTCGAGGCGCACGCGCACGTCGGGCTCGAGCCCGCCGAGCACCTTCTGCTTGCGCGTGACCGACTTCTCGATGATGCGGCCGGCCGGCGTGAGGTACTCGGCCGTCGTGATCTTGAGCGTCGCGGAGCGGCCCGACGCCTCGTCGAGCGGGAGCTGGTAGATCGACTGCACCACACCCTTGCCGTACGTCCGGTCGCCGACCAGGAGCGCGCGCTTGTGGTCCTGCAGCGCGCCCGCCACGATCTCCGCCGCCGACGCGGTCTGCCCGTTCACGAGGAGCGCGAGCGGGAGCGTCGGCCACCGGCACTGCGCCGGGTCGGCTGCGTGCGTCACGCCCTCCTTCTCGTCGCGGTACTTGATGCCGACGATCGGGCCGGCGGGGAGGAAGCGGTTCGCGAAGAGGCGGCAGACGTCGAGCAGGCCGCCGCCGTCGTAGCGCAGGTCGATGATCAGCGCGGTCATCCCCTGCGCGACGAGCCGCTCCATCGCCAGGTCGAGCTCGTCGACGGTCGAGTCGCCGAACCCCTCCACGTAGACGTACCCGACCTTGCGCTCGGGATCGACGAGGCGTGCGTCGAGCACGGTGGGCTGGACGATGCGCGCGCGCTCGAGCTCGACGTCGCGCGACGCGCCGCCGTCGGGCCCGCGCACCGTGAGGCGGACCGTCGTGCCCGGCTCGCCCTTCACCAGCTGGATCGCCTCGTCCATGGCGAGGCCCTCGAGCGACCGGCCGCCCACGGCGACGACGCGGTCGCCCGCGACGATTCCCGCCTTCTCGGCCGGCGAGCCGGCGAAGAGGAAGTCGACCGTGATGACCGGCGCGCCCGGCAGCGCGGAGAAGCCGACGCCGACGTAGTTCTTGTGCGTCTCCTCGGCGAACGGGCGGCTCTCCTCGGGCGTGAGGAAGACCGAGTAGCGGTCGAGCTTGCCGGTCGACGCCTTGAGCCCGTCGTAGACGAGCTGCCAGCTCTTGTCGTCGTCGAAGCGCTCGACGTAGTTGCTGTCGACCAGCGCCAGCACCTTCGCGATCAGGTCGGCCTGCTTGTAGACGCGGTCGCTCCGCTCGTTGGCGTGGCCGCGCAGCACGAAGACCGCGCCCGCCAGCACGACCGTGAGCGGGAGCGAGAGGAAGAAGGCGTTCCTTGCGTCGCGACGGACCATCAGGAGCCGCCTTTCCGTTCCAGGAAGAACTTCCGCAGCCGTTCGAGCGCGCGCGCGAGCTGGTCGTCGGAGGTCGCGTACGACAGGCGGATCGCGCGATCCTCGCCGAACGCTTCGCCCGCCACCACCGCCACGTCGGCCTCCTCGAGGATCCGCTCGGCGAGTGCGGCGCTGCCGCTCTTCTCGTCAAAGTACCGCGAGGCGTCGGGGAAGACGTAGAAGGCCCCCTGCGGCGGGTCGAGCGCGAGGCCGGGGATGCCGCGCAGCGCGTCGAGCACCGTCCGCCGGCGGCGCGCGAACGCGTCGACCATCCGGCGCACGTCGGCGCCGTCCCCTTCGAGCGCGCCGAGCGCCGCGTGCTGGGAGATCGAGCAGGCGTTGCTCGTCGTGTGGCTCTGGACCAGGTCCATCGCCGCGATCGCCGCGCGCGGCCCGGCGGCGTAGCCGATCCGCCAGCCGGTCATGGCGTACGCCTTCGAGAGGCCGTTCACGACGACGGTGCGCTCGCGCAGGCGCGGCTCGACGGCGGGGAGCGAGTGGTGCTCGGCGCCGTCGAAGACGAGCTTCTCGTAGATCTCGTCGGTCACGACCCAGCAGTCGTGCTTCAGGAGCACCTCGGCGAGCGCGGCGAGCTCCGCGCGCGAGTAGACCGCGCCGGTCGGGTTGCTCGGCGAATTGAAGACGAAGAGGCGCGCGCCGGCGAGCGCCCGGTCGAGCTGCGCGAGGTCGAGCTTCCATCCCGCGGCAGGAGTCGTCGGGACGATGCGCGGCACCGCGCCCACCAGCCGCGCCGCCTCGGGGTAGGTGACCCAGTAGGGGGCGGGCACGACCGCGACGTCGCCCGGGTCGAGCAGCGCGAGGAAGGCGTTGTAGAGCGACTGCTTGGCGCCGTTGCTGACCAGGATCTCGTCGGCGCCGTAGCGCAGCCCGTTCTCGCGCTCGAGCTTGCGCGCGATCGCCTCGCGCAGCGCCTTCTCGCCGGGGCACGGCGTGTAGTGCGTCTTGCCGCCGTCGATGGCCGCGTGGGCGGCGCGGCGCGCCGGCTCGGGCGTCTCGAAGTCGGGCTCGCCCGCGCCGAGGCTGATGACGTCGCGCCCCGACTCCCGCAGCGCGGCCGCCCTCTGCATGAGCTTCAGCGGAGCCGACTCGGTCAGCTCACGGAGGCGTTTGGCCGGATGCAACACGTTCGACATGCGGGCCCATGCGGAATCGGCGGAATGTAGCCTGCGCTCTTTCGTCCCACAAGGCAGGGGCCCGGATGAAGCGCTTCCTCAAGATCGTCGTCGTCCTCGCGCTCTTCGCGGTCGCGATCTCCTACGTCCTCTTCCGCGTGCTCTTCTTCGATCCGTTCGGGTCGGCGCGTCCCGAGCTCGACTCGATGATCCCGGCCGACGCCGACGTGGTGCTGCGGCGCCGCGAGCTCGACAAGGACTTCGATCCCTTCCCGATGCCGCGCTTCTGGAAGGCGCTGCGGATCAAGGAGGACTGGGACGCGCTGGCGCGCACGCGCTTCTGGAAGGAGCTCGAGCCGAAGCTCGGCATGGAGGCCGCCTACAAGGAGGCCGAGAAGATCCCCGACCAGCTGAAGCCCCTCGAGCTGATGGCCGACCTCGCCGGCCGCGAGGCGCTGGTGGTCGGGAAGTGGCGCTCGAACGGGACGCTCGCTTTCGCCGCCTTCCTGTGCGGGTCGTTCCGCGCGAAATTCGCGGTCGAGGCGGTCAAGTTCGGGCTCGGTCGCAAGCTCGCCGGCGACGCGATCCAGTCCTACGAGGAGAAGGACGGCGTCCGCTCGGTCAAGGTGAACGGCCAGGCGTGGCACCTCTTCCGCGTCGACGACGTGCTGGTCGCCGGCAACGACTTCGAGCTCGTGAAGCAGATCCGCGGGCTGGCCGAGGGCGGCGGCGCGCGCAGCATGTTCGACTCGCCCGTCTACCGCTCCGCGGTGCTGACGCAGCAGGAGATCGGCCGCCCGGTCGACTTCGTCCTCGACGTCGCCGACGCCGCGAAGAACCTCGGCTGGCGCTGGCCGCCGCCGCCGCCGGGCGAGCTCGTCTCCGACCGCTTCCTGCGCGAGCTGCTCGTCCCCGACCGCTTCGGCCAGGCGATGGGACGCATCGCGCTCGGCAACCAGGTCGACCTCGCGTTCCACGCGGCGGCCGACTTCGCGACGCTGCGGCCGGCGGCGGGCGGAATCCTCGACGCGCCCACCATGGACGTCGCCGACATGTGGAAGTTCTGCGGCGCCGTCTTCCCCGCCGAGGTGGCGCTCGCCGGCTACGTGCGCTTCGACGTGAAGCAGTTCCTGCGGCGCATCGAGGGGCTGCTCGAGAACGACCTGCGCAACCTGCTGAACGACGCGGTGGCGCAGCTGCGCACGCCCGACCGCCAGTTCCAGCCCAAGAGCACGGTCGAGCTGCTCGACACGTTCGCGGGCCTCGTCGGCGACGAGTGCGCGTTCGCGATCGAGCCCGACGCGCCCTACCACGTGCCCGGCACGCCCGTCGGCCAGATGCTGATCCCCAATCCCGAATGGGGGCCGCGCGTCGCGCTGGTGCTGCCGGTCGCCGACAAGGAGCTGTGCGAGCAGTTCGTCAACCGCGTCTGGAAGGCGATCCAGGGCCGCCAGGGCGTCGTCGACTCCGCCTGGATCTGGAGCTACCCCAACGGCCAGAATTTCCGCGAGATCAAGTTCGTCTCCGCCGCCGTCGACCTGCCGACCATCTCGATCGGCTTCCTCGAGCTCCAGAAGCGCGAGTGCGTCGTGATCACGACGACCGGCAAGTTCCTGGACGACGTCGTCAAGCAGAAGGCGCGCGTCGACGCCGGCTCGACCGGCGACGGCCTGCAGAGCGAGCTGCCCTTCAAGCAGGCGAAGGAGGCGTCGAAGGGGTCGGGCCAGGGCTTCGTCTTCCTGTCGTCGGGGCGGCTGCGCCAGGTGCTGACCGACTTCTGCCCCGTGCTCGCCGCCAACGCGACGCGACCCGACTGGCCGAAGATCCGCAAGGAGGTCGAGCGCGAGCAGACCACCCGCCTCTTCCGCGGCAAGGGCCCCTCGACCGACACGGAGAAGAAGGAGCTCGAGGCCGCGGTCGACGCCGAGATCGACAAGCGCGACCGCCACTGGCGCGAGGTCGTGCTCGAGCAGGCGACCGAGGCGCTGCGCCACGACGTCGACGGGCTGGCGATGCTGCGCTGGGCGGCGCTCGCGTGGCGCATCCACGAGCGCGACCTCGAGGTGCGCCTGCGCCTCTCGACGTCGGCGACCTTCCCCAACGACTGACGCGCGGCGCGCGGCTCAGCGGTACTCGAGCCAGATCCCGTTGTCGTGGCCGCGCCGCACGGCGGTGACGCCCTTCACGCGGTCGGCGGGGTCGCGCAGCAGCGCCGCGTCGTGCTTGGGCGCGCGGCTCGTCCCGTAGCCCTGCAGATCGCCGTCGTTCTTCGTGAAGTAGACCACGCCGGTGTGGTCGATCATGAACGCGCGCGAGCCGGCGCCCTGCGCCAGGGCCGGCCAGGCGTACGCCACGAACTGCTGCTCGGCGAGGTCGTTCGAGACCGTCGTCGGCCCGTCGGCGGCGCGCGTGCTCGGGGCCGCGCTCGAGACGACCGCCACGCCGCCGCCCGTCTTGGTCGGGAGGTCGACGCGGAAGAGGTACCCGCCGCGCTGCAGCACGCCCGTCTTGTCGGGCGCGAAGCTGCGATCGAGCACCGGAGCGGGCGCCATGCGTCCGCGCATCGTCATAATGCCGGCGAGCTCCGCGAGCGAAGCGAACTCCCCCTTGCCGTCGTTGTCGAGGTCGAGCATCTGGCTGGAGCGCAGGTCGGTCTCCGCCTTCCAGATCGCGCGCAGCGAGTCGACCGCCGCGCCCTCGTTCGCGGCGACGCGCGTCTCGATCAGCTTCGGCAGCGCGACCGCGGCGCCGACCGCGATCGACCAGACCGCCGCGCCGGTCGTCATCAGCCCGCGCCCGCCGCGCGCGCCGAGCACGAGGCCCGCGGGCGTGCGGCGGCCGACGGTCGCGACGCCTTCCGCGTCGCCCGAGCAGGTCGAGACGGCGAAGGCGGCATCGCCCGCGCCGTCGAGCGCGACGCGCAGCGGACTGGTCGCGTGGCTCTCCTTGGCCGCGACCGCCGCCTTGCGCAGCGCCGACGGCCTGGAGGCGAGCACGAGCGCGTGGTCGTCGATGAGCCACGCCGGCGTGAGGTAGAGCGGCTGGCCGAGCGGGGTCGGGAACGGCGGCAGCTCGGTGCTCGACGCCGCGAAGTCCTCGATCGTCTCGTTGCGCACGGCGGCCGCGAGGCCCGACTGGCGCAGGAACTTGTCGAGCGCGCGGCGCGCGCGGCCGGCGTCCTGCAGGTCGATCGCGCAAACCCACTCGAACTCGCCGCCCGCCGCGGCCGCGTCGAAGCTGCCGTGCGACGCGACCGCGACGGTCGGGCCGACGTTGGCGAAGACGTCGCCGCGCAGGTCGATCCCGGTCTCGCGGCGCAGCTGCGCCAGGCCGTCGTCGAAGGCCTTCCGGGCCGGCGCCGGCACGATCGAGCGCACGCCGTCGAAGAGCGCCGCGAAGTCGAGCGTGAAGATGCTGGCGTCGCCGAAGTCGGTCGGCAGCCAGCGCGTCACCGCGGAGACGAGCGGCCGCGACGCGAGGAAGCGGCTCAGCAGGTCGCGCCCGCCGGGCGAATGGAACAGGAGGCTCTCGTCGATCCCCTTCGCGCCGAGCGACGCGGTGAGCGAGATGCCGCCGATGTTGGTGACGCCCGAGTTCGCGAGCGGCTCCTTGGCGTCGGGCGGCAGCGCGAGCGCGACGGCGCTCCAGACCGGCGCGAGGTTGACGAAGAGCTCGGCGAAGGGCGCGCCGCCGTCGGTCGCGGCGTCGGGGGTGGCCCGCACCAGGTCCGCCGCATTGAAGGAGTCGTCGAGCGGCAGCGCGGCGAGCGACTGGCCGGTCGCGAGCGCGGCCGGGTAGGTGGTGACGGTCAGGCTGAAGAGGTCGCCGTCGCGCGCGAGCGTGACGCTCCCCTTGTCGCCGCGGTGGCGGCGCAGCCAGGTCGTGGTGCCGGGAGTCGCCATCGGCAGGTCGACGTCGAGGCCGCGCGCGCCGTCGGCCGACTTGGAGAGCGCGAAGAGGCGGTCGAGCAGCGACTGGAACGCGTCGGCGCTCGCCCCGGCCTGGTACATCGCGGCGATCGTGAAGGCCGGCTTGCGCGCCGACGGACCGTTCGCGAAGGCGCCGCCGCTGGCGATGCCGGAGAGGTCGAGCGACGGGATCGCGAGGACGAACTCGCCCTTCAGGCGGCGCGCGTCGGCGAGCAGCGCGTCGACGTCGCCGAGCTTCGGCAGGAGTTCCGCCTTGGCGTGCGCGAGCATCTCGTCGAACTGCGCGCGCTCCTGCGCGACGAGGGCGTTCTGGAGCAGCGTCGGGATCGCGCTGCGCTGATACGCCTCGACGAGGCGCGAGACGTCGGGCAGCCGCACCGCGAAGAGCGTCCCCTTGGGCAGCCGCGAGAAGAGGGTCCCGCGCGCGCGCGCCGGCGGCGGCGTCCACGCCTTCTCCGGCGCCGCGGGGCGCGTCGCCCGGGTCGTGGCGGCGCCGTCGTTGCGCCCGAGCGTCCCGCCGTCGACCGCCGCCTTCGAGGAGCCCGGCGTCGGCTTCGCGCCCGGTTTCGCCGCGGGCGTCGCAGCCGGCGTCTCGTTCTTCTTCCAGAGCGACTCGATCTTCGCGCAGCCGGTGGCGGCGCAGACGACGGCGAAGAGGCCCGCCGCGATGAGGTGCGAGGCACGACGCATGGAGAACCTCCCGCGCCCGCCGGTGCGACCGGCTGGGACGACGGGAGGGGTTTCGGTCGCCGCGCGGGCGCGGCCGTACGCGATCAGAAACGGAACAGGCGGACCGAGTAACCGTTTCCCGGTGAAAGCACCGTTTCGGAGCGGGGACCGAGACGGCGCAGGAACGCGCCGAGGAGCGGCGCCTCGACGGCGACGTTGCGCCCGCTCCCGGGGAACGCGCCGCTGAGGTCGTGGACCAGCACGGCGCCGATCGAGAGATCCTTCAAGTCGCCGCCGCACGCCGCGAGCGTCGCCTCGTCGAGGTCGGGCAGCGGCGGGAGCGCGGTGCCCTCCCGGCGCGGCGTCGCGCGGGCGATCTGCTCGATCTGGTGGATCACCGCGAAGAGCGGCCGCTGCGCGAGCTCCGCCTCGCGCGGCCGCGCGGCCCGCGGATAGAGGCCGAAGAAGATCGGCCGCTCGTGGAAGCTGCCGAACGCCTGCGCGAGCGCGTTCACCGGATGGCTCAACGTGCCGCCCGAAGCCGACCGGCCGTCGTAGGAGAGGTCGAGCACCGCGAAGGAGGCGGGCTCGCGTGCCAGCGCAGCGACCTCGTCGGGGATGCGCAGGCGCGGATCGATCGAGCGCAGCGGCAGCGTCTCGCCCTGCTCGAGCAGGAGCGCGGCGGCGAGCGCGACCGCGCCGGCGCGCCGCGCTCCGCCGCCGGCCCACAGCGACGCGAGCGCGCGCGCGGCGACGAGCGCGAGGCAGAGCTGCACGAGCCAGACGAGCCGCTCGGGCGACTTCTCGAGCGCGAGCGGCGGGACCGTCGCGAGCAGCGCGTAGGGACCCGGCACGCGCGTCAGCCGTCCCGCCACGTGCACGAGGGGGCCGAGCGCCAGCAGCCAGAGGAAGGCCGCGCACAGGAGCGCCGGCAGCGCGGCGCGGCGCACGTCGCGCAGCAGGAGCGCGAGCACGAGCAGCGCGAGCCAGCCGACCCCGAGGAAGTGGCTCACCGTGCCGAGCGGGCCGCCCGCCTCGAATCCCGACGGCAGCCGCGTCGCCAGCGCGCCGAAGAAGCGGTCGGCGCCGTTCGGCGCGACGAGGCTCGTCGCGTCCATCGAGAAGGGGACGGTGAGGGCGGCCGCCTGCGCGAAGGCGGGCGAGGCGCGCAGCTCCTGCGCGATCTCCCACAGGAACGGCGCCGCCAGCACGAGGAAGACGACCGCCGCGGCCAGGAGCTCGCGCCCGCGCGAGAACAGTTCGCGGCGCGCCGCGCCGCGCAGCAGCGCCGCGACGACGCAAGCAACGGTCAACAGGAACGCTTGAAACAGGAGCGGCTGGCTCTGCAGCAGCAGCGCCGCCGCCGAAAGCCCGAAGAGGACGCCGTGCCGCAGCCCTCCCCGGTGCAGGAGGCGCAGCCCCAGCCACGCATAGAGGAGGAGGAACTCGGTGCAGAAGAGGTTGAGGCGCGAGGCGTTCATGAGGCGGCCGCTCGCGACGGTCGCGAGCACCGCGACCAGCAGCGCGCCGCCGCGCGCCACGCCGAGCTCGCGCGCGAGGAGCCACGCGAGCCACGCCGTCGCGCCGCTCGACGCCCAGAGCAGCAGCGCGACCGCCACGTTGCGCGCGGCCGGGTCGGAGGAGAACCACTGCAGCGGCAGCGACGCGATCCCGTAGACCCAGGTCGGCGTGTAGAGCCCGAGCCCCTCGCCGGCGGGCCAGAAGAAGCGGCGCGTGAAGAGGAAGGAGCCGTCGCTCGCGCCGAGCGCCGACTGGGTCCAGAGGAAGTTCCACGGATAGATCGCCGCGTCCCACGGCTCCGAGCAGTTCGGCAGGTGGAGGTCGCGGGCGTGCAGCAGGAAGCTGCCGGAGACGAAGCTCGCGAGCGCGACGAAGAAGAGGCCGGTGAGCAGCGCCGGCCACGCGCCGCGCGCCGCTCCGAGCGCGACCGACTCGACGTCGCCGTGTCCGTGCGTCTCGGAACGGCGGTCGGCTTCGGTCGCTGTCACGCGCTCTCCACGGAAACGGGCGAGGCCGCAGTTTGCAATCGAGGCGAGCGTCCATAAACTCCGCCGCCCTTCACGCCTCGGCCGGAGTGGCGGAATTGGCAGACGCGCTAGGTTGAGGGCCTAGTTCCCGCAAGGGAGTGCAGGTTCAAGTCCTGTCTCCGGCACCATGGATCGCACCTCGTCCCCAGCGCCGATCCTTTGATGAAGTTCTTGGCTTGCTTCCCTCTGGCGGTCGCTCTCGCGAGCGCCGCCGTGGCGCAGGAAGTCGCGCCGGCTCCGGTCGCGCCAGCACCCCCGGTCGAAGACGTCGCCGCGACGCTCGAGCAGGCGCAGGCCCTCCTCGACGACGACGACTTCGAGGAGGCGCGCGCCCTCCTCGAGGCGGCGCGCGCCGGCATGGGCGCGGCGGCGCCGCCGGTGCGGCTCCTCGAGCTCCTGGCGGACA
>Ga0105340_1000597_pt1 | contig 17300 bp, 19 predicted proteins | sample EasRivMeERMLT700_FD_89676 | JGI IMG/M metagenome (GOLD analysis project Ga0105340, IMG submission 89676) | Soil microbial communities from meander-bound floodplain in the East River, Colorado, USA - East River MetaG ERMLT700 | ecosystem: Environmental > Terrestrial > Soil > Floodplain | place...
ACCAGAGTAGAAAATGCGACCTCTCGACAGGCTCAAGGTCGCCCCGAGCAGCGTCGAGGGGCGACGCCGGCGACACATCGGGACCCATTCGTGCGCGCTTGGGCTCGCGCTTTCGCTCTTTTGGGCGAATATCAGCGCGGCGCAATCCTCGACCGGGCCTCGCACGACGATTCTCGTTGACCGCGACATGTTGCCGGCGGCCGGCGCGAGCGCGACGGTCACCGTGGGTCGGATCATGGCGGGCATCGAGGACCGCTTCGTGCCGCTCCGTCTTTTCGAGGAGCAAGGCAAGCTGCGGCGTGCGACCAACGCCGTGTACCGACTCGCGAAGCTCGAGCTCTTTGACGACCCGCAGGAAAACTGGCTGCACGTCGCCAACCACGAGCTGTTTGGTCACGGCGGCCGCTTGCGCGAGTTGTTCGACGGCCCCGTTCACTACGCCCTTCCCGCGCCACCGCCGTACGGTCGCGGCGGCGGCGCGACGTATTTCCAGCTCGATCGCAATCCGACCGTCGAGGAAATACTGTCCGTGACGGTGGGTGGGATGGAGGCGAACCGGATGGCGGCACGCATCCTGACGCAGGATGCGCTGACGTCAGGCCATTGGCACTATCGCGACGCGAGGCGCTATTGGTACGCCGAGTACGACACGATCCACTACATCCGGCACACGCACGATCTGGAAAAGGAAGGGCACGACGTCAGCGACTTCATCAAGATCTACAACGAAGTCGCGACCAACAACGACGAGAAGACACTCGATGCCCGGACGCTGCGCCGTTACGTGCTCGCTGGATTCGCGAACCCGATGATTGCGTACGCGTACTACAGCGCGTATATCTCGTACGTGTGGAGCGGCCACGCCGAGTCGCCGGTGCCGATGATCCCCATTGGCGCCACACGGTATCTGCCGATGGTTCGGTTCCAGCCGACGTCATTCGGGACCGAATGGGTGATCGACAATGCGTTCGTGCGGAACGGCCGTTTCATCGATGCCACGATACGCGCCGGACAGACCATCGGCGCGCGCACGTGGGGGGTGGGCCTGCAGTCCACGCGAGTGGCCGTCTGGAAGCAGTGGACGTTTGACGGCGAAGGACATCTCTGGCGTCAGCCTGAGTGGGGCGGGGAAGCGACGGGGACGGCCCGTCGCCGCCTCCGCTCCGGTCTGTCGATCGTCGCGCAGGGCGGCTACAAGACGAACGGGTTTCTGGCTGGCGAACGCATTCACCAGGGCGCCATTCTGAGAATTGGCGCCGCCCTCGACTAGGATATCTTCCGTCAGGTCCCGCGTGCGTTTTCCCGCAACCTCCTCCAATCGCGCGATGCTGTCGAGCGCAGCGGTTGGAGCGTTCGTCGTCGGTCTCGTGGCGTTTGCCTTCCGCTATCTCACGATCAGCCCGATTGAAAACGATCACTTCGTAATGCTGGCGCGGGCGCAGCAGGCGCTCTACGGAGATTGGCCCGTGCGGGACTTCGAGGATCCGGGAACCGGCCTGCCATGTCACGCGCAATAATCTGGTCCGTGCATCACCGCGCGCTGATTCTTCTCCTCGCCGCGGCCTCGCTCCTTCGCCTGGCTCTCGTCGCCCAGGGCGGGCAGTTGTACTGGCCTGACGAGCGTCTCTACACGCAGGTGTTGGACATCTTCGACCTCAATCAATCGAGCTGGTTCGGCGTCGTGAAGGCGCTCGTCAGCACGCAGGATCACCTCGGCTTCGCGCTGATCAGTGCCGGGCCGGCCGGTCTGCAGTTTGCGCTCAGTCGTGCGCTTGGCCGATCGGGCAACGCGCTCACGATTCTGCCTGGCGTTGTGCTTTCACAGTTCTCTGTGGCCGCGATTGCCCTCGTGTACGCGATCGCACGCCGGGCTGGCCGCGATCGCGTCGAAGCGCTGATCGCCGCCGCGCTCATGGCGTCGGCGACGACGATGTTCTATTACGCGCGACACCTGCTGCCGTACGACAGTTCGATGGCGCTTGGCCTGTTGGCCTTGTGGTGCGGCCTTGGCACGACTCGCAGGGACTCGATCTCGTGCGGCGCGGCTGCCAGCGCCGCGTTCATCGCCTATAACGGCTATTGGCTCCTCGTTTCCGTCGTCATCCTGGTGCACCTGTTCCACGAGGGACGGACGCCGATGCGGCTCGCTCTCGAACGGGCGGTATTTGCGGGCGTCGGTGCCCTTCTGGTGCCGGTGGTGATCATGGCCGTACAGGTCGCGACTGGCGCGCCATTCCTTCTTTCAGGGATGCAACGCCTCGCTGGAACGGTGACTGACGGCTACGCGCCGGAAGGGTTCAGCGTCACATGGGCGTACCTGTGGCACGCGGAGCACGGGCTGCTGCTCGTGTGGCTCGTGGCGGCGCTCCTTGTGGTATTTGACACGGGCGAGTGGAACTCGCGGCGGCGTCACACGGCGACGGTGTGGATCGTGAGCGCGGTGTTCGTCTATCTCGGCCTGGCGTTCAGCTCCGCGCTGCTGCACATCTTCGTGGTCATGGGACGGCAGTCGCGCCAGCTCGTGCCGTTCTTCTGCCTGGCCACGGCCGCCGCGATCGCTCAGCTGCTCGAGCGGCGGCAGGGTAGGTGGGTCGTCGGCGCGTGCGTGGCCGCGCTCGTGCTGCAGGTGGCGTGGAACTTCCGGCAGCCGCTGCAGCAGCGATTCCCGCGCGACGTGATGGCACAGATCACGGCGAAATACGGCCCTGTCGACCACGATATGACGCTCGAAGGTCCGCCGCTCATCAACCCGCACGAGCCGTCGCAATGGGTGCTGCTCAATGCGCAGCACCTGTATCATCCACGTGCGCCAAGACCGCCGTTGCCGTCCAGGATCCTCGAGGTGATGCGCTTTCCGCACCCGTTGCAGTTCATGCCGTACCAGTACGAAGGCTTCGATCCGATGGAGCGCCAGGTGCTGCGCAACACCGACATCGCGATGCGCCTGATCGATATCGGCATGCCTGTCGACCCACTGCCATAGCGATACGGCCGCGGCGCCCATGATGTTGAAACGACTGGTCATCCTGCTCTTTGTTAACGTCGCAGTGTTCTGCGCGTGCGCTGAGATCCTCGGCCTGACCGTCTACTACTACGAGCATGGTTGGCTCTTCTATGCCAATCCCTATCGGCAGACGTACGAAGTCGTACCGGATGCGGCGCAGGGCGAGGCGTTCACCGACATTGGGTTGAGTCCGTATTTCGGGCCGACTCATCGGGCCGGCAGCGCGCTCGATATTCCGGCGGCTTTGCGTGAAACGCCCGCGTCGCCGTCGCGCGTGGTGGCCAACAACTTCGGTTTTGCCTCGCCTCATGACTATCCGTTCAACCGGACGAGGGACGACCAGCTCGTCATCGGCATCTTCGGCGGCTCCGTGGGTGCATGGTTCTGCCATGTGGGTGTGAGCCGGCTGGAAGCCGTCCTGAAGCAGAATCCGTTCTTCGCCACACGGGAGCTGGTTCCGCTCTGTTTCAGCCACGAGGGGTACAAACAGCCGCAGCAGCTCCTGACGCTTGCCTATTTCCTATCGATTGGCCAGCAGTTCGACCTGGTGATCAACATCGACGGATTCAACGAGGTCGCGTTGGCGCCGCTCAACGATCAGCATGGATGGGACATCTCGATGCCGAGCATCATGCACCTCGATCCACTGATCAACCTGGTCAATCAGTCGACGCTGACACTGGAGAAACTCGATTCGCTCGCCGAAATCAGGCGCGATAAGCAGCGACTGAACGCGCTGGCTCAGCGACTCAATCGGAACCGCCTCGCATCGATCGACTTGGTTCTCGGGCGCTATCACGCGTTCGTCGAACGGAAATACCGAGAGGAGCTCGTGCGCTTCGACCGACTGCCGTCGAATCCGCCGCAGCAGTCGGTGATCCATGTCGCACCGCCGATCAAAGAGCGGCGTGGGGCGACCGTCTACGAGGAGATCGCCCGCGACTGGATCACGTCGTCACTCTTGATGAAGCAGCTGCTCGCGGCTCACGCCGTGCCGTACTTTCACGTGCTCCAGCCGAACCAGTACTACTCAACGAGGACATTCAGCGCGGCGGAGGCAAAGGTCGCGTTCAACGCGGCTTCGCCCTTCAAAGAAGGCGCGGCAAGGGGATATGCGTTTCTGGAGATGGCGCTGCAGTCGAACGGCCGTGCGCCGGACATCTTGAATGCCGTCCATGTCTTTGACGATGAACGTGCGGCTGTCTACATCGATGATTGCTGCCACTACACCCTTGTGGGAAACCAGCGCCTTGCCGACTTCATCGCGAAGGCCATCCTGGCCACGGGCGCCTGGACAGGTGGGGTCCGCCTGAAGGCGGACCCCACCGATCGTCCTTAGGTGTCCGGCTTCAGCCGGACTCGATCAATCCGGTTTCAACGTGTTCCGCCAGTCGCCGGTTTCCCGGAGCGCGGGCTGATCTTTCTTGTCGAACAGATAGTTTCCTGCGGCCAGGAAATCCATCTCCGTCCGCATGAAACACCGATAAGCCTCGTCCGGCGTGCAGACAATCGGCTCCCCTCGAACATTGAAGCTGGTGTTGACGATCACCGCGCAGCCGGTTAGTAACTTGAAGGCGTTGATCAACCCCCAATAGCGCGGGTTCGTCGTCCGGCTCACGGTCTGGATGCGTGCCGAGTAGTCGACGTGGGTGATCGCCGGCAGATCCGATCGGGGGACGTAGAGCCGGTCGTACATGCGTGCCTCCGCGTCGCCCGCGGGAACGGGAATCTGCCTCTCGCGGCGGACCGGCGTCACGAGCAGCATGTACGGCGATGGGCGATCGAGGTCGAAGTAGTCGGCGCAATCCTCCTCGAGCACCGCTGGCGCGAACGGCCGGAAGCCTTCGCGATACTTGATCTTCAGATTCAGCTTCTTCTGCATCTCCGGATTCCTGGGATCCGCGATGATGCTGCGGTTGCCGAGCGCGCGAGGGCCGAATTCCATGCGGCCCTGGAACCAGCCGCCAACCTGCCCCGCCGCGAGTCGCTCTGCGACGTCGGAGGCGAGCGAATCAAAGATCTCGTAGTGGCGTGCGTCGGCACCGTGCCTGCGCACCGTGCGGGCGATGTCCGCGTCCGAGAATTCCGGGCCCAGGTAAGAGCCTCTCATGGCATCGCCGCCGCAGCGAGTGTGACCCGTCACGTCGCGTGGGCGAGCGCCATGAATGTGCCAGACGGCATATGCCGCTCCGAGCGCGCCGCCAGCGTCGCCCGCCGCCGGCTGGATCCAGAGGTCGTCGAAAATTCGCGCCTGCAGAATTTTTCCGTTCGCCACGCAGTTGAGCGCCACGCCGCCCGCAAGCACCAGGTGCCGGCTGCCGGTGAGCGTGCGCGCCGTTCGCGCAAGGCGAAGGATGATCTCTTCGGTGACCTGCTGAGCCGCGAGCGCCAGGTCCATGTGAGTCTGCGAAATCTCCGACTCTGGTGCTCGGCGTGGCAGTGCAAAGAGCCGCTCCCACCGCGCCTCATTCGCCATCCTCAGCCCTGTGGCGAAGTCGAAGTACTCCATGTTCAGGACGATCGACCCGTCGGTGCGGATGTCGACCAGTTCGCGTGCAATCGTCGATCGGAACGCTACGGTTCGTGCGGACTGTGGATGTCCGTACGGCGCAAGTCCCATCAGTTTGTATTCACCGCTATTGACCGTAAATCCCAGGTAGTAGGTGAAGGCGGAGTAGAGCAGTCCGACGGAGTGAGGAAACTGCAGCTCGCTCAGTACTTCGATCTGAGCGCCACGACCGCGGCCGATTGTCGTCGTCGCCCATTCACCGACCCCATCGATAGTAAGGATCGCAGCGTCGTCAAACGGCGACGGATAGAACGCGCTCGCGGCGTGCGACAGGTGGTGCTCCGGGTAGTAGATCCGATGGCGCGCTTCGCCAAGCTGGTGCAGCTGCTCGGCGAGCAGCCGCCGCATGAACAGCTTTTCCTTGAGCCAGACGGGCATCGCCATGACGAAGCTGGCGAGGCCGCGAGGCGCGAAATGATGGTAGGTCTCGAGGAGGCGCTCGAATTTGAGGAACGGCTTCTCGTAGAACGCGATCGCCGCGAGATCCTCGTACGCGACGCCCGCGTCGTCGAGCACGTAACGGCACGCGTTGAGCGGAAAAGCCGGATCGTGGCGCGTGCGGGTGAATCGTTCCTCTTGCGCCGCAGCGACCGGTTCTCCGTCGACAAGCAGCGCGGCGGCGCTGTCGTGGTAGAAGGCGGAGATCCCCAGGATCGCCGTTTTCATGGGCGCGCTAGAACAGCGAGTAGATGAATGGCGCGATCGCGGTGCCGCTTGTAAGCACGGTCAGAGCCCCGAAGCCGAGGAGCACGAAAATGAGCGGCAGCAGCCAGAATTTCTTGCGATGACTGAGGAAGCCCCACAGGTCCTTCAGAAACTCCACGTTGGTATCGTCGGACCGTCAGTACGGACGCTCGAGATCCGCGCCAGAAAAGATGTGGTTACGCGGCTGCATGACTGAGTCATCGCTGGCTTTGAAGGCCCGCAGTCGCAGCGAATCCTTTCCCAACAAACGTCTGACCAGGCCGATAGGAGTGACGACGAGAAAGAAGATGACTGTCAGGACCACTCGCGACGTCACCGCGCCGAGGAGGTGCGACAGTCCCAGCCAGGCCACCGCGATCGGCGCGAAGATCCGCGGCACCGTCATGGCAATCACCTGAAGGACGAGCGCGTCCAGTACCAGTTCGTTGCGTGTGAGGGTGATCGAAAAGATCAGGAGCAGGAGCACCATGGCCATGCCAGTGTCCCTGCACTGATCCTTTGTCATCCGTCGGACGGCCGCCAGGGTGGAACGCATACGCATCGCAGATTGCCTAACTTCGGCGAAACGGTCAAGGACAACTCCCAATCCTGGAAGGTGCCAGACCTTCAGGCGGGCTGCGCCACGCCGAGATGCTTGTCGAGGAACGCCACCGTCCGCTTCCATGCCGTTTCCGCAGCAGCCGGGTCGTACTTCACCGGGATCGGCGGGTTGGTCATGGTCTCGTTTCCGAACGCGTGCTGCGCGTCGTACCGGTGAAACGTGTAAGCGACCCCGGCATCCTTCAGCTTCTGTTCGAGCGCATCCACCTGCTGGATCGGGAAGAACGCGTCGTGAATGGCGAAGTGGCCCATGAGTGGCGCCTTGATCTTCGACGCGTCGATGTACTCGAGCGGAGGGAATCCGTACCACGCCACCGCGGCGTCGGCCTCCGGCACGAACACGGCCGACAGCAGCGTCAGCGCGCCGCCCATACAGTAGCCGACCACGCCAACCTTCCCGCTGCCCGTGGACTTCAGGTGCTGCACCGCGCCGCGTACGTCCTGACCTGCGGCGTCGCCGAAATTCAGGTTTCCCATCAAGTGTTCGGCCTCCTTCGCGTCGAGGCCAATCTGACCGCGGTACAGATCCGGGACGAGTGCGCGGTAGCCGCGTTCGGCGTACCGGTTCGCGACACCTTTGATCTGATCGTTGAGCCCCCACCACTCCTGGATGATGACGACACCCGGCGCTTGCCTGCCGGCAGCCGGCTCAACGTAGAAGCCTGAACACTCCTTGCCGTCGGCGCGTTTGAACGTAACCTGGCTCATCGAAGACTCCTTCAAGGAAAAATGTTCTCGAAGATTACTTCACGTTCCCCGAATTGTGGACTCGCGCGGTTTGACGCGGCCATTGAGCTTCGAAGCTCCCGGCGCCCTTTTGGCGCAAGGGAACCCGTTTTGCGCGGTCACGGCGTCGGCTCGTGCTATCGAATAGGAGAGCGATGCACGTTTTGCGAGATCGCGGCAACCTCGTGACGTGCAGCCCGGAGGTCGCCTCGTTATGAAGCACGTGCATCGGGAGGAAGTCCTGATTGAGGGTCTGCTGAGAAAGACACGGACGATCGCGGTCATCGGCGCAAGCCCGCGTCCCGGGCGCCACAGCGGAGAGGTCGTCGCGTATCTGCACAGCGTCGGGTACGACGTCATTCCGGTGCGGCCGGACAGGATGACTGTGGCGGAACTGCCGACGTTCGCCCGGCTTGGTGATGTCGGAGGATCCGTCGATCTGGTCGTCATTTTCCGTCGTGCCGACGCGGCCACGGCTCACATCGGTGAGGCGGCGGCCAAACGCGCGACGGCCGTGTGGCTTCCGCCGGGGACCTGGAGTCGCGCTGCAGCCGACGAGGCCGAGAAACACGAGCTTCTGGTTGTGAAGGATCGATGCATCCTGGACGAGCATCGCCACCTGTTCGGCGCCATAGGGGAACCAAGCGCAGGGCATCCTGGAAAGTTGCCCCTGCCACACCTGCGCTAGTCGACCCGCTTAAGCGCCGCAAGTTTTTCGCCGCAGAGCGGCTCCACGCACCAGTGGGTCGGTGTCACTTTCAGAACATCTCTCGTCCAGCCCTCTCTGGTACGCTATCAATGGCGGAATGGACGGGCTTCTCGTCGATCCGCCGACGTTCGATCGAGAAATAGGAAACCATGCCGAACGGTTACATCCATCCTGAGCAGCGTCTGCACGAGTCAGAGAGCACGCCCGAAAAGGCTCAAGAAGAGGCGGAGTCTGCCAGGAATGAGGCGGAGCAGTGCAGGCGATTGGCTGAGGAAGCGCGGGTGATCCGCGATCAGCACCGCGACGCGCTCGAGACGCTCCGGGAAGGACGAGAACGCCTACGCGACGCGGGGGAAACGGCGCGGGTCGCCGGCGAGGAGGCACGAGTTGCGGCTGAGACCGCCCGTCATGCGTCGATCCATGCGGTGCACGCCTCCATCGCATCGCTCCACACCGCGCTCGAACACATGAAGGTCGTAGAGGAGATGCGGCGGATCCTTCGCGACGTACGGGACATAAACAAGCTCGACTCGAACTGAGCTGCGTTCATAACGCCCAACACCCAGCTCGCGAGCAATGGAGCGCGCGAGATCGGCCCAAGCTCGGCGGGTCAGTGGTCCGCTCGACGCTCGCACTCAACAGGAGTGGATGTGATTCGTCGATCGGGTAGTGCCCACTGCTCCGCGACCAGCAGCTCCGCTTCGATTTGCGGGAGGTCGATCCTGTCCCCGATGTGTCGACCGCTCAGGTCGACGCCGTCGATGCGCTCCGCGTACTTGCGGATCAGCCACACCTTCATAACTTTCCATAACGAATGCAATCTCGGACCCACTTGCAGTACAAAGAGCTGGTCAGCGTAAATTGCTGGCGATCCGCTTCGATCTCGGTAGTTTTGCTTCGATGAGCCAGGCCGCAGACACGGCGATTTAGTGGAAGGCGTCGCCACACTCGCGCCGATGGGTTACAGATACATTTTGAGCGAGCGCGGGCGAGCGATGGTGCGGAAGCGGGACTTGTGCTCGAAGGCCGAGCGCGGAGCGCGACGGCCGAGTGCCTGAGGGCGCGGTGACGCGCCAAACCGAGCGATGGTTTGGTGCGGAAGCGGGGATTCAATCGGCCGAGTGATGGGGCGTGCTGGCTGATCTCTGTTCGTGCGGTTTCATTCAGCAATCCGAGCCTTTCGACTCTCCTTCCTACTGGCTCGTGCTGCCTCGTGTTATGCAGGTGATTAGCACGTGATTAGCGTCTACCCGCGTAGCAGAGCTGCCACCCGGGCTGCCGCGTCCTGCTGCATGGTCGGCAGCACGTGGCTGTAAATGTCGAGCGTGATCTCGATGCGCTTGTGCCCGAGCCGCTCCTGCACCACCTTTGCCGGCACACCCGCTTGCAGCGCGAGCGTCGCCGCCGTGTGCCGCATATCGTGGAACCGAATTGTCCGCACCTTCGCCGCCGAGATGAGCTTGGCGAACGACCGCTGCCCGATGTTATTGATCTGCAGCGCGTCCCCGAGGACGTCGTGCTTCTTGGTCACGTCGGCGAGCTGCTTGGCGAACACCAGCCCGTGGTCGTGATACGAGCGGCGGTTCGCAAGCTTCAGTTCCGCCTGCGTCCGGCGATGGTCCCGAAGCAACCTGACGACGTCGTCGCTGAGGTTGATCGTTCGTACCGCGCCCGTCTTGGTCGGGCCCAACACCGGCTTGCCGTCCTCGCCCTTCGGCTTCAGCAGCGTCCTGAACACTGTGGTCGTGCCGGCATCGAGATCGACGTCAGGCCACTTCAGCCCGGCGACCTCGCCCTTCCGCAACCCGGCTTCCAACAGCAAGCCGTAGAACGCGCCGTCCTGCGGATTCGAGGCTTTCGCCGCCGCCATGAAGCGAGTCGCTTCCTCCGGCGTCCAGCAGTGCGCGAGCAGGTCCTCGTGCTGGCGCTGGCCACGCGGGATGCCGTCTACCAGTTCCACGATATTCCGTGGCACCAGGCCGGTCCGCGTCGCCTTCTTGAGCGCCGAGAACAGGACGACGCGATGCAGCATCAGCGAGCCGTTTCCGAGCTTTGCCTTAGCCCCTTCCGCGTTGCTACCCTCGCGCTTCGCGGCGAAATAGTGCTCAAGGTGTCCGGGGCGCAACGCCTGAAGCCGAATTCCCCCAAGCACCGGAACGATGTGGTGCTCGATCAGCCCCCTGTAACGCTCAGTCGTGGAGGCCCGCTTTGCTGGTTCTATCGATTCCTTCAGCCAACGACGGAGCCATTCGGCCACCGTGACCTTTGATGGCTCGACGAACTCGCCCTTGCTGAACGCGGAAATCAGGTCGGCCATCTTCGTGTTGGCCTGCTCCCGTGTGCCCTTAAAACTGACCCATTTCTGCCAGAGCTTTTTCTTGCCCGTGACTGGGTCGGCGCGGCGCTCGCTCAAAACGAGCGCGGAGCACTTCTTCGTTTTTCGTTTGACGATACAGCCTCGCATCGATTTCTCCTCAGAGCGGCTTTCTGCTTGCCGCGCAATATGGTTGCGACTTCGCGAATGAAAAGCACGGGACTCCCTTCGTTCAACAGCTGGCCGATAGCAGTGGGGCCGCAGCCAATTCCTCGGCGACTGCAAACGGCATTCTTTCGGCGTGGAGCTGCTCGGCGAGGAACAGCGCCGCGAAGGCAAGCGCCTCCGATTCAGACCACGCTACTTTCACGTGACCATTACCTGACGTAACCAAGATCGGGAACTCGACCACCGGGAGCACGAGCCGCCGTCGTCGGCGGGCTGTCGCGGTTAGTCGATTCTCTGAATTCGATTGCTGGCCATTGAGCCTCCATGCGCGTACGGCGGACGGGGCTCTGGCCGAGGGTGGAAAGTTGTTACCCTTGGTGCAGGCTCGTCGACCGTGACGGCGGTTGACGGGTTTAGCGGCGCCGGCGTGCTATCAACACGACGGCGTCGCGACTCACACATCCTACCCGCGACGATCCAGCCCGTCAATTGAAATTAGCGTGAATTACTGAGAGAAATGACGATTTCTCTTTGTAATGCTTGACCAACGCGACGGTGCTCACCGAGGTTGATCGAGGACCGGGATCGCAGCGGCGCCCACGAGCGCCATCGGCACCGTCAGGCTGGCGGAGAGGGTCGCGCATCCATGCCGGGTTTCACTCCCGACCGTCTACGCCGATCTTCACTATCAATTCTTTGAGTGTTATTACGCCGCCGCTTCTGAGTGGTCCTCTTGATCGAATAGCTGCTTTGTCGTGGCGTTGAGCGCCGTCGCGATAGCAGTTGCCTGCGTCGGACACTCGTGCATGCCTGTTCGAGATTCGCGAGAGCAGGGAACGCTCGATCCGCGTCAGCGCAGACGGCCGGACCGTTGCGATGTCGCATGAGACTGCATTAATTGCCAACTAACTACATTGCGATACAGCAAGAGGATGCGGTCGAAATTAAAACTGCGAGTTTGCGATGCAGGTTCGGTTCCTCCCCCGTAGACGCGCGATCACCAAGTTTCTACACTCGTACTCAGAGTTGATGGACAGGAGCAGTCCGGTCCCTCCTTCACTGGACGAGCGATCAACAAGTTTCTAAAGTGCTACTCAGAGTTGATGGATAGGAGATGTTGATGTTGTTATCGCGCGAATTGACCGTTCGTCTCAAGTTAGCTCCGCGCCCGATGTACACGTACGCGAGGATCGCGGGACTTCAGCCGTCAACCTTGAGCCGTTTCGTTCATGGCGGCGACGTTCGGCCAGCGCACACCGAGCGGATCGTGAAGATCGGCGGGATGCTCGGCCTCAGTACTGCGGCCGAGTGCCTTGAGAGCGCCGCGCAGCAATGAGCGGCTTCACTAAATTGCTGACCGTCATCGACGTGAGGGTTAACGGTGGGTAGAGAAGGTCGAGCCGACGGAGCTGGCAGGCAAAGTCGGCGTTAGACGCAATTTCGTGCGACTGGGGAGCGCCAAGCCACCGAGCAGTCGCACGCGGAAATCACAAGATGCTCGACCGCGAAGCCGCGAAATGCGGACCTTCTTCGCGAATGACTGAGCGAACACCAGCTACGACTCCGTTTGGGGTCTCCACGGTGGAAACCGTGGACTCGGGCATCTGCGTTGGCTGGTGGGTCCGGGATCAGGGCGATAGCCCGGGTCGGGGGACAGTCGGGATCAACCGAGCACGCAGAGGCGGGCGGCGAATCGCCCGGCGCCGGGTTACACCGGCGAACCCGACCTGTTGATGCCGCGTTCGCCGCGAATGCATCGAGCCCGCGGTCGCTCCGGCGCTTTATACGGGGTGTGGCGAGGCGAGTATCCCCAGCGCAGAGATCAACTCCGATCTCGCCTGGGGGAACTCTGCCCAGAATCGCAACCGGCAACTTTACCGGGGTGTGAGACTCAAGAAGGAGATCAAGAAGAGAAAGCTCAGACCGGAGATAGCGCGGAAACACACCCACGGACTCTTACGAAAGCGACGGAATGGACGAAGGCATGGCGGACACGGCGGAAAACATTGGCGTGGGGGCTTCAACGCCCACGCCGCAGCAGGGCGAAGACGGCAGGCTATTGCCGGGCCACACGCTCACGCTGCAGCACGGGCTCGACGCTGAGCGCGTCGCTCCGCCTTACGCCGCCCTGCAGGCGGAGATTCTTGCGAAGAGCATCGAAGACGACGGCGGGGCGGCCGAGATACCCGCGCGGCGGCTTGCGCAGCATGAATACCGGGCGCTGCTGCACCGGAAGATCGCGCAGCTCTCCGACGCGCTCGACGCCCGCGGCATGACCGACAAGAGCGGGAAGCTGCGCGTCGCGTGGCTGCAACGGCTTGAAGGGCTCGTTGCCTCTGCGATCCGGATCGACACGCTGCTCGGCCTTGAGCGCCGCGCGCGGAAGACGAACGAGCTGGCGGCTTATACACAGGAAAAGTATGGACGGTGAGGCGACGATGACGGCGCAGAGCATCACGCGGCACACGCCGGCCGACCAGTTGCCCGAATACCTGACCGTCGAAGAATTCAGGACGTGGTGGCACATCGGTCGGAGCCTCGCATTTGAACTCGTCCGCCGCGGAGACGTGCCGTCGATCCGGTGCGGGCGGTTGATTCGCATTCCCCGCTCAGGGCTGATCGAGCTGACGGCCGGTAAAAAGTGATTAGCGTTTGATTGCGCGGACGCAAAGAGCAGCGAAACCGTTAACGAAATCGGACGGGACAACACGAGGCGGAACAAATAGTTCCGCACCATAACGAGGAGCGGCGCGCGCTTCGTTCACCTGCCCGGTCACTGAGTGAGGAAGGAAAAGCAAATGAAGCCTGAGGCAAGAAACAGACCCGTCGCGCTAACAGCCGACGAAATCTTTGCCCTGCGGTGCTGGTGCGAGCTGTTGCGGCAACTGATCGCCGACGCCGAAGCGGTGCCTGGCGGTCTGAAAGACGAAGTTCAGTAGTGACCAACGACGTTACGACCGCATTGAGGTCGACCATCTTGGGGCTGTTCTGGCGGGGCAAAGGCGCGCTCTTGTGCCCCTTCACGCAGCGCCGGGCCTTCGCCGGACGCCCCAACCATCGACGCGACTGAGGTTATGGCTGCCGCTCTTCTGAACATCATCAACGTCATGAACGACCCGAACCTGCTCGGCTCGTTCTTCGGCGGGCCGACCTGGCGCAACTGGCGCGTCCTGCTGGCGGCCGCGTTCGGGCTGCCGATCGTGACCCTGCCACCCGCTGAGAGAGACGACGCGATGGCGACGTTGCATCAGCTGACCGGCCGGACGCTGTGGCCTACGGCGCCGTCGCTGGAGCTGTGGCTTGCGATCGGGAGACGTGCCGGAAAGTCGATGGTCATGGCGCTGGTGGCCATCTACCTGACCTGCTTCAAGGAATACCGGCTCGCGCCGGGTGAGCGCGGCGTGTTCATGATCGTCGCCCCGGACCGGAAGCAGTGCCGAGTGATCAAGGGCTACATCGCCGGGCTGCTGAAGTCGACGCCGATGTTGGCGGCGCTGATCGCCAGCGAGACGAGGGACGCGATCGAGCTGACGAACGGGCTGCGCATCGAGGTTCACACGGCCTCGTTCCGGACGGTGCGCGGCTACACCGTGGTCGGCTGCATCGTGGACGAGGGCGCGTTCCTGCCGACCGATGACGCCGCGGAGCCCGACAAGGAAATCATCGGCGCCATCAGGCCTGCCATGGCGACGGTGCCCGGTGCCTTGTTCCTGTTCATCTCCAGTCCCTACGCGCGCCGTGGCGAGCTGTGGCGGGCCTACAGCCTACATTTCGGGAAGGACGGGGATCTGACCTTCGTCGCGAAGGCGGACACCAAGACGATGAACCCGACCGTGTCGGATCACGTGATCGCGAAGGCGTACGAACAGGACGAAGCGGTTGCCAGCGCGGAGTACGGCGGAAACTTCCGGTCCGATGTCGAAGGGCTATTCAACCGGGAGGCTCTGACGGAGTGCGTCATCACCGACCGGCGCGAATTGGCTCCGCGGCACGGGCTCGACTATGTGGCCTTTGCCGATCCATCCGGCGGATCGGCCGACAGCTTTACCTTGGCGATCGCGCACACCGAGGGGGATCGCGCCGTTGTCGATGCGATTCGCGAACGGAAACCGCCGTTCAGCCCCGACGCCGTCGTCAAGGAATTCTCCGACGTGCTGAAGTCGTACGGGATCCGACAGGTCCGCGGGGACCGTTACGCGGGGGAGTGGCCCCGCGAGCGATTCCGGGTCCATGGCATCGACTATGAGCCGGCCGGAACGACCAAATCCGAGTTGTATCTGTTCCTCTTGCCGCTCGTGAACAGCGAGCGCGTTGAGCTGCTCGACGACGAGCGGTTGATCAACCAGCTGACCGGGCTGGAGCGGCGGACTTCGCGCGGTGGACGGGACTCGGTCGATCACGCACCGGGGAGCCACGACGACCGGGCGAACGCCTGCGCGGGCGCGATCGTGTTGACCCACACCGACACGAGCGGGCCGCGCGTGCGTGCGCTCTTCGACGATGACGAGTGGGAAGACATTCAGAACACGCGGCGCGCGCTCGCTCGCCGCGACGAAGAGAGGGACATATGAAGACTCTGGATTTCGGATTTGAGATCAAGGCGCTAGGTCCAACCGGCGAGCTGGAAGGATTTGCGTCGACCTACGGCAACGTCGACCGGGTTGGGGACGTCGTGATGCCGGGGGCGTTCGCGAAGACCTTAGCGGAGAGCGGAGGCAAAGTGCCGATCTTGTGGTCGCACATGCAATCTGAGCCGATCGGGCTCGCCCAGCTGTCCGATCAGCCCGGCAAGGGGTTATTTCTCCGGGGCCAGCTTGATCTGGACGTCGAGATCGGGCGCCGTGCGCACTCCGCCCTCCGAAAGGGAATTGCCCGGGGCTTATCGATTGGATACGACACGGTCAAATCGACAATGAAAGGCGGCGTTCGGCAACTCCTCGAACTAAAGCTGTGGGAGATCTCGGTGGTCACCATCCCAGCAAATGCCGAGGCTGTCGTGACTGGCGTGAAGAGCGATGTCGAAACGAGCATGACGCCAGAGCTGCGAATGATGTGCGCCGACCTGAATGCGTTCGCCGCTGAACAAAGTCTTCGAGCAGTACTGAGTCAAGTTCGTGCGCTCGCGATCAACGCGGGCAGGAAGTAGAGAGAGGCGATATGGCAAAGAAGACCGAACCACACGATCCCAGGAACTGGGAGCAGGATCCTCGACTCCGAGCGGCGATAGAACGCCTCCACCTTCTCGATGTGGAGTTCGCGAAGACGTCTGAGCAGGCACAGCGGACACTTGGGCGGTTGCGCCAAACCAACCAATCCATCGAGGCGATTGCGCTCCAAGTGTTGAAGGGCGAAGCGACCGACGCGGACGAAGCGCGCTTGCGCTCTCATCGTGGACTACTCGAATCGGAACTCAAGGCGCAGCGCGAAGCATTGGAGGAAATTTCTCCACGGCGCGAGGCGCTCTCCCGCGCGTACGGGCATCTCCGCGATCAGGTTCAGGCAGAAGCCCGTCGCGCCGCGGTTGTCGCCTTCAAGCCGATCGTCGACGAAATGGCCGCAAGGTTGCGCGAGTTGTCGGCGCTCAACGAGGTCCTCTATGAGAACTGGCCGGGTATTACCGGGATTCCGTCAGCGATACCAGAGCTGCGGATTGTGTGTGGGAGCGGCCGGCTGTTCCACTGGCTGAAGGAAGCGGACACGTTTGACTGGGGCGCCTACGGTGCCTGAGTTCACCAGCGCGTTGTTGTTATAGGTCGACCGCGAGCCGTCACGGACGGACTCGCGTGGCCGAAGGATGCATTGAGTCGTAGTGTAGGATTGCGCGTTCACCTGTGGCTGTTTTGTACGAGCTCGCCGTCCTCGGTGACCCCGCCGAAGCGCAGGTCGAAGACCTCCGAGGGTTTGTGTCGCGCGCAGTGCGGGCCTTTGGCATGGCGCTGGGATCTGAGATCGCATGGTCCGTTCGACCCCCATCTTTCAACCCTGAGCAAACAACGACCGCTGCGGCGGTCTTTTTCGGCGGCGTCGACGCACCGCATGGAAATTTAGACAGCCTGCGGCGCAGCGCAATTCCGATCCTCCCCGTGGTCTCGGATCTCGCGCGAATCCGCGAAGAGATTCCTGAAGTCCTTCGGCCCCTCAATTGTCTCGACTACAGGGAAGGCGGTGCCCAACGGGTCGCCACGGCGCTGCTCGAGTGCTGCGGCCTTTTGCCTCGCCAACGCCGGGTATTCTTGAGTTACCGACGAAGCGAGGCGCGACATGCTGCGGTGCAGCTATTTGATGAATTGTCCGCCAGAGTCTTTGACGTGTTTCTCGACACACACGGCGTCGCGCCTGCTGTGGATTTTCAGACCACGCTATGGCATCGACTATGCGACTCTGAGGGGACCGGCTTTCTCGGACCACTACGAGGGTGAGTCTGCGGCCGTTGCGAGCACCCTTTGAGCGAATTCCCGAGGGCTGAGGCCCTTGAGAGCTCGGTGAGGATGATGCTCATTGTAGT
>Ga0105340_1000602_pt1 | contig 17222 bp, 11 predicted proteins | sample EasRivMeERMLT700_FD_89676 | JGI IMG/M metagenome (GOLD analysis project Ga0105340, IMG submission 89676) | Soil microbial communities from meander-bound floodplain in the East River, Colorado, USA - East River MetaG ERMLT700 | ecosystem: Environmental > Terrestrial > Soil > Floodplain | place...
CCGCCTCAGGCATCGTATTTTCCTGCGCGTGCCACAATTTCAGGTTGCCATCCGTTCTGAACCAGAACTCTGTTCGATTTCCTTCCTTGGCAACAACATGGATATCGCTCGCTCCCTGACGAACCGCCTCGACCAGACATCCTTCGACAAGGTTGACCAGGGCGCTCTTGCTGATTTCCGCTTCAAGGGCATCTTCGTCGAGAGCGTTATCATCCTCGCGCTCATCAAGACCCAGCCCCGTATCCTCGAGGAGTCGCAGGAATTCGTTTTCCCGCGGCATGACCTGTTCAAGCAGTGCCTGCAGGTCCTTGAGGCGGCAGTACGTTACCTCGTATTTCTTGACGCCGAAGCTTCGTGCAATAATGGAAATGCGGCGGTCCGTCGGGTCGGAAGCGATGATGATCAGCTTCTCCCCTGCCTTGTCATCGAATCTCAAAGGAAGGAGGTTGGCCTGAATCAGCATTTCCCTGATGTTCTCCGGCAGCACAAGGAGGAGCTTCTTGATGAACTCGACTTTAACCGCATCAATCTTTTCGTCTGCAAGATAGATCTCACGAAAGGCATAAAGGTCAGCCACTTCACGGAACACCGCGTCATGGTCTGCCTGAAAATCATGGACAAGGATCTGGCCGAGGTTTCTCCTGTTCTTCTTCCCCTCTCCCTCCTTCACTTTCAATGACTTCTCAAGGGTCTCGTAGTCGATGACCCCCTTCTTCAGGAGCGCGAAACCTATTTTGTCAGTAATGTCTACCGGTACTGACTCTTTTCGCCGTGACTGCATGATCCTTACGCCTGTCGCTCCGACACCATTTGCACATTCGCCTGTCCGATCGCCGGATTCTTGGGCCGGATCGTGGCTGTCTCAGAGGAAACGATGGTCAACGCTGTCAGCACAACCATGATGACCATGGAGATGGCGAGCTGGATGTAGTCGATGGCATTCTTCATCTTGTAGGAAGTTTCTTTTTCATAGTACTCTGCAAGCTGAAGTGCCGTATGCTTCACCGTTCCCGTTTCCGATCCCGAATGAAATCTTGAAATCGCGGTCTTCGTGAAAACCCCCGATGCCTCGAAGGCCTCAGTGATGCCGGTACCCTTCTGGATCATCATCGGAAGGGAGATACTCTTGATCTGGTGTTCCATATACTTGTTCCCGCACGCTTCCGACGCCATACGGATAACTTCAATGTTCTCTCCTGCTCCGCTGTACAAGGCGTAGAACACACGGCAGAAGATTTCAATACTCATCTTGTGCAGGAGTCCGCCGACAATCGGAATATTCCACATGTATCGGTCCAGAAGGAATCTTCCCTTGTCGGTTGAAAAATACTTCACGCCCACCACCACCGGGATGATACAGAGGATGGTGAGGAGAACAATGTTTTCGATGAGAAAATCGCTGAGCGCAAGGGTCGCCCTTGTCATCGGGGGAAGCTCAATGTTGAACTTCCGGAACAGGTTTGCCGTAGCCGGAAAAATGTAACCGACGTAGTAGACAACGGCTCCAAACAAAACGAACAACGTAACAACGGGAGTGATCAGCGCACTCTTGAGATTCTTCTTGAACTCTGCGTTCCGCTCAAGGAATTTGGCAGTGCTATCGTAGATCTCCGCCATGTTACCGCTCTTTGATGCAAGTCCGAGCATATGAGCAGTGAACCGGCCGAAAACATGCTCATGCTTGATGAATGCCTTCTCGCTGTCTTTTCCCTGTTTCAACTCGGCGTTGATATCCTTGATTGTCTCCCGAAGGGTCCTGTTCTGGATATCATTTGCCAGAAGCTGCATGATCTCGTTGAACGGCAGCTTTTGACGGATAAGGTCGGCGCTCACTCGAACAAATGTCACAATCTCAGTCGCGGGCGGCCTTGACTTGAAATTGAAGTTGCGCTTCTGGATGCGGATGACCCGGTATCCCATTTTTTGAAGGGCATCCTGCACTTCGCCCTTCGTGAAGGCCTTCTGTTCACCGGTCAGGGGCTTTTCGGTCCCCCTTTGTACCTTATAGACCCAGGTTGACCGTGGGACGACATGGAGAAGCTTGAAGCTCTTCTGCCGTGCGAGCTCTCCGGCTTTTTTCTTTGCCGCCCTCGGGGACTCAGCCTCCAGGATTCCCTGAACTGGCTTTCCCGCTGTCGTCAATCCCTCAATTCTGAATTCGGGCATCATATCCTCCTGGAATCTTTGAAAGAGTCTCTTTCCCGCATCTACAAAATATTAAAGGGTAAGCTCCCCCGTCGAACCGCCTTCCGTCTTACTAGATCCCCCACCTAGCAAAACCAGCAGATCAACCGGGGGAGTACCCCCATCTGTTCCCTGTGAGTTGGTTACAAATTCCTTGCGTGGGGGGATGTTCATTGCCGGCCGCCGGAATCTACAGGGATACCATCAATTATTCGCCACCATAAACAAACTGTCCGCCCAAACGGTCATCTGAATCTGAACGGGCGTTGTTGCGTCGTTACCTTTTTCGGTCCCGGTTCCTGTTACAGTAATAGAAGTCGTTCCGCCTGGAACCGGATCCGGGCTGAGGACATACGTGCCATTGGCATTTGTCGGGCTGTTCGTCAACTTCGCCGTCGTCAATCCGCCGAAGGAATTCGATCCACCTCCCAGGACAGCCGGACGCCGGTAGTACTTTTGTGCCTGGACTGCAAAATAAACCAGATCAGTCGAGATCTGGTCCCTGTTTGTGGCTGACGCCTGATCCTGGAAGAGGAAGATCCCGACCGTTACCATGATCCCGATCAAGACCATTCCGAGGACTATCAGTAGTAACTGTTGGGTTCCCATTCTCTACTCGTTTTTTTGTTTTGATATATCAAGAGCGGGCTCCCCCTTGCGAAAGAGCCCGCCTCGACAATTGATTGATTGTTAGTTGTTGACCGTTGTGCTCATACTGTCCGAAAACACAACCATCACGACTTCGACCGGACCCGTACCATTATTACCGTCTTCAACACCTGTACCAGTCAAGGTGACAGAGGTTAGTGACGGAGCCGAAAGCGCATATGAACCGTTCGCATTGGTCGGCTTGGATGTAAGCTGTACCAGTGTGCACAGTGCAAATGAACCCTGACCACCACCGAGGGCGGTTGGTCTGCGGTAGTACTGCTGTGCACGGGCCGCGAGGTTGACCAGGTCATTGGTCACCGCATCACGGTTTGCCGAGATGGCGTTGTCCTGGAACATCGTGATACCGACCGCAACGGCGATACCGACGACGATGACGCCAAGGATGATAAGGAGAAGTTGCTGCTGTCCCATTTTGTAGCTCCTCTTATTGGTTTGTTATGTGAATTAAAGGGAGTATTGTTTGTTCGTTATTTTTGACACTCGCCCCCTTTTGACGCAATCCGCGTGCCAAGACGAAAACCGTACAAAATGCTAGACTTTTCGAGGGTAACTCGGACCCCATGAAAAAATGGAACGATGGAGGTATTTTTTTCCTCCCCAAAAATTCCTCTGGTGACTCAATCCTGGACCGTCATACTTGCGACTTCTTCGATGGTCGAAATCCCCTTTTTCACCAACTGAAGCCCGGAAGCGCGAAGAGTTTGCATGCCATGAGCCAGTGCCATGGCGCGCATCAGGTCAACATCAACCTTGTCGGTACTATCAATCACCAGTTCCCTGATTTCCGGTGTCATATAGAGGGACTCGTGGATTGCCACGCGACCCTTGAAGCCGTTGACACATCGCGAGCAGCCTTTCGCCCGGAAAAATGTCGCTTCATCCACGTCGTCCTGTGTGAAGCCAAGTCTTGCCAGCAGATTGTCGTCGAGGTGCTCCAATGGTTCCCGGCAATGCATGCAGAGCCGTCGCAACAGCCGCTGGGCGACAACGATATTGAGAGCCTGAGCGATGAGGAATGGTTCCACGCCGATCTTGAACAACCGGGAGATCGCGCTCGGAGCATCGTTCGTGTGCAGCGTCGAGAACGTGAGGTGACCCGTGTTGGCCAACTTGATACCGATGTCTGCCGTGATCTGGTCGCGGATCTCTCCAACCATGACCACGTCCGGATCATGGCGGAGAATGGCACGGAGGGCTTCTTCAAAGCTGAGCTTTGAGTTCAGTTTCACCTGCCGCGCGCCATCGATGAGGTATTCCACAGGATCTTCGACGGTGATCGTATTGCGAGTCGGCCTCATGACTGATCGCAGTGCAGCGATCAGCGTTGTGCTCTTTCCGCATCCGGTAGGACCGGTAAGGATGATCATTCCGTGCGGCCTCGAGATGGATTCGCTGAACCATTTCAAAGAGTATTGGTCGAAGCCGATTGTTTCCAGGGAGACCGATGCGTCCGCGTCTTTCAGAATTCTGATGACGACTGATTCAAGCTTTCCCCCGATTTCGCGCGAGATCACCGGGAGGACCGACATCCGGTAGCGGATTGTCTGATCATCCACCTGCTTTTGTGCCGAACCGTCCTGTGCTGCCATTCTTTCGAACCGATCGAGGCCGAGCCCTCTTCCCTTTACGACTGCCACAACTGCTTCGGATCTGGCATCCTCAATCGAATACCATTCGGTCAGCTGACCGTCAATCCTGAACGAAATAGATGTCTTCCTGTATCCTTTGGGAATGACATGGATATCGCTCGCCCCTGCCCGCACTCCCTCCGCAAAGACATTGTCAAGCATCTGGACGAGTTGCCCCTTATGGATCTCGACGTCGAGGAGCCCATCAAGATCCTCATCGACCTCAAACGCCTGTTCTCGTGAATCCAGTCCGGAGATTGCAATCTGCTTCTCGAGACCCACCTGCCGCATGAAGTCCTGCCATTCGCTCTCTTTCATGTAGCAGACTTCGAACTTCTGGAAAGGGAATGCCCGCGCGACCCTATGCACTTCCCTGTCTGACGGGTTTGGACTTGCAATGAGGACTTTCTCGGGGTTGTCCTGGGAGAGTTCGAATGGGATCACCTTGTACTTTCGTATTTCGTCCACGACGGTCCTCGGCAGCTCCCCCAGAATCTTCCCAACCTTTTGAGTGGTGAGACGCCGGGAATTGGACTCGCCCAACTTCAGGATCTTGAATGAATAGAAGTGTGCCACCTCATCGAACAGTTCCTCGGAATTGATCTTGAAATCCTCAACGAGGATTTCCACAAGAGTCTTCTTATTCTTGTTTCCGCGCAGGAGAGCGTCCTGGGCAATCTGCTCAGCAATTTCCTTCGGGACAATCTTCTTCGAAACCAGATGGTCGAGGAACGTGGTGACGAACGGTCTTCCTCCGTTTACCTGTGACCGGGGCGGTTCTGGTATTTCAACGGTTGTTGACACGATGACTCCTGCTTAACGGTTGGGGGTTGCGATCAAAGCCCTGCTGACCTGAGATGTCTGTTCTCACCCATCTTTTCGATAAGGGAGATGACCTCTTCAAAAGGCGTTGTCTTGCTGAAGAAGAAGTCCTTCTTCGAATCAGCAACGAGCTTTCGGGTATTCTCGTCATCGTAGCCCGATATGAAGATGAACGGAACATCACGCGCATCCGTGAACTCGCGGACATAGCTGTGAAAGCGGTTTCCGTCGAGCGTGGGCATGAAAATATCAGAGATGATCAGGTCGACCAGCTCCGATTCAAGGAGTTCCCTCGCCTGCTTCCCATCGTCGGCCAGGCGGACTTCGTGACCGTGATCTTCGAGAACATTCCCGATAACATTCAGGAATGATTTGTTGTCGTCAACGACCAGGATCTTCATGGTTGTCCATGCTTTGTAAGAGTGCAGTGCAAAACAGGCATGAATGTGACAAAGGTTACGCCAGAACTGAAGTGGCGAAAATGGAGAGGAAATGAGGCTTTGGAAGGTACTTTTGGGTAAGAATTACCTTGAAACGGTGTTGCAAGGGGTGATTTTGTTTGCAGGGACAATCCGACGAACTATCGACTACCGACTTCCCCGAAGGGGTCCTTTCCCAAAGGGACTCCCTTGGAGCGGACAGACTGCTTTGGTGTAACCTCTCGCTATCGGGATCGACTGAGTTTCTGTAGGGCAAACGTCAGTCAACTGTATCCTTCAACCACCACATTTAAATGAGGGCACCATCATGAAGTCGCGAACGGTTTTCGCTTTCATCCTCTTCTCAATGTTTACAGCATCACTCTGCGAATCGCAGACCGCAGGCATGGGCGACCCCCTCGCTCCCTACGGCATTACCTACGGCTCCACAGGCAGCGCCGAGCCCACAAACCCTGGTGCTCTCATTACCATCGATCCTCTGACCGGTGATGGCACACTCATCGGTTCAACCGGCATCGTCGGCGACAATGGTCCTTCCGTTCCTGGCATTGCTATCAGGTCTACGGGTGAGATTTATGCAATGAGCGCTTCAACCAATTCAGGTCTCTACACGATCGATGCCTCAACTGGCGCGGGGACTCTTTTGGCAAACACAGGAATCTCTCTACCCAATGCCATGGCATTTGATGGTTACGATGAGCTTTACGTTACCGATGGAAGCAGTACGCTCTACACCATCGACGAGACAATCGGTCTTGTAGCTCCGATCGGACCACTCGGCTTCAATGTCCGTGGTATCGCCTTTGACCCGACGGATGGAACCATGTATGGCTCATCAGGAACAGATGGTATCTATACTATTGATCCCACAACTGCAGTGGCAACGTTCATCGGCAATACCGGCCTTGGTGGTTCCACACCGGACATACACTTCGATCTGGATGGCAATCTCTTCGGGACCAAGATCGGTGCGGGTACGATTTACAATTATGTCTCCATCAACAAGCAGACTGGCGCGGGAACTCTGATCGGCTCCACGGGCTTTACAGCCGTCATCGGCCTCTCAGCACGCCAGGTACGGTCTGATGTTGTCCCTGTGACAATGGAAATCGGGATCGACCCGGAGGATCAGACAGTACCGCCAGGCGGAGCGACGTTCCCCTACTCAATGATCTTGACCAACAACACGCCCCGGACACAGACCGTCGATTACTGGACGAAGCTCGTACGACCGATTGGGAACCCCTTTGACCCGTTTGACGGACCCTTGGGTCTCACCCTTGATCCATTTGAATCCATATCAATCGACACAAACGAGATCTCAGTTCCACCGAACGCAGTCATGGGCGACTATTCACTGATCGGTTATGTAGGAACCTACCAGTCAGATACCATCGACTCAGATACCACAGGTTTTACAAAACTTGATGATTCCATCCCTTGTGAAGATATTGCACAGTTCAAAGCACGTTGCCGTCCGGGAGGACTTATCCAGGCGAAGGCAATATTCACTGACTTTACCCACATTGGAGAGACGGTCGAGATCAGCGTCGATCAGTTCCCTTACGAGGTTACAGTCGGCATCAACGGACAGGCCACATTCTCACAAGCGGGTTTTAATCCCGGAGTTCACACCGTCGAGCTAACCGATCCGGCTGGATGCTTCCCGGCAACTCAGGTTACCTGTGGCGCAGGGTTTGCATTGGAAGGCGATGAATGGAATGAGAGCTGGGATATACCAACAGAGACAGCCCTCCTTGGCAACTACCCAAACCCCTTCAATCCGTCGACCACACTCAGGTATGGACTCAGTGAACCGGGGCAGGTGAGCCTCAAAGTCTACAACATGCTCGGGCAGTTGGTGAGGACGATTGTTGATGAACAACAAGTTGAAGGCTACCACGAAGCCGTTTGGGATGGAAGGAATGAGATCGGGGCTACCGTTGCATCCGGGATTTACATCTATCGGATGGCGGCGGGGAACATTGTAGAAACCAGAAGAATGTTGTTGGTAAAGTAAGTCGTCTATTGAATTTTGAAATCAAACCAGCTATTGTTCCTGAACCTCGATGGTGGAATCCGGATTTCCCAAAGAGGTTCAGGAACAGAGCTACAATCAGAATGGTGCGTCCATGAAACGAATAGCGTCTCTTTCTTGCCTGATCATCCTCTTCACTGCAAGCCTGCATTCCCAGGAATGGGTTGTTTCTGTCGTTGATTCTCCGGGGATACGGCCCAACATTGCCGTAGACTCTCAGGGCGTCCCTCATATAGTCTACTTTGATTTTGGTTTTGGGGGTAGTGAACCAAGATTTGATACAACCCATGTCATGTATGCGATCTGGAATCCTGAGTCAGAGGCATTTGAGTCTGAATCAACCCTCCAGTCAGCTGTCCACCCTTTTGCGGATTTCATACTAGATCAGAACGACAGCCCACATTTCGTCTTTCACTGGCACAACCCCCCCGATGCCACATACACTACTTATAATGGGACGAACTGGGTCCAGCGTCCAATTCCTTCTGACGGTCATGATGGGTTCGGACCTTCAATAATCCTTGATGCGGACGGTCATGCTCATGTGAGTTTTATCAACGGGCGCTCCATTGATGATCCCGACGGAGTCGGGATCGAGTATGGCTTTTTTGACGGTGCTGACTGGACTGTAGAGACGGTCGGAACTGAGCCCGAGCTCTCGCACCATTCGGGTACCTCGATCGGTCTCAACACGGACGGAAGCCCGAGCATTGCTTACTATGATAGTGTTGCCAAAGCTCTGATGTTTGCCACAAGAGAGTCTGGAGGCTGGTCTATCGATGTGGTGGATGACGTCGGAGATCCGGGTCGGTTTTCATCGATGCAGTTTGACTCCCAGGGATATCCCCGGATAGCATATCTGGATCTGCTTTCCAAGACCAGCGGCATTGTTCGACTTGCAACGATGACAACATTGGGCTGGACTTTTCAGGACCTGGATACTCTCTACTCAATCCTCGTTAGCGACTCGGCCAGTACAGTCCGGTCCCGGGCACCCGTAGGGGTGGAAGGATTGATATCGCTTGTGCTCGATTCGGCAGATCAGGTCCACGTCGCGTACTCAGACTCGCACAAGGTCACACTTGCATCGGTGAATGGTCCAGAGGTCACAAAGGAAACCGTCTTTGAGTTTGCGCCAGGTGAAGGAGGAGCCCTGGGGATGACAACATCCCTTGCACTCGATTCCGATGACCGGCCTCATATCGCGTTTTATTTCGATTACGGAGATAGCGTTGGTACCTGCTTGTATGCGAGGAAAGAAGGCGTTGTCTCTGCTATCTCCAATGACGACGTCTCCCAGACACCGGAGACCACAGTCCTGATCGGTAACTATCCAAACCCGTTCAACCCATCAACAACAATCCGTTATGGACTCAGTCAGCCGGGACTTGTGAGCCTCAGAGTCTACAACATACTCGGCCAGTTGGTGAGAACCATCGTCGATGAGCACCAGCTTGGTGGCTATCATGAAGCAGTCTGGGATGGAAGGAACGAGGTCGGGGCGACCGTCGCGAGCGGAATCTATGTTTACAGGATGACTGCGGCGAGCTTCGTGGAAACGAGGCGGATGCTGCTGGTGAAATAAGTGAACAAGGATTGGGAATGATTAACGGGTTACCTGTTATTCGTTAACCGATTAACGAATAACCAATAATCATTAATCATTCGCTGCCAGTCTTCTCAAGAACAAGGCGTCCTTCATCGAAGACCGATCAGTGACGAAGGACGCCTTGAAAATCGGCTCTTTCGCGGGAACTGCTGTTAAGGAAATCATCATGATCTTCAGAATATTCTGCGTATCGTTCCTGGTTTTGGTTTCCCTCTCCATTGCCACCGCGCAAATCACAGAAACGAAGCTCGTCGCGACCGACGGTGCCATTCAAGATCTGTTTGGAACGTCAGTCTCGATCTCGGGTGACAATGCCCTTGTTGGAGCCTGGGGAGATGATGACAAAGGATCAGGTACCGGTTCTGCTTACATCTTCCATTTCGATGGATCGAACTGGGTAGAACAGACAAAACTCATTGCCAGCGATGCTGCAGCCGGGGACTGGTTTGGGTGGTCAGTCTCGCTCTCGGGCGACTATGCCCTTGTTGGAGCGCCTGGAGATGAGGATAGGGGATGGGAATCCGGTTCTGCTTACATCTTCCACTTCGATGGATCGAACTGGATAGAACAGACAAAACTCATTGCCAGCGACGGTAATGTTAATGATTACTTCGGAGGCTCGGTCACGTTTTCCGGTGACTATGCCCTTGTCGGAGCCGGTGGCGACGATCGCGATGATGACCCAGATCTCGGTTCTGCATACATCTTTCATTACGATGGATCGAATTGGGTAGAACAGACCAAACTCATCGCCAGCGATGCCGCGCCTTATGACTTCTTTGGACTGTCAGTCTCGCTCTCAGGCGACTACGCTCTTGTCGGAGTGCTACAGGATAATGATAATATTAATGGACACGACGCCGGTTCCGCTTACATTTTCCATTTCGATGGGTCGAACTGGATACAACGGACGAAGCTCACAGCCAGCGACGGCGCGGCCTTTGACTACTTTGGACGGTCAGTCTCGCTCTCAGGCGACTACGCCCTTGTGGGGGCGCAGCGAGATAATGAGAATGGACACGACGCCGGTTCGGCTTACATTTTCCACTTCGATGGGTCGAACTGGGTAGAGCAAGCCAAACTCATCGCAAGTGACGGTGCTCAGCGCGATCGTTTTGGCGCGTCAGTATCGCTATCAGGCGATTACGCCCTTGTCGGGGCGGATGGAGATGATGATAATGGGACTGACGCCGGTTCGGCCTACGTATATGAAGGGTTCCTCCCTCGTGGCCCCCTCGCCCAATACGGCGTCCTCTACGGCTCCACCGGCAGCGCCGAGCCAACGAACCCCGGTGCACTGATAACAATCGATCCTTTGACTGGCGTCGGTACACTCGTTGGTACCACAGGTATCATCGGCGATATTGGCCCATCGGTCCCTGCCCTTGCCACCAAGTCAACGGGAGAGATGTATGCCGTGAGCGCTTCGACAAGTTCAAGTCTGTACACGGTCGATGCTTCAACCGGTGCCGGGACACTTGTGGGTAACACGGGCCTCTCCCTGCCGGGTGCGATGGCGTTCGACCGATTCGATGACCTTTACATTGTTGATGGAACAGACAACCTCTACACTGTTGATGAAACAAACGGTGCGGCTGTACTGATCGGCCCTCTTGGTTTCAACGCACGCGGTATCGCGTTTGATCCGACCGACGGAGTGTTGTACGGCTCATCAGGAACTGATGAAATCTATACGGTTGACCCAACGACAGGAACTTCAACCCTGGTTGGCCTTACAGAACTCGGAGGAGCCACACCTGATATCCATTTTGATCAGCAGGGCAATCTGTTTGGGACAAAGGTCGGGGCAGGTTTGATATCTGATCTCATCTCGATAGACAAGCAGACTGGAATGGGAACGACGATCGGGTCAACCGGTTTCGCAGCTGTCATTGGACTCTCGGCCCGGCTAAAGGCATTCCCCTCCCAGGTTGAGCTTCTCTCCCCTCCTGCCGGGGAGGTCATTGCAGAAAACTCTGCCGTTTTCCTGTGGCACGCAAGCGAACCGCTTGTCGACCGTTATTGGTTCGAGTTGTCGGCGGACTCTCTCTTTTCAAGTCCCACAGTCGATTCTACACTAACAGATTCCACAACGACGATAAACCTCGATCTCGAGACAGGAAGCTACTGGTGGAGGGCCAGGGCACACAACGTTGCAGGCTGGGGATCCTTCAGTGAAGCCTGGAATTTCTCTGTACTCATAACCGATGTAGATGATCAACCGGCTATCCCGGGTGAATTCAGTCTCAGCCAGAACTACCCAAACCCGTTCAATCCAACCACGACTATCAGGTACGGACTGCCACAGACCTCCTACGTGAAGCTTGAAGTTTTCAGTATGCTCGGTCAACGAGTAGCGACTTTGGTTGATGAGGATCAAGAGGCGGGGTACCATGCTCGGATACTCGAGGCGGGTACACTTGCCAGCGGGATATATCTGTACCGGTTGCGGGCTGGAGACTTCGTTGAATCGAAGCGGATGCTGTTATTGAAGTAAGCCAGGCGAAGTGGGTAACAATTAACCGATAGCTGTCCTTAGCATCACATTTGTTATAGTTTTTTGTACACCGCTCACATTGAAGATTCCTTCAATTGTTCATATCTGCGCAGCGTCCCCCTTCACTTCACGGTTGTCGATTGACAATGGAGCATTAACAAACCGATCATGATCGATACTTGATCGATGGATCATCAAACTCTCCCCTAACCCCTCCCTTGGGAAGGGAGGGGAATTCGTCAAGACATTTCTCGGGAAATTGTTCACGGAACAATTTCACACCTCACCCCTCTACGAGGTCGTAGACCGGCACAGTTGGTTCTATTCCCCTCACTTGGTAGAGAGGGGACTTGTGCCATCAATGTCCCCCTATTGCATCCTATAAAAGAATTCAGGAAAGTCAGGGCGCTGAATATCGAGAATGGAACTTGATCGGCTCGGGGAACAAAGAATGACAGTGCAGGCGGGTAAACAGGGGGACACCACTGAATCATACAGGGGGGCAAACCTGGAGTTGTACACCCATGATCAAAGTCGTCTTTATCGCCTGCCTCCCACATTCCGGATCGACGTTGCTCAGCATTATCCTCGGGAAGCATCCCTCCCTCGTTGGAGTGGGCGAGGTAAGAAATGTTCTTGGTCACCATGTTGAAGATCTCCGCTCAAAAGGCATCCTTTGTTCCTGTGGAAACACCATTGACGGTTGCCGGTTCTGGGGAAGCGCAGCGAAACAACTCGCTGCGATCGGACAACAAACAGTTGCAGGAGAGTATCGGACCGTCCTTGATCACTTCGGAAACACCTTCGGAACGGATAAGTATTTTGTCGATGCCTCAAAGAAGGTAGAAGTCCTGGATATTCTCCGCCGGGATCCAAATGTGGACCTGCGGGTTATTCACCTTGTCCGCGATGTCCGGTCTTTTGTGATATCAGCTCTCGACAAAACCGGGAAGCGGAGGGCAAGGGGTCTCGACAGGTCGTCACGGTTTCGCGTTCCGTCGTTTTTCTTCTGGCACTGGCATCGCGGCAACCAGAAGATCCAGCGCTTCGTGAAGGCACACAGGATTCCGACCCTGCAGGTCAGCTACGAAGAGCTTTGCCTGCATACGAACCCCGTTCTCAACGAAATATGCACATTCCTCTCGGTTGAACCTCTCGAGTTCTCAGGCTCCCTGTCGGGATCCGAAAGCCACGTCATCCGCGGCAACCACATGCGATTCACCTCCAAGGGTAAGTCAGTTTCCTATGACTACCGGTGGATGCGCCGCAAGGAATGGCTCCTCTCCGCATTCCTCTTCCAATCGTTCATGAAATTCAATGCTTTGAAAATGCACTACGAGAAGTTCCATCAATCCAACGACACCCCCAATCACCCGTCACGCCAGATGCCAGATGCGATGGTTCCCCAACGAGGAACGCATCGCCCCTCCCCGATGCTCTCCTCCGACCCCGGCACACTGCCAGACAAGACCGGAAAAGCTGATAAAGGATAGCCCCAAGCTTCAATCGTTAGCCTTTAGGCTTTCCAGGCAATCAGGATTTGTGTAAAAAAGAAGAATGTTGTTGATTTGGAGAGGGGCTAGGGCCAACCCAACCCACCCTACCCGATCTTGATGGGGGCTTCATGCGAACCGCGATCTTCTTGCATCCTCGTTTGTTTTTCTTCAACACAGGCAACGGACAGACTTCCGTTGACCCGATCGTCTCTACAGACTCCAGGCCGGCAAGAGTGTCATGACAGGAAAAATGCTATTCACCAGGTAATTCATCAATCTGTGGGATCAATGTGCCAGTCTCTTTCTGCATGTGGTTTTTAACCGCAAAGGCACAAAGGGGTTCGCAAAGTGCGCAAAGAAAAAAGGTCTGTCCAACAATAAGTCTTTCTCCGCGTCCTTTGCGCACGACTTTGCGTCTTTGCCCGGCCTCCGGCCGAGGCCTCGTCTCGAGACGGGCGTTTAAAGAACCTGAATCACCAATCCTTCCTGCAAATCGAAAGGAGCCAGCGCCATGAAATCCATGCTTACAGTTATTGTACTTGCTTCAGTCCCGACGCTGAATGCGCAGGTGACAGAGGAATGGGTCACACGATACGACGGGGCTGGAAATGGTGATTACGCGAACTCCATCGCGATTGATGTGGCTGGAAATGTCTATGTCACAGGTGAAAGCGAAACCAATGGGATACGAAGGGACTACGTTACCGTCAAATACGATCCATCCGGGGCCGAGCTATGGACCGCGCGATACAACGGTGCCGCAAATTATATCGACCAGGCCTACGATGTAGCTGTTGACGGGTCAGGAAATGTCTATGTCACCGGAGGAAGTCAGGGCATTGGAACCGAAAGAGATTTCTGCACAGTAAAGTACAATTCCAATGGCGATTCCCTCTGGGTCAGAAGATACAACGGACCGGGGAATAATATCGACGAATCCATCGCAGTGTTCGTTGACGGCTCCGGCAACGTCTATGTTACGGGCTACAGCGATGGCGGAATAAATCTGGATTATTGCACGATCAAGTATGATTCCTCGGGAACAGAACAATGGATATCCCGGTACGATGGTCCTGCAACAGGAACCGGCAGCGAAGACAGACCGCATGCTCTCGAAGTTGATGAGAGTGGGAACGTCTACATCACCGGCGAGAGCAACACCGGTTTTGGCTTTCTTGACCTGTATGCCACAGTCAAATACAATCCCGCCGGGGATACCCTTTGGGTAGCAAGATACAAGGGTCCGGGACCGGAAGGACTCAGTCAGGCCTATGATCTCGCTGTTGATATGGATGGAAATGTTTACGTAACAGGCAGAAGTGACCCCAGCAGCGGATTTGGATTCAACTTTGACATTCTCACCATCAAGTATGACTCAGACGGCGAACCCCAATGGGTTGAACGCTATAACGGATCCGGAAACAGCAGTGACGTGGCAAACTCCATCGCCCTCGACTCAGATGGAAACGTCTTCGTCACAGGTCTGACCGTCGAAACTTCAACAGCCGACTACTGCACGATCAAGTATCATCCCGGTACAGGCGAAATTCTCTGGTTGGCAACATACAACGGCCCCGCCAATAGCGTTGATGCCGCGTATTCCATCGCGGTCGATGCTTCGGGCAACTCGTACGTGACAGGATACAGCGAAGGCCTGGGTACGAACAATGACTATGCAACGATTCGTTACGACCCGACAGGAACAGAGGAATGGGTCCAACGATACAACGGACCGGGAAACTCGGCTGATGCACCAGCTTCGCTTGTCATCGATGGTGCAGGGAATGTTTATGTCACGGGTGAGAGTAATGGAGTCGCTTCCGCTCTTGATTATGCAACGATAAAATACTCGCAATCAGACGAGATTCCCTGCGGTGATATTGCCCGGCTCCAGGCGCGGTGCGGTCCGGGAGGAGCAGTGAAGGCCCGAATAATCCTTGATAACATTTTGCATGCGGGTGAATCGATTGAGTTCAAGGTTGACGATGATATCTACGAAGCGACCATAGTAAGCAGCGGGAACAGGTCTCGCGCGCAAATTGAAGTTGCAGGGTATTCCATCGGAAACCATACAGTGAGTCTGGAGAACCCGCAGGGATGCTTCGATCCCATTGCGGTGACGTGCAGTGGAGGCCAGGAAGGACTGGAGGACCAGTGGGAAGAAAATGATGAATCTCCTCCGGTGTCATCGCTCGAAGGGAACTACCCGAATCCTTTTAATCCCTCAACCACATTCAGGTTTGAACTAAGCGATCCGGGACAGGTCAGCCTGAAGGTGTACAGCATGCTTGGACAGCACATCAAGACATTGGTTGATGGCTTTCAGGAGAAGGGATACTACCAAGTCACATGGGACGGGAGAAATGAGATTGGATCGGTGGTGGCCGGCGGAATTTATCTTTACCGAATCGTAACGGCAGACTACACCGAAACACGGAAGATGTTGATGATGAAGTAGGATGATGTTTATCAGGTGATCGTGGTTTGCACTGAGCAGCAACCCGGGGAAGCACTCGGAAGGAATTACGGGGGAAAAGGCTCGATTTTCGACTCAATAACGGGAAAATCCAATGGGTGGGCCCTGCAGGGCTCCCTCCTGTTCGGGTAAAACACAAGAAGACAATCATACTTCGTTCCTTGAGGAAGTTGAGATAGTTATCTGAATAGGGAGGTGGGTCAGTCTGACCCACTTCCAGGAGCCTTGATTCTGAAGGAACTTCTGAATAAGATTCGAGTGTTTCCCCCTCCCGCTGTTCCACTCATCTTCGTAGGTGAACTATGAAACCATTCCTTACCTCCGTTTTGCTCTTGATCCTCTCCTCATCTATGTCATTCTCCCAGATAACGGAGACAAAAATTCCAGGATTGGCACCTGGATTTGGACACGCCGTTGCATTTGACGCAGATCGATTGCTGATTGGCTCAGTATGGGGAGATTACAGTAATCCTGCATTCTTTTTCCGGAGGGATGGTGACGGTTGGACGCTTTCTCAGACCGTCCAAGGACGAGGCTATAGTCGTTTCGGAGCCGCAGTCGCTCTCCGCGGGAATATCGCACTGGTTGGAGACGCTCCACGCGATCACCGAGGTGCATTCTACACGTACCTGCACGATGGTACCAGCTGGCAACAGATATCGCTTATAACAGGGGAAGCCGGTTTGTTTGCTACCTCTGTGTGCATGGATGACAAATTTGCTCTCATTGGCTCACCAAATGAGTCTGTCAACGGCTCCTCTTCTTCTGGTGCCGTCATCGCGTACACGACAACAGGGAGTAGGTGGATCGCACAAGACACGCTTTTTGATGACGATGCGGCGAGTGGGGACGATGTTGGCGTTTCTGTATCTTTCGATGGCGATCTTGCAATTGTGGGTGATCATCTCAGCAACGCTGCAGGAACCAACTCGGGTTCGGTGTACTTTTTCGAGCGCTCCGGGGAAACCTGGAATCCGATTGTGAAACTGACAGGCCACGATACAGCCCCCGCGGACCGGTTCGGCACGTCGGTGTCCCTATCGGGAGAGTATGCTCTTGTCGGAGCTCCATTAGCGGATACAGAGCAACCCAATTCAGGAGCTGCTTATGTGTTCAGGCATGATGGATTGACCTGGATAGAGCAAGTGAAACTGGTAGCCGGAGATCGGTCCTTCAATGATCACTTTGGAATATCGGTAAGTCTCCTTGGAGACTATGCAGTGATTGGCGCGGATGCCGGAGATGGACTTGTAACGAACTCCGGCACAGCGTACATCTTCAAACGGGAGGGCTCCTCATGGAACCAGGTCGTTGAACTGTATGCCAGTGACGGTGTTGAAGGCCAGAATTATGGTTTCTC
>Ga0105340_1000603_pt1 | contig 17214 bp, 15 predicted proteins | sample EasRivMeERMLT700_FD_89676 | JGI IMG/M metagenome (GOLD analysis project Ga0105340, IMG submission 89676) | Soil microbial communities from meander-bound floodplain in the East River, Colorado, USA - East River MetaG ERMLT700 | ecosystem: Environmental > Terrestrial > Soil > Floodplain | place...
AAACAGCCCGACGTTCCCATTTCAAGACCCGCCGTCGCCAGCTCCACGAACTCGGACTCTTCACGAGCCGCATGCGTTCCTGTATCCCACCATAGGATCAAAGGTGCGCTGTCGAACTAATTGATCAGATGACGCCGTGCAGCACGCGGCCCGGCGCCGCCAGTGCATCGACGCGGCGCGTCACCGCCGGATCCTCCACCAACGGCGGCGCGTGATGCGGCTTGATGCGGGCGTCGATCACGAGCGAACCCTTGCAGCCCCAGTGCTTTTGCCAGGTGATGGCGCCGATGCCGTTGATGTCCGCGGCCGGGTTCGAGCGGGTGAACGTGACCCACACGAAATTGTTGAGCGTGCGCGCGGTAAATTCGGCGTCATCGACCAGCACGATCAACGGAAACGTGTTGATCGGATCGCTCGCTGCGAATGCTTCGCAGAAACGCTTCAGCGCCGGCGCTACCTCCAGTCGCTCACGCTCTTGGCTCGCCGGCGATTGCACCGCGAGCACACCAGGCATGCAGAGTCGCGCATCGGAAAATCCGTCTGGCAATCGTAAATCGTCGGGTACGTTTGTCGGCAACGTGCGGCGCGGCGGGCCGACGGCGGCGAGCACGACTTTCGAGCCGGCGTTCAGGCCGCTGCCGGAATAATCGAGCGTGTCAATGGTTGTCGATGTCTGAAAGTGCACGTCGCTTTCCCAATCGATGCGTTCCAACACGTGCGCGAAGAATCGCGGGACGTCGTGAATGTCGAGATCGGGCGCGTCTTCCTTCGCAATCATCAACAGATACTTCGCCAGCGACAACTGCCCCTGGCCGAGAATCGCGTTCGCACATGTCAGCAACTCCTGGGGACGACGCCGCGGTGCGTAGGGCACGTAGCGTTCGCTGCCGATCGCCAAGAGCAGCGGATGCACGCCGGCCGCATCCACCGCGTGAACCGCGTGCACGCCGTGTACGACCGTCGGGATAATCGGCCCCGTGATCTCGTGAATGATATGGCCGAAGCTCGTGTCTTCCTGCGGCGGTCGGCCGACGACGGTGAACGGCCAGATGGCGTCCTTGCGATGATACACCGCCTCCACGTTGAGCACCGGGAATGGATGAGCGAGGCTGTAGTATCCGAGATGGTCGCCGAACGGACCTTCCGGGAGTTGCAGTTCGGGATCGACGGTGCCGATGACGCAAAAGTCGGCATCGGCGGCGAGCACCCCCTCGCCCCCGGCCCCTCTCCCCCGGTGGGGAGAGGGGAGAAGGCGCACGCGTCGGCCGCCGAGAGCGCCGGCGAATGCGAGTTCCGGTAGTCCTTCCGGCAACGGCATCACTGCGGACAGCGACATCGCGGGGGGGCCGCCGATCCAAATGCTGACGCGAAACGGTACCCCTTTCTGAATCGCCTTCGAATGGTGCACGCCGATGCCGCGATGAATCTGATAGTGCAGGCCGACTTGCCGATCGAGTTGATATTGATTGCCGGAAAGCTGCACGCGATACATGCCGAGGTTCGAATGCCGCCAGCCGGGGCGATCGGCGTCCTCCGTGTAAACTTGCGGCAACGTGATGAACGGGCCGCCGTCGTTGGGCCATGATACGAGCTTCGGCAATTCGCTGATCGTTGTTTGAGCATCCAGAATCGGCGCGGAGCGCACGAACTTCGGCCGCAGGAACCACATCGTGCGCGGCACATCGCGATAACGCCATGGATTTTTCCAGAAGTTGGCGGGGTCGATCTTCAGCTCGACCAGATGTCGCACGGCTTCGAGCATGTCGCGAAACAAGAAGCGCGTCCGTTCGAGCGTGCCGAAGAGATTGGACGCCAGGGGAAATCGGCAGCCCTTGACGCGCGTGAACAGCAAAGCGGGCCCTTGCGCCTGATAAACGCGGCGTTGAATCTCGGCGGCTTCGAGGTGCGGGTCGATCTCATCGTCGATGCGCACGAGCCGGCCGGTTCGCTCCAGGTCATTGACACAAGCGCGCAGGCTCGCGTAACCCATGATGTTTTCCTCAAGCCCGCGTTATCGATCACCAATCCCACGGCATGTCCGCTTTCTTCGCGGCCTTCGTTTCCGACTCCTTGCGCACTTCGGTCTGCGCTTGCATGCTCACGCGCGCGGCGACCGCGACCTTCAAGAGATGGATGCCGCCGCGAAATATGATGATGCCGATGAGCACGATCGCCGGCGCCTCCAGAATGCTGGGATTGCTCCTCAAGAGGATGGCCAGCGAGATGAGGAACACGTAAAGCCCAAGAAGCACCAGCACCCAGCCCAGGATTTCGCGAACCCAGAAATGGATCATTTTGCACCTCCATCAGCCGATTGTTTTTTCTGCTGCAGTTTTCTCCAGGCCGACCAGCGCTGAATGCGCCGCTGCTCGCCGCGCGTCTCGTGCCAGAGCATGTCTTGCAAAAGGAGCAGCGCGCTCACGCGGTCCATGTGCAAGCGGCGCCAGTAACGAAAGGCATGCGCCGCGAGGAACATGATCAACAGGATTGCCCAGACCGCCACCAAAAACTGACGCCAGCGCGGCGTCAGTTCGACGAGATTCCAGTTTTGTTTGAGTGCGAGCACGGCGAACTGAGCGAGGAGCGCACATACGGGAATAGGAAAAATCAAGCCCGCCAACTCCGCCGCGCTTAACGACGTTTGCGAACGCGCTTGCGTCTCTGTCTTGAGGCGCGCGTCGCTGGGCAACAGTCCGAACCAAAGGCCGTGCAGCCGATATTGGCCGATCAGGTAGGTAAGCATCGCGATGCACAGGAGCACATCAGCCACATCGAGAAAGCGAACGTTGCGAAAATCGGCGCCGAACAACTGGTCCGCGTGATATCGCTCCATGAGCAACGGGAACGCGAGGGCAAGAAAAGTGAAGATCGGACTGAGGCGAACGCGGTAAAGGATGCCGAGCGTGCCGATGAAAATCATCAGCAAATTTGCTAAAAGTGTGATCGGCATCGCCAGCGACGATTGCTGCAACTGCACGAGAAAAATCGCCGCGAGCGCCAGGCCGCACACGGCTTGATAGTGCCGAGCGGTGATGGTCGTCGCGCCCGCCGGTTGTGGAAGCGGCGTCTTGGACGCCGCGTTGTCCGTGGATGAACTCATCGGACGCCCCGTTCTTGAATGCGCAGCCGGCGCATGCGGTGAAGGATCCGGTCAACGGTGTCCGATTCGCCGGCACAGAACACCGGCACGCCGAACTTGCCGAACGCGCGTTGCACGTCGGCGAAAGCCCGATGAAGCTGCGTCGTCGTCAATTCTTGCAACGCGCGGTTGATCTGGAAGGCGCCGGCGTCCGCGCGCGGCTTCGAACCGGGCGCGTCGATGCCGGCCGGCCACGGGCAGATGACGATCACTTGATGATGCCGCGTCTTGGCCACGCAGATCGCGCGTTCCAAATCGGCGAAACTTTCCGCGCTTTCAAGAAGGTCGATGCACAAAACGAACAGCTCATTGTCCTTGCCGTGCGTGACCGCTTGAAGGATGGCGTTGGCGATCACCTTGGTTTTCTGCGGCGCCGCGAACAAGTAGTGTCCATCCTGATCGTAAAGCGAAAACGGAAACGAAACCTGATGCTCGGCGAGAAAGCGCTGCAGGCAATGGCTGCAGCTCTCATCATCTTCCAGAAGCTTTGCCAGGCCGCCGGCGCCGAGCCCGTAACGGACCGCCAGGATGGCCGACAGTTCCTTGCGCTGCCGATAGGAACGATGATACGCCGGCGAAAAGCGCGAACTGCGCGGCGCGCCGGGCGGCGTCGTCCAGCCCGGCTGCGGCGACCAGAACGGCAGCCACGCCGGAAATTGATTCACGTCGCGCTCCAGCCATTCCGGATACACGTCCTGCACCAATCCGTACGCGACCGGCAGCAACTCGCGTACGGTTGCGCGCGGCGTCCTGGGGACCAATCCGGCGACGTCCGTCAAAATGCCCAGCACGCGCAGCACATGCTTCGAGCTGCGGCCCGGCTTGACGACGTTGTGAACCCCCGATTCATCGAAAAAGCACAGCCCGGTTAAATCGCGTTCCGACGTGTTCGCTTGCAGCACGCCGGCCGCGATTTCGACGAGCCGGCACAGCGCCGTTTCGCCGACTGGGCCGACGCGCACCGAACTCGACGTATCCAGATAAAGCGTGCAGCGAATCGGCACCTCGCTCTCGAATTCCTTGGTGATGAGCCGATCGCGCCGCGCGGACACCTTCCACGCGATCATGCGCGGCGGATCGCCGGGGATGTAGTCGCGAAGGTCGAGCAACTCGCTGGACCCGCCCGGCCGTGCATGGCGATGCGTGCCCAGCAGCGGCAAGACGTTGTGCTGCTTGACAAACGGCGCGTCCGCCGACTCGACCGCGAGCGCCGGCAGCACGCGAAATTCGCGAGGACCCCGAATGAACGTCGCAAACGTGAAAAACCCTTGCAGATCAGCCAGCTCGATTTTGACCCCCTCAAATCGCAGCCAGCCCGGCGCTGGACAGGTGAGCGTGTACGTCATCGACATCGGCGCGTCGCTCGTCAACGCGCCGTCAATGCGCAACTTGCCCTCTTTGACGCGGGCCAGCGCCGGCACGCGTTCGCTGACGACGACGTACGGCAACGCGAACCAAGCCGAGCTGGACAGCGTCACCGTCACCTCGGCTTTTTGTCGCGCCCAGATCGATTCGACTTCGCCGCGCTGCGTGCGCAACGTTCGTGCAAGCGTTAGCCGCCGAAGCGTCATGCGTAGGCGGAGCTGAAACAGGAACCATTGGCCGAAGAACCAGACCAAAATGGTGAAGCAAATGAGCGTCAAGGAATGGACGCCGATCAGCAGCGCGGCCGCGAGCACGGCAAAAGTGGGCACGAAGAACCAGAAGCCGCGCGTGGTGAGCATGTAAACAACATTTCGTGGCCACAAGCTGCCAGCTTGTGTGCTGGGGAGCGAACAAGCTGGCAGCTTGTCGCTACGAGGCTTATTGTGCGGAAATGCGGCGCGCGTGGAAATGAAAAAAGCCCACGGGTTCCGGCCCGTGGGCTGCCTCTTCGGCGACGAGACCTGCGAACTTAACGTTCGCTGGTCGGTCGCCCGATTTGCGTAGCGGTGGCGTTGGTTGACGCCGGCGTCTCCGGAGAGACGGACGCTACCTGTCCGGCCCCTTGGCTGGCTGCTAACGTTAACGTGACGGCCAACTCTTTGCCCTGACGCATCAGCTTGACATCGACTTTCTGTCCGGGCTTCGTCTGCCAGAGAGCTCGTTCGACGTCGAAGGTGTTGCCGACTTTCAATTCGCCGACGGTGATGATCTCATCGCCGGCCTTGAGTTCGTCATGCGACGCGTTCTTGACGACCACGCGTTGGCGATCGCCCATTTCCGCGATGATCTTTTCGGTGCACTTGATGCCATGCTCGACGCCGGCGACGCGTTTGGCGCTCAGGTTCTTGTTGAGGAAATCCTTGACGGTGCCCGCGTTGATGGCGAAGGCGATGTTCTGGGCGCCGTCGCGCATCGCGACGTTGACGCCGATCACTTCGCCGTTGACATTAACGAGCGGCCCGCCGGAGTTGCCCGGATTGATCGCGGCATTATGCTGGATCAAGCCGGTCATCAAATATTCGTTCGGCATGTAGACTTCGCGATTGAGCGCGCTGATGATGCCGACCGACACGGTGCCTTCGTAACCATACGGGCTGCCAATGGCGATGACCTTTTCCGCGAGCAGGAGGTCATTCTTGTCGGCCAGGAGGCGCAACACGTGCAGCGGTTTTTGGCTTTTGACGCGCACGACCGCGAGATCGAGGTCCGCGTCCGCGACAATCACGTCGCCGACGAGATCGGTGCCGTCGTTCAGACGAACCTTGACTTGCTTCTTGCCGCCGGTGACGTGGCGGTTGGTGACGATCAGGCCGCTTTCGTCAACAATCAGGCCGGAGCCGATCATGTCCTTCTCGCCCTGCCTGGGCACGCGGATGGCGACGACGCCCGCGATGGTTTTTTGCACGGCCTTGACGATCGGATCTTTGCTGCGAAGCTCGAGGGATTCCTGGGCGGCGATCAACGGAGTGATTAGCGCGAACGCCAGTAAGGCGACGCACATGCGCTGGACGGACATCATTTTCCTTGATCCTTTCGGCAGCCTGGCGACCTCCTCGGGCAAAAGAGGCCCATGGCTTTGCGTCCCCGCCTCACGACGGGTTTGCCATTTTCGGGGAATGTGCCTAAACACGTGTTGAGCAACGAACAGTGCTCAACCAAATATGGTTCAAGAAGCCGAGTTTGTCAAATAATCGGATCGTAGCAAATGTACCGATAATGCGGGAATTGAGCCGCGGATGGACGCAGATGGACGCGGATAAAAGGCGTGGTGAATTCAAAATGCAGAGCGTTTCACTCAGGTCGCGCCGTTTTACTTGCCATTCCCTGCGTTCTGTTGCCATCGCAACACCGTGCAGCTCGTGCATGTACTGACCACTCCGGCGCCGTCGGGGGAGCACACCAAGTCAAGGATGTGACCCGCGTGTCCGTGTACCTCGGCGACTTTTTTCCCGGTCTCCATGTCCCACGTCCGGAGATTTCCGTCGCCATGACTGGTGACCAATCGCTTGCTGTCCGCGCTAAACGCCCAGCCGAACGGTCCGTCCTCGAAGCCGAATTGGAATTGGTGACGTTCTGTCTTCTTGTCAACATCCCAAACGCTGAAATGGCTGTTCCAATGATACGCGAGCAACCACTTGCCGTCGTCCGAAAGCAGAATGTTATCGGGACCATACTTGACAGGGCCATTGGTTAGCTCGAAACCGGGCTCCTCTTTGCCCGTTCGCAAATCCCAGAATCGACACATCGATTTCGCGCCCTTGACGACTACCGCCAATTTCTCCGCTCGACGGGCGAGCGCGAGGTTGCTCAAAGGCATGACATCGTCGTCCAGCGGTGCGTTTTCTTCACCGGTTTCAACTTTCCATACCCGCAAGCCGGGCGATTTGTGGCCGGTCGCATAGAGGCGTTTGCCGTCCGGCGAGAAAACCAGGCAAGCAGCCATCCAATCCTCGCGGCGCAAAGTTCGCACGCGCTGTGGATCGCGCGAATCGACCAGACGGATGGCGTCCTTTTCTCCCAGGAATGCTGCCACATGGCCATCCGGCGAGATCGCAATGGAATACCGATACTCTGGATACTGATTGAGATCCATGGCGACCGGCACGGAAACCTTCTCTCGAAGCGTTTGGCCATCGAGGAAATGCAACGAATGATAACTTGCCGCCACGACGGTCTTGCTGTCAGCGGAGTAGCGGACGGCATAACAGATGTTGGCGGGCCCCTGCGGTTGCTGAACGATCTTGCCGCTGTCGGCGTCCCAGACGCGAACGGCGCCCCAGTCGCCGGACACGACCGTTTTGCCATCCCGCGACAACGCAAAAGCCCAGATCGATTCCACACTTCCCTTCCAGGGATTCAACTGCTTGGCGGTGGTCGAATCCAGCCAATGAATGTCTTTATCCGAATAGGAGATGAGTGCGATCTTTTTGCCATCCGGCGTCAAGTGCGCCTCGCTAAATTGATCGATCTTCAGAGCAATCGTCGAGCGCAATTTGCCGGTGGCAACGTCCCAGAATCGCAAGCCGTCGCATTCGTGTGTCATCAGTGTCTTGTTGTCCGGAGTGAATTCGAAGCCGAGGAAATAATTGAATGGCGCCTTCACTTTGCAAAAAATGCGATTGCCGTCGAAGGAATAGACAGTTACATTGTGGAGGTCATCGCCGGAAACCGCAAGCCATTTTTCATCGTGGGAAAGGGCCACATCGTGGTGCGGACCGTCGTTTATTGGGAACGTGCGGATTTTTTCGCCGCTTGGGAACTTCCACACGGTCACCGGCTGGCCCACTCCGGCTGAAATAAGCGTCGCGCTGTCCGCGGTGATCAACAGCTTGGAGATGGGACTGCCGCTGACGGCGGGGAACACCGTCTTGAGTTTGCCTGTCTGCAAATCCCAGACGCGGATGTGAAAGTCGCCGGCACGCGTCTTGTAGTTGGGTCTGCCGCCAGTGGCCAGGTACTTGCCATCGGGCGAGAAGGCCACCGATGCAACCGATCCCGGAATCTCATGGACCAGCCGGCCGTTCGCTTTCTCCCACACGGCGACTTTGCCATCCATGTTCACGGCCGCGATGAGCTTACTATTGGGTGACACAGCCACCGCTCGAATGGCACTCGTAATCCGCCAGCGAATCGAGCCGAACCGGGCGGTGGCGCCTGGAGGCAAAGGATCGCCATAGATATCGAGTTGCGTTTTCTCTCCGGAGCGGAGGAATTCGACTCCGAGCAGGAGCACCAGAATGGCCACAGCCAGGAACGAGTTGAGTTTCGTCATAATCGATCCTTCGATTGTGTTATGCCGTCGCGGTAGAACTTCACGACCGCGGGGGGGCCGCGCCACGCGCAGGTGGCATCGACCCAGGTCGGCGGTTTCGCCCATCATTTGTAACACCATTGCAAAAAAGAGTCGATGCGTACATTGCGCGGCCAACGAAACTACTAATCGACTTTCCAGCAAACGCAAGCATTGAATTCCATCTGCGGCCATTCGCGTGCATCCGCGGCTCAACAAGCATCATTTCAATTCTTGACATCGTCGCCGCCGCGGTTACGATGTTCGCTGCCTTCCCCTATCAACTTTTCCGAAGGAGCCTGTCATGAAACGTCTCTTGTTGCCGCTCGTTTTGGCCGCCGCGTTGCTCACTCGTGTAGACGCCGGGGAAAAGGACAAGCCGAAGGAGCCGCCGCCGGGCTTTTCGTCGCTATTCAACGGCAAGGACCTGTCGAACTGGAAGAACGCCGAACCGGGCTGGACCGTCGAAGGCGATACGATCCATTACTCGGGCAAGGGGGGCAAGAACCTGGCGACCGGCAAGAACTACAAGGACTTCGAGCTGTGGATCGACTGGAAGATCACTGAAAAAGGCGATAGTGGAATCTACCTAAGAGGCCAGCCGCAGGTGCAAATCTGGGACAACGAGGAAGGCTCCGGCGGTTTGTTCAACAACAAGAAAGGCAGCATGGGCCAGGTCCCGCTGTACACCGGAAAGGAACGCAAGGATAAAAAGCCCGGCGAGTGGAACACCTTCTATATCAAGATGATCGGCAGCAAAGTGTCGGTCGTCCTGAACAACGCCATCGTGGTCGACAACGCCATTTTCATCGAAGGCAAGGCGCCCGCCGACGGCACGATCGAATTGCAAGTGCACGGCTCGCCGCTCTGGTTTCGCAACGTTTTCGTGCGCGAACTCGCGTCCGACAAGAAATGAAAACAAGTGCTGAGTGCTGAGTGCTGAGTGAGGAGTATTTGGCAGGAAAAAGTTGTTTTTCTTGCTCAGCACTCAGCACTGAGCACTCAGCACTTGTTCGTCCCGTATAATAACAGTCCACGATCAAACGCCCATTGCCCCCCGGGACATTCCATGGATCTTAACGATTTTGGCACCGAAACCGCCGACGCGCGCAACAACGGCGAGCAGCGCAACTACTATCGCCCGCCCGGCTACCTCGCGTCCGAGGGGGGCAATCGGCCCGTCCAGTGGAAGGTCGTGCAGGCCGGCGTCTTCGAAATCTGCGGCATCACCTCCCCGCAGCTTCCCGCCGGCGCCTATGGCTGCAGCCTGAATCAGTATGGCGACGTGCAGCTCATGACGCGCGACCTGCAGGTGGACGACCTCATCGACTTCGCCGACAGCCTGCCCGCCAAGATCCTTCATGAAATTGAAAACTTCTGGGACCTCGGCACTCTCTTCGAAAAGCACGGCTACCTGCATCGCCGCGGCTATCTGCTCTACGGCCCGCAAGGCTCCGGCAAAAGCTCGGTCGTGCATCAAGTCGTGCACCGCATCATCAAGGCCGGCCACGTCGCCGTCTTCTGCGAACATCCGGGCTTCTTGACGCGCGCCATGGAGGTTTTTCGCCGCATCGAGCCGGACCGCCCGGTGATCTGTCTGTTCGAAGATATCGACGCGATCATTGAAATCCACGGCGACAGCGAGCTTTTGCAATGGCTCGACGGCTCGCATCAGATCAACAAGGTCATCAACATCGCGACGACCAACTATCCGGAACGGCTCGATCGCCGCATCGTGTCGAGGCCGCGGCGCTTTGACCGCATCATCAAGATCGAGGCGCCGACACCGTCGATTCGTGAAACCTACTTCAAGAAAAAGCTGCCCGACCTGATGATCAACGGCCAACTCGCCCAATGGGTGACCGTGACGGAAGGCCTGTCGTTCGCGGCGCTGGCGGAGCTCGTCATCAGCGTCGCGTGCCTGGGCAACAGTCTGGAAGAGACGGTGAACGTGCTGCGCATGCTCGACGATCAGCATCCCGACAGCAAGGAGTTCGACCGCCCCGGCCGCATGGGCTTCGGCCCGCCGCGCACGAGCAAGCCGCGCCTGCGCGAGGATGACATTCCGTTCTAAGGAGCTCCGGTCGCTTACGCTCCCGGCTCGCCGAAAGCCCATTCTACGATGCCATCAGGTAAATACACCTACGATTACCCCCGCCCCGCGGTGACCGTCGATATCGTCATCGTCACCGCCGAGCCAAAGCCGCGCGTGCTTTTGATTCGCCGCAAGCAGGCGCCGTACGCAGGCTGCTGGGCGATTCCTGGCGGGTTCGTGAACATGGACGAAGCGCTCGACCACGCGGCGCGGCGCGAATTGCTCGAGGAAACCGGCGTCCACGCGAAGGACATCATGCAACTGCACACCTTCGGCGATCCCGGCCGCGATCCGCGCGGCCGCGTCGTCAGCGTCGCGTATTTGGCCGTCGTCGATTTCAACAAGATCAAGCCGCGCGCCGCCGACGATGCGGCCGAGGTCGGCTGGTTCTATTTGAATCGCCCGCCGAAGCTGGCGTTCGATCACAAGGACATCCTCGCCATCGCTCGCAAGCATCTGAAAGCAAACCATGGCTGACCCGGTCATCGCGTACATCGCGCTCGGCAGCAACCTGGGCGATCGCCGCAAATATCTCGACGCGGCCATCGAACGCTTGCGCGCGCGGTCCGGCGTCGCCGTTACCAAGATTTCCAACTATCACGAGACGGATCCGGTCGGCGGGCCGGCGGGACAAAGCAAATATCTGAACGCAGTGGCACAAGTTCGTACGACGCTTGAGCCGCGCGCCCTGTTGCGAACGCTCCTGGCAATCGAAGCGGACATGGGCCGTGTCCGCGCCGAACGATTTGGGCCGCGCACCATCGACCTGGACGTGCTGCTTTATGGCGTCGCGATCATCAACGAAGACGACTTGAACGTGCCGCACCCGCGCATGCACGAACGGTCCTTTGTCCTGGCGCCGCTGGTTGAGATTGCGCCGCTGGCGGTGCATCCGGTTTTGCAAAGCACGGCGGTGGATTTGTTGAAGAGATTGCATTCGAGCGCGGACGCCGGAACGAGCCTTCGCGAACTGGAAGGCCAAAACGCTGTCGTCACCGGTTCAACGAGCGGCATCGGCCGAGCCGTCGCGCTGGAGTTAGCGAGGACCGGGGCCAACGTGATCGTGCAAGGCCGGCGTTCACAACAGGCAGCCGACGACGTTGCCGGCGAATGCCGCGGATTGGGCGTGCAAGCGATCGGTTGGCAATTCGATCTGCGCGACGAGGCTCAAGGCGCGTCCTTCGTCGAGCGGGCGGCGAACCATTTTGCGGCCCTGGACATCTGGATCAACTGCGCCGGCGCGGACACCTTGACCGGCGAGGCGGCCCGGTGGCCGTTCGAGCGAAAGCTGCAAGAACTCTGGGCCGTCGATGTGCGCGCGACCATCCAGTTGTCGCGCGCGGCCGGCGGCATCATGAAACGCCAGGGCCGCGGCGCCATCGTCAACATCGGCTGGGATCAAGCGGACACCGGCATGGAAGGCGACAGCGGCCAACTCTTCGGCGCCGTCAAAGGCGCGGTGATGGCGTTCACCAAGAGCCTGGCCGTTGACCTCGCGCCCGACGTGCGCGTCAACTGCGTCGCGCCTGGCTGGATTCGCACGGCGTGGGGCCAGTCGGCGTCGGAAGCGTGGCAGAGGCGCGTCCTCGATGAGACGCCGCTCGGCCGCTGGGGTACGCCGGAGGATGTGGCGAACGCGGTCCGCTGGCTCGTGTCACCGGCGGCGCAGTTCGTCACGGGCCAGATTGTACGCGTGAACGGGGGCGCGGTTCGGACTTGACGACTCCTCCATCATGGAGTCGGCTTGAGTTCGATATCAAAGGTAGTCAGTTTTTGGTTGACCTTGACGGACACCTCTGACGTGTCGTGGCTGGCGTATTTCGACGGAAGTTCGAACCACTTTTTCATATCCACGCCTGCGCCGATGGAAGCATCGCCTTTGGGCGGTTCCTTGAGGTGTTTTTTCACTTCTTCCGGTAGGTTTCGTTCCGGAACCCATCGGTCTTTCCTAGGCATGGGACTATTGACCGCGACACGGATATCGCCGTAGGGCACGTCCTTGACCGTGTAGTTTCCGTCCGGGTCGATTTCACCGCGTACCGGCATGCTGTCCTTGCCCACCATCAAGACGACGCCGAAAACGACCGGTTTGCCGGCATAGGTAACTTTTCCGCTGACCGCGCCTTTACCGCCGCTGCAACCGGCGACGCCGAGGCTGGTGAGGAGAAGAATCAAGGCTACAATCGGTTTGCAGGTTTGCAGGTTCATAGGCATTCTCAAAAAATGCGTGCCGCGGATTCCGTGGCAAGGAACCTGCGGCACGGGTTACCAGGTGGGATTGTCAAAACCATCAGCTCGGATCATTGACGACTTCGCTGCCGGCAAACGTAGCCAGGGGCGACAAGACGAGCCGCGCGGAATAGGAAATCCAGCGCACGGTTCCATCGCTGTAGGCAAAATTGGCGCCGCCCAAGTTGTGGGTGCTCCAAAGCCCGTTGAAGCTGCACGGGTTCTCCACGTCATTCGGACCGGCGCCGAAAAAATACGGACCGTCGGTCGGCGTGGAACTCGGACATGGTTGGCCTTGACTGTCCTTCGCGTAAATGTAGCCGTAGCCACCGGTCGGCGGATCATACTGATTCGTGACGCCGCACGTCGTGTCGAACGCGGACGGGTACGACCACCAGCCAAAGAACAAGTCGGCCGCGAAGGGGCGTTCGCCGACCATCAGCGTATTGCTCGTGCCGTCCGTGATTTGGGCAATCTTGATGGCCCGGCGAGCGTTGATGACGCCCATGTTGGCGCCCGTGGAAAGCGAGTCGACGCCGGCGATACCGGCATAGTCCGTCATTGCATAAGGAACGCCGCCCCAACCGGTGAATACTTTGTCGCGGCGCGGATCCGCGGGGCAGATGTATACTTGAACCTGAAAATTCTGGTTGCCCAGCACGTCCTTGTAGACATTATCTTGATCGATATACGGCAGGATGCCGGCCATCCAGCTTCCGCCCTTGTTGATGCCCGGCGACGCATTCATCGGCGCAGGGTAATTAAATTCGGATACGGTCGGCAAGAACTTATAGGTCCCGTTGAAGCTTTGGCAGGCCAGCCCGATTTGCTTGAGATTGTTCACGCACTGCGTTCGCGCGGCCGCCGATCGCACCTTCTGCACGGCGGGAACCAAGAGCGCAATCAAGATTGCGATAATGGCGATGACAACCAACAACTCGATCAAGGTAAATCCGCTTTGCTTACGACGTTGCATGGCGACAAATCCTCCTTCGTAAATCTCACTCCGAGCCGATTCATCGTTTCAGTGGCAATTCTTCGCAACACGCAAGAACTGCATTGCACTGAAGCCCGTTTTCGAAACAAACGATGCTCGATAATGTGTTCAATGAGAATCCACGCCGAAGATTGGCCAATAAAAACAAATATTTCGCCAAACGAAATGCAACACGTCGAGGCGGGATGCCGTCTTAGTTTTCGTTAATCTTTTGAAGGATTGCCAACGAGATGGGAAGTGTCAGGCATCAAAACGGTAGCTGAGCCGAGTGCTGTTGACGTCGAGCGCTTCCAGAATGATGAGGACTTGGTCCATTGGCAGTTGGCTTTCGAGCGCCCAACAGATGATTTGCAAGTTTTCCTGGCCGGACTTGAGACGATCGATGATGTGCGTCAGAAGCGGAAGTTGATCTTGAAAGTGTGACGTGAGCAATCCGAACGTGCCGCGATCCAGCTCAATCCAGAACGTTTTGCCCTGCAAATGTTCCAGCCAGCGGGCTCGCAGATAGCCGCACCAGTGGACCCGGATCCAGTGATAAATCGCGTCCTCGCCGACATCGCGGCCGGCTTTTTCACTCTCGATCCATTTGTGCCGATCGATCTCGCGCCGGCTGTCGGACCACACACTTTGCTTGACCATGGCGAATTCCCTTGGGCATCTTTCCAGTTGTTTTATGATAGCCGAAGGCGGTTCGCGTAGCAACGTTGTCACCTTGGAGTGCGGCGATTTGACGCCGCTTTCTTTCCTTCCTTCTTTTGGTCATCGAATTTCCAAAGAAAAAAAGAAAGAAAGCGGCGTCAAATCGCCGCACTCCAAATGGGCTCGGTTCGCGACGCTTCTTTCGATTTGACCTACTACCCGGTTCTCCGTATTCTGGATCGAAAACCTCCAAGAGAAACACCATGCGCACGATCGGCCTTTTCTTTCTCCTTTTCGCGGCCACGACGGTATTTGCCGGCGACGTGGCCAAGCCGGTCCGCATCGGCAGCAACGTCAGCGGGCACATTCATCCCACGGCGTGCGTCACCAAGAAGGGCACCATCCTCGTCACGTATTGCCGTGTCGAAGCGAAGGACCACTTCATCGCTCGCTCCACCGACGGCGGCCTGACCTGGACGAAGCCGGAGCTGTTCGCGCCGATGGCGAAGCTCGCCATCTATCCCGGTTCCTTGACGACGCTAAGCGACGGCCGCATCGTGCTGGCGTGGAACACCTGGTACGGCGAAGGCAAGGACAAGTCGCGCTTCGTGCAATTCTCCATTTCTAAAGATGACGGCAAAACCTGGTCGGAAGCCAAAAGCTTGCCGAAGAATCCAACGTCGCACAGCGTGATTCGACATCCAATCGTCGAGCTGGGGCCGCGCGCCTGGCTCTTTTCATTGATGGACCAGACCGTCGTCTACGATCCCGAAACGGAAAAGATTTCGCCATTCGGCAACGGCCACAAGCATGGTCTCGTGCCGATCGTGCGGACGCCGAAGGGGACGTTCGTCTCCGGCGCCGCGCTGCGTTCGACGGACGAAGGCAAGACATGGGAAAAGATCGCGCCCTTTCCGAAGATCGCGGCGCAAGGGTGGCGGCACGAGATGATTTGCCTGTCCAACGGCTGGCTGCTCGCGTCCGACATCGACGGCGATGGCATCGGCGGCGGCACGCGCATTCATTTCATCGTGTCGAAGGACGATGGCAAGACGTGGGACTTTGACAAGTCGCTTGAATACTACAATCCAGGCCGCATGATCGGCGGCCGTGCCTGTCCGCGCACGGTCGAGCTCGACGCCAAGACGATCGGGACGGCGTTCTTCGACGTGGACGCACGGCAGCCGGATGGAGCGGGCGTGTTTTTCTTGCGAACGTCGCTGGGACGCTTCAAATGAACGTCACTGGCCATAGGGGAATGGCTCGGTAATATAGACTGTTGCTTGTATCAAAAACATCCAATTGCGGAGATGATTCATGGCCACGAGACGGCGAGGCAGCGGACGACGCAAGGTGGGACGCAAGAAACGGCGTATGCGCGCGAAGATTCGGCATCGGAAATAGTCGGCCGTTTACGTTTAGCGCTCGCAGGATCCCTCGCGATGGCGCGACGCCGTCGCGAGGGATCCTGCGAGCGCTAAACGTAAACCCGCGCGTCACATCGTCCGCCCGCCGTCCACGACGACCACCTGCCCCGTCATCAAGTTGGTGCCGAGCGCCAGGAAATAAACGGCGTCCGCAATGTCCTCGGGGATCGCGGCCCGTCCCATCGGCGTGATCGACAGCGAACGTGCAACCTGATCCATGTGATCCGTCAGCCAGCGCGTCAGCACCGGGCCAGGCGCCACCGCGTTGACGCGCACCTTGGGTCCGAAGGCGCGGGCCAGCGATTTGGTCATGCAGTTCACCGCCGCCTTGCTCGCCGCGTACGGAATCGAGCTGCCGTGCCCCTGCAATCCCGCGACCGACGTGATGTTGACGATTGAACCGCCCGTCTTCTGCAAGTGCGGCAACGCGGTTCGGCTACAGAAAAACGTTCCCTTCAAATTCACGCCCAAAATCTCGTCCCACACCTCGTTCGTCAATGCATTGAGATTCGTGTGTTCGATGAAGCGCGTCGTGCCGGCGTTGTTGACGAGCACATCGAGTCCGCCCAACTCGTGAACGCAACGCTCGATCATCGTCTGTACTGCGTCTTCCTCGGCGACGTTCGCTTTACAAAGCAGCGTCGGTACGCCGAACTTTTGCACCGCGTCAAGTGTTTCGCGCGCCTCCTTCTCGGAACGCGAATAATTGACCGCGACCGCGAGGCCCTCCTTGGCAAAGCGAATGGCGACCGATCGGCCGATGCCGGTCGCGGAGCCGGTGACGAGAGCGACTTTGCGCGGGGCGGACATGTTTATTCCCCTTGTTCATCGGCCCAGTCGCGCGGCTTCAAGTACACGTCGTACAGTTCCGCCTCGCGGGAGCCGGGCGTCGGATGATAGTCATAAAGATAACGCACCACCGGCGGCAGCGACATCAAAATCGACTCCGTTCGGCCGCCCGTTTTCAAACCAAAAATCGTACCGCGATCGTAGATCAAGTTGAACTCAACATAGCGGCCGCGGCGAAACTCCTGAAAGGCACGCTCCTCCGGCGTGAACGTCTCGTTCTTACGGCGTTCGACGATGGGCACGTACGCGTCCAAGAACGCGTCGCCGCCGTCGCGCATGAAGGCGAAGAGGGCATTGAAGTCGCCTTCGAGATAGTCGAAAAAGATGCCGCCGACGCCGCGCGGCTCCTTGCGATGGATTAGGTAAAAATACTCGTCGCAGCCCTTCTTGAATTTGGCGTAATCGACCGGCGCCGGATGCCGCGTGCAGACCGCTTTCCACGTCTTGTGAAAATGAACCACGTCCTCGCGATACGGATAGTACGGCGTCAGGTCCGCGCCGCCGCCGAACCAGGATTTCTGGCCCTTGGTGATGAAGCGAAAGTTCGCGTGCACGGTCGGCACTTTGGGATTGAGCGGATGCAACACCAGCGAGACGCCGGTCGCGGTGAATTCGAGGCCGTCG